>Ga0210019_1000758_pt1 | contig 38450 bp, 50 predicted proteins | sample CryGeyCG2114_020_2_FD_183969 | JGI IMG/M metagenome (GOLD analysis project Ga0210019, IMG submission 183969) | Groundwater microbial communities from aquifer - Crystal Geyser CG11_big_fil_rev_8/21/14_0.20 (SPAdes) (version 2) | ecosystem: Environmental > Aquatic > Deep subsurface > Groundwater ...
GTGCGGCTCGACTGCCAGCCGGCGAGGCGGCGTTCCAGGGCCGGATCCCCAATCGTGTGTTCAGGTGTCAGGGTGGTCTTGCTCTCCTCCTTGAACAGGAGGAACTGCTGGCCGGTCCCGCGTGTCTCCAGCACCGGATGGTCTTCCCACTGTGCAACCGTTCCAATGGCGGTCAGCCGGATCGCCCTTAAGGTGAAACCGGTGTCCGCCACGGCCTGTCGGAATTGGGCAAGATCGACTGATTGCCCTGGTTTGACTCCCATTCGGACAACGCCCTCTTTGTAGTTCGTCTGAAGGGAGCCTGCGGCCCCGAGCTTCTTGAGCGGCTTCTCGATGTTGAACACGCAGAACGGGCAGGATAGCCCGTCGATGCGAAGCTCCACCTCCGTCACTTCGGCCCATGCGGTCTGCCCTCCCATGTCCAAGAGGGTTGTCAGGAACCCGATGAGAAGCAGTTTTCTCAGCATTGAATGTCACCTCCTCTCTTTTGCTTTTTGGACGGCCCCCGTGACATTCCCCAGGCAGCAGGAACCTTGTGGATTAGTGATTTCACAGTAGCAGTTACCGGCCTTCACCTGCGCCTTGATCTGTTCAACCACCGTGCTTTTGCCGGTTACCTGAATCTCAGCGCGGATCTTCTCAGGCGTCCAGCCAAAACAGTAACAGACGGGCGCTGAAGGATCGGCGGGCTCTTTGAGCCCGACCTTTACCGCCAGATCTTCTTCTCGGAACAAGATCTCTCCAGGCCGGAAGTAGATCACGTCACAGGCGGGGGTCCGGCAAAAGCAGAACTCCTCCTGGTTCGGGATGTGCGGGCGGGCTTCCGGTTTCAGCAAGGCGCCCAAGGTGATCCGCTTGACCGGCTTGCCCAGGGCCCCGCATGCAGGGCATTTCGCTGGACCGCAGATCGTGGGGGGATGAAATTCGCAGCAGGCCTCGCTCACGGTTGCCTCGGGCAGGAGATGGTGCAGGCGGCCTGCGTCGCCAGTGGCCACAGGTGCAGGAGGGCGAAGCCCGCCACCACGGCTGAGGCCACCGACAGGACAGCCAAAGTAGCTACCCCACCGGCCATCCGGCATCGCGCCGTCCTGCAACGCCTGGCCTCTGCGACATACCGCCGCCACCCGAACGTCAGCAGAACGGCGGCCGCGGCCACCAGGAGCCCCGAAAAACGGGTAAAGAAGACGCTGACGCCCAGCCCCCCGAGCCCGATGGCTGCGAGGGCTGCCGGGCCCAGGCAACAGGCCGACGCGGTGAGGGCTGAACCGATCCCCAGCTTCGCCGCGTTCATGGTGGCTCAGAGTTTCTTCAGCTCGCCCGATTGGATCTTCTCAACGAGGGTGTTCCAGGCCTCCCGGTTCAGCGTGACCAGATTGCCCTCCTCGCCGATTGCCACTTCCTCCTTGGCGATATTGATCACGACCTCTGGACAGGCCCCGCAGGCCGGGCAGAGAGATACCTGGAACTTCGGTTGCTGATTCATTTTGACGCCCCCTTTGCTTTCTTACCTTTTGCATTCCCCATAATCGTCGGACAGAGCGCTTTACCGGTAAGCCGGGTGCCAGGCCTCCGCGATCGGCTCAAGGCCGTGCGGATTCGGGATCGGACCGCGTTTAAATCAGAAATCTTTTGAGCCAACTCGGCCAACTTCGATTTCAGAACCTGCCGAACGTGCCCGCAGGGGCACGACCCCCGGTCTGAGAGATCCAGGATCTCCCGGATCTCGTCCAGTTTTAATCCCAGGTGTTGCGCCTTCTTGATGAACTGAATCCGCTCGGTAATCCCCGGCCCGTGCAATCGGTAGCCGGAGAATGTCCTCTTTGCTTTTGGGAGCAGCCCTTCTTTCTCGTAGAATCGGACTGTCCAGGCATCCACCTGTGCTTCCCGCGCGATCTGTCCCACAGTCAATCCGTTCATTCCCTTCCCCTCCTACAAGGAGTATACACCTTAGAGTTAGCTCTAAGGTCAAGGGGGATTTTAGGCCTCCATGAATGACCCTTCGGGCCATTGACAATCCGAAGTTCAGTATGTATTATTAGCAGTATGGCTAATAAAGTGAATTTGATAGAAGTTGAGCACGCCATCCGGAAGCGTGGGCTCCGATTGTTCAGCCCTTTGGAGCTCCAGCGTATTCTGGGCATTTCTGCCATCGCGGCGCGCTTTCTTGTGCATCGCTATGCCAAGCGAGGAGTGTTCCTCAAACTTCGGAATGGGCTCTATTGCCTGGCGGATCAGCCCCCGTCAGAACTGGTCCTTGCTAATCGGCTCTACGAGCCGTCGTACATCTCGTTCGAATTCGCCTTGTCGCATCACCACCTGATCCCGGAGGCTGCCTACGTGATCACCTCGGCGACCACACGTCCTACGCGGGCGTTGACGGCACTCGGCAAGACATTTGAATACCATCGGCTGAAGAAGTCGGTGTTTACCGGTTATGAACCGGTAAAGATGGGGGCGGAAACTGTCCTCATGGCTGTGCCGGAAAAAGCTGTGATCGACACGTTGTACTTTGCAGACTTACGGAAGAAAGAGTTGAACGACCGGCTTGACCTGCGGACTCTCAGCGGGAAACGGCTGCGGTCCTATGCTCAGCTATTTGAGCGCCCCTCTTTGCTTCAGCTTCTCAAGAAGGTGATGGGGTGATTACTGTCGAGACGATCCAGAAGCTGGCCACACAGCACCAAACGACGGCCATCAACATCGCCCGAGAGTACTGCCAGCACCTGTTCTTGTCGGCGTTCTATCAACGCCATGCGGCTGACCGGGTGCTCTTTAAAGGGGGGACGGCGCTTCGCATCATCTACGGCAGCCCACGATTCTCCGAGGACTTGGACTTCTCTGGGTTTGGGATCCGAAAGCCAGCGATCGAGGAGCTCATCACGGATACCTTGAGCGCTGTCGAGCGGGTCGGCGTATCCATTGACATTGAAGAGGCCAAGGCAACCAGCGGAGGGTATTTGGGGATCATCCATTACCGGTTCGAGGATTACCGGGTTGAGATCCGATTGGAAATCTCCCTGCGGGATCGGGGGACGGTGAAGCCGGAGACGGCGCTGATTGCCGGGGATTTCCTGCCGGCCTACACGTTGCTGCACCTGCCGCAGGAACTGCTGGTAGAGGAAAAGCTCAAAGCCCTGCTGGACCGCGCCAAGCCGAGAGACTTCTACGACCTCTACTTCATCCTGCGCAAGGGGCTTTTGCCTCAGCGGGATCGCCGGATTCTCAAAGAGGTTCTGACGCGGCTTCAAGCGATGAAATCGGAATCGCTTCAGGAGTTGAAACTGTTCCTGCCGCGAGACCAGCAGGCAATCGCCAAGGATTTCAAAGGGACCCTGGAACGGGAACTGCGGCGCTATCTGGGCAAATAGGACACTGACAAACCGCATGCCAAACGGCTATAATTCTCACAACGCCGGCGTAGCTCAATGGTAGAGCACCGCTTTCGTAAAGCGGGGGTTGGAGGTTCAATCCCTCTCGCCGGCTTAAGCTTCTTTCGTCGTGCTAACAAGGTGCTAACAGAACAGGCCGAACCGGCGTGAACCAGGGTGAAGCAAGGGCAAGATGGGATCGGCGCATGTCCTACCCACGTCAACGATTAGGGAACAAGGGCAATCAGGACGGAAACACCGAGGGGATTTCGTAATGAGCGGGTCATGCCGGCGGATTCTCTCCCCGACATGGCCCCTTCTCTTGCCCCCTCAATCGGTTAGGACATTCTCGCCTCCACGCCCAGTTGGCCATCCTGGCTCCGTGCTAACACGGTGCTAACAGAATTTTCCAAGGCCGGGAACTGCGCAAACTATCCAATCCCGGCAATAGGAGTGCGACGGAGCGGTAGCCTCTGGCTTTGAATGAGTTACGTTGATCGCGGTTGGCTGGCGGCATTGCCGAAATCCAAATGATTTCGGAAAAAATGAGGAGGTGAGGGGCGTTGTGGAAGAAGCGAACGGTTGAAGAATCCTACGGCCTGAGCATCTTCGACCTCAAGAAGGGTCGGCTGCTGGAAAAAGAGGCCGGCGACTGGTGGAGCCGGAAATCCAACGGATTGACCCTTCTTTGCACGCAGGTAGCGATCAATCGGCCGCTCTGGCCAACGACCCTGATCATCAATGCTACGCTGACCGATGCCCTGGGCAGGGAACATCCTTTTGAAAGACGCGAAGTCCAAATGACGTCCACACCCTGCCGGTTTGGAAACCAACGCTGGTGGTTTGTCTGCCCGGGGAAACGTTGCGGCCGTCGAGTAGCGAAGCTTTACCTCCCGCCCGGGCAGAACCAATACTTGTGCCGGCACTGCCATGAGCTGACCTACGAAGCCCGCCAAGGACACAGGGACGGCATGGATACCGCCAGAAGGTATGCTCGTTACCGTAAACGGTGGGAAGCCGCCCGCACAACCCGGCAGAAAATGGAGTGGTCTCTCAAGCTCTTCCAGGCCCTGGATGGTTTGCAAGCTTACCAACGCGCTTATCACCAACGCGCCATGGAGCGGATCGCCCGCCTGAAGAAAGCCGCCGGTATCAAGGGCGAGCCGGACATCTCCTCCACCAAGCTCTGAGACTCCGCACCTCGGGAAGACGCGCTTACCTGTTTCCTTGGTTTCCGAAGTACAATGGACAGCAGAATGGAAAAGGGTATACCGCTGGAGGATCCGGGGGATTACCTTCTGGATCCGGTTTTGGCCGAGGTCAAGCATCGCCGCAGGCGGCTGCGAGCCGAGATGTTAGGTATCCCGCTGATCAAGGGCATCTCGGATCCGGATGAAGAGACCCCTCCGCATGGCTCTGCTTCCAGGGCCGGTGGAAAAACCGGAAAGAGATCTGGCCGCCGAGCGGCTGCTCCGAAAAGAAAGAGAGGGTCTTCCAGCGAATTCTGCGACGCGACCTTTGAGCTCTTCAACGGCCGGAACAACCCGTACTTCAGGGTGACCGGGGGCTCAAGAAGGCGGGCCAAGCACGTGGGGCCCTCCCAATACAAGATTCTACTCCGCTTGGCCCAGCAGATGCGTCAGGATGGCCGCAGGCGGGGTATCCCTGACGATCGGTGGGGATACGTGGAGCGGGCGGAGCTGATCGGCCTGATTGCCGACCGCTCCGGCCTTGAAGGAAACGCCGAGGGGAATTTCAAGACCATCCTCTTTCGGCTCCGAAAGAACCTCGTCCCAGCCATCCGAGCGGTAGGAGGAAAGGCCGAGGAGCGTTTCATCATTCAGAACGCCGCCCCTTCCTGGGCCGAGAAGCGCAGTCTCTACCGCCTGACCATCCGCCCGGAGAACATCGAGCTCCCCCGCTCCTGAAGCTTTCCCGGCACCCGAAAATCCACATTCCTCTGTAGGCGGTTACCCCAGAGCGTCCTGCTCCATCACGTATTCTCAGTCTGCTCGCGCAAGCCCCTGCCGAGAAAGGGTCTCTCCGGTTACACCCTCCCGTCGGGCAGAGCGCGTAACCCAGTGAGACTGGGTTACTCTGCCTTTCGTCGCCTAAACTGGGATCAAAATCACGAAAGGGGGAAATCCTATGGCCAAAGCAAATTGGACAACCGAAAACACGGCGCCAACACCTGGCCCGACGGTTCTGACGAGCGGTGAGTTGGCGGAAGTTTTGGGCATCCGGCACCACCAGTTGGTCTATCTGATCGAGACGAAGCAGATTCCGCCGCCGCGCAAGACCCTTTTGGGCCGTCGCCTGTTTTATCTGCAAGAAGATTTAGCGGTGATTCAGGAGCGGCTACGAACCAGGGCTGCCCGGAAGGCCTGATGTCTTGGGGTAGGCGTCGGCAGCGGCCTAAGAGCCCGCCGTTCGTCATGGTCCAGAAGGCGATGCTCCGCAGCCCAGAGTGGAAGGCGCTGACCAACAGCGAGCGGATCGTCTGGATCCACCTGAAGGCTGATTTCCGTGGACATAACGAGAGTTCGCTTCGTCTTAGCTACGTCTCGTTGAAGGGGATCATGGCGCCGGCTACCGCCTCGAAGGCTTTCAAGGGATTGGAGAAAAAGGGTTGGATCGAAAAGACGAAGCACGGCGGGATGTTCAGATACTACTGCACCTATCGACTGACAGGACCTTTTTCAAAGCTTCCAGGATAGACGAAAGGCGACAGAGGCATGGAGAATCTAAAAAGGGTTCAGAATCTGAAGCGTCGCTCCGACGACGGCCGTGCTCATGACGGTTCAGTTTCTGAAGTGTCAGCCCGCTTTGGACTGGGTGGATCGCTTCAGATTATGAAGTGTTACGTTTCAGAAACTGTAGTTGAGGTCTGCGATTTCCATGGAAAAACCCGCAGCACCTGTTGAAAAGCTGGTGGACGTCCGGGAGATGTCCCGGATCCTGAACGTGCCGGTCTCTTGGCTGTACGAGCGGACCCGGCTGGGGACAATCCCGTGCATCCGGATCGGCAAGTACGTCCGGTTCGAGCCGCTGGAGGTACTGGCGTTCTTCCGGAAGCAAAGGGCCGAATGAATAAGCCGACGGTGGCAACACCTTTTCTGCTTGATAAATTCCGACATTTCCGGCTCTCTCTCCCTGGAAGGAGGGAGTAGACCGTGGCACAAGGGAGCATCATCTGGCGGTGTCGGCAGTGCGGGAGCAGGGCTGCAGGGGCCTGTGAGCACCCGAGGGCCGGCTATTACATCGCCTATCGAGTTGGAAAGAAGCAGAAGTGGGAGGCGGTCGGCCGCAATAAGAAGGTGGCTGAGCGCCGGCTGGCCGAGGTCATGGCCCAACTCCACTCCGGCACGTTTCGATCGGTTCAACAGATCACTTTCGAAGAGTTCTCCAAGAAATGGCTGAAAGATTACTCGTCATCCAGGGTTAAACCGACCACCTATCGGTCGTATCGGGGCATGGTGAAGTGGCATCTGGGGCCGGTCTTCGGCTCACAGCGCCTCACCGACATCACCCCCGACCAGGTGCAGGCGTACATGGCGAAATCACTCCGGGAGAAGCCAAATTCGCCCGCGACCATCAACAAAACGCTGGTTCTGTTGAAGCAGGTCTTAAAACACGCCAGGCAATGGGGATATTTGCGGGAGAACCCCGCTGAGGACATCAAACATGCCAGGGTCGAGTTGATCGAGATGGATTACTTGAAACCAGACGAGGTTTGCCTCTTGTTAAAACATTCAGACGAACCGTACCGAACGCTCTTCCTGACGGCCGCTCTCACGGGAATGCGGATGGGAGAACTTCTGGCGTTGCAGTGGGGAGACATCGACTGGAATGCCAACCGGATTTATGTCCGGCGCAGCATCTTCTGGTATCTGAAGCGGGAGGCGGAAGAGCTTGGTCAAGAGGAATCAGATCTTTGGCGTTTCACCTCCCCGAAATCCAAGCGCTCCAAGAGGGCCATCATCATGTCCCCCGGTCTGAAGGAAACGCTGGAGATCCACCGGCTTCAATGTCCGGCAAGCCCGCATGATCTTGTCTTTTGCACTCCGAAGGGAACTCCCTTGCAGTACCGAAACCTGATCCGGCGTGAGTTTGAACCGGCCTTAGCCCGAGCAGGCCTCCGGAAGATCCGATTCCACGATTTGCGACACACCTACACGTCGCTTCTCATCGCCCAGGGAGCGCACGCCAAATTCATCCAATCGCAACTCGGCCATGCTTCCATCCAAACTACCCTCGATCGATATGGGCATCTCCTTCCTGAGACCCAAGTCGGAACCGGCGAGCGTCTTGATGCCCAGCTCTTCGGAGCAGCGCAGAAGTCAGACGGCAGTCAGGCATCAGACTTGACAATGGTCCAAAGATGATGGCTCCACGATTGACACTTCAGGAACTGAAGCGTCAGGTCAAGGAAACGTGGCTGGAGGCGAATGTGTGTAGCTAGTACAAATAGTTGACTTTTGGGTTGAGCTGACTATGATGGGGAGGCGATGAAAGGCGGGCGCTTGATGAATGACATGGTGTACAAGATCAAGGCCGATTTCCTGAAGGCCTTGAGCCACCCGGTCCGCCTGAAAATCATCGAGGCGCTCAAGCATGGGGAGAGAAGCGTAGGCAGCCTCGTCAAGGAATTAGGGGTCGAGCAGTCCAGCCTCTCCCGGCATCTGTTGGCCCTGCGGGATGCAGGGATCCTCCAATCCCGCCAGGAGCGCACTACCGTCTACTACTCCATCCGGGACCACGATGTCTTCCAAGTCTTAAGGCCCATCGCGGTCCTCCTGCGCAAGAAGTTCAAAGAATCCGAGCGGGTCTTAGTGACCCTCGGCAAAAAGTAGCCGCCCCCGTTCCCCCAAGCCCTTGACAAGGGCGCCCGCCTGTTATATTCTTATATGCGAATATACGAGTATTCATCTATATCTTTACTGAGGGAAAAGGAGCCCTCCCTCGTGAACAATCAAGTCCACCTCATCAAGGCCGCTTTCCTGAAAATCCTGGCCCACCCCATCCGGCTCAAGATCCTGGAGCTGCTTGCCCAGGGAGAGCAATCCGTTGGACAGTTTTCCCAGTCTCTGTCGGTGGATCAGCCGACCGTTTCCCGACATCTGGGGATCCTCAAGCAAGGCGGATTGGTGATCTCGCGCCAAGAGGGTGCCTCGGTGCTTTACCAGATTCAAGGCAAGGAGACGGTGCAGTTGTTGGCGTATCTGACGGAGCTCTTAAAGCGCAAGCTCCAGGTGGACCAGGAGCTGCTCAAGGGATTTGAGGAGGCTTGAGGTCCATGCAACCTTCCTCGTTTTCTGCGGATAGAAAGGGCCGGGTTTTTACGGCGCACCTGGGCGGGAAACTGGAGACCCGCTCCAAGATTCCCTTAAACTCGCCGGAGGTTCTGCGCCTCATCTATACCCCCGGCGTTGCCGAGGTCTGCCGGCACCTCAAGGCCCACCCGGAGGATGGCCTCAAGTACACCTGGCTCGGCTCCACGGTGGCCGTGGTGACCAACGGGACCGCCGTCTTGAGCTTAGGGAACATCGGCCCGCTGGCGAGTCTCCCGGTTATGGAGGCCAAGGCCATGCTGTTTAAGGAGCTGGCTGGCTTGAACGCGGTTCCGATCCTCATCCAGACCCGCGAGGCGGGCACCTTCGCTGACACGGTGGAGCAGATGGCCCCTTCTTTTGGGGCCATCATGCTGGAGGACATTGAGGCGCCCGCCTGTTTTGCCATCGAGCGGGAACTCCAGAAACGACTGACGATCCCCGTCCTGCATGCGGACCAGCACGCCACGGCAGTGGTGGTTCTGGCCGCGATCATGAAGGTCGCTTCGCTTCTTCAGAAACCCCACCCCCAACTCAAAGTGCTTATTCACGGCGCGGGGCCGGCAGGGCTGGCCATCGCACGACTGTTGCACGCGTGGGGGATCCGAGAGCTTCTCCTCTGCCAGGCCGATGGAATCCTCTGGCCAGGAAAGAAGACAGCGGAAGATCCCATTCATTCCGATGTCGCGGCGTTTACCAATCTTCGCCAGGAGTCGGGGCGGTTGGAAGAACTCCTGCCCGGGCGGGATGTCCTGATCAGCACATCGGGTGATTTGCGGTTGGGGCAAAACGCGATCCGCTCCATGGCTCGGAAGGCGGTCATCTTGGCGCTCTCCAATCCCCAGCCGATCGTTGCGCCGCAAGAAGCTCTGACGGCCGGATGCGCTTTTGCCCTGGATGGTACGTCCTTAAACAACGCGCTGGCCTTCCCCGGGTTGTTCAAAGGAGCGCTGGAAGCCCGGGCGAGCCATTTCGATGAAGAGATGCTGCTGGAGGCGGCCAAGGCGATTGCTCAAGCTGCACCCCCGGGGCAACTGGTCCCGGATCAGCTGGATCGGAAGCTCCATCGAAAGGTGGCCCGGGCCGTTGCAAAGGCGGTTTTGGGATCCAGGCAAGAGATGGCCGACTGTGGGGAGCGGCTCCATGATTAACCGGATCGGCTTTGCGGCCGGGGATATTTGGCAGTATCTGGACAAGCACCACAACCGGACCACAAAGCTTTCCGAGCTGGTCGCCGATCTGGATAATCCCCGGGACGTTCTTCTCATGAGCGTTGGCTGGCTGGCCCGGGAGGGGCACCTTATCCTGGAGCCCACGGATGGGGATTACCATGTCCATCTGCGTCGCCATCAAGGGGGTGGGGAATGACGGCGCCTTCGCTCGTCCGATTCCAAGGAGAACGGATCCAAAGCGACATGGATCTTTTCACGCTCCGGGAGGAGACGATCCGGCTGGCCCGGGAGGTCGGGTTTCCGGAACTGGCCGTCACCCAGCTGAATGCCTTGGTGGCGGAGGTGGCCCGAAAGCTCCTCATGAGGCGGCAAGGGGCGAGCTGCTATGTGGCCCGGTGCCGCTCGAAAGGCAGGGTGGGTCTCGAGATCGTCGTCATCGTCTCTGGGATGGAGGAAGAAGCGGTCCGTAAGACGCTGGAATCGAACAGCGAGTTTTTCTGGCGAGAGGGCAATCGGGTGATTTGCGAACGATCGATCCTGGATCTGGTCCGGGTGTTGGCTCCTGCCGATCATGGGGCGCAGGTGGAGCTGATCAAATGGAAATCTTGAAGGTTTTCCGATGAGAGACCAGGGAACGTATGACTTGGACGCCTTGGTGCGCCGTGCGGCCCGATCCATGAAGACGGTGGTCCGCCAGTTCGAAAAACGATGCCGGGCGATGCAGGCCGAATCCTCAGACTCTGCGGAGTCAGCCCGATTGGCGCGGGTGTTGAAGAATCGCGCTGATCGGACCCGAATGAAGCTTCGGGACTTCCACGGGCGGATCACCCATTTGGTGCAGATCATGCAGTCGCAGCAGGTGATTACCCGAGGGGAAGCCCAGCCGGTCGAGGAGAGACTCACTCAGCTTCTGGCCGAGTCGCTTAACCGGGTGGAGGAGTTGCTCCGGCGCCACGAGCGCGTGAGGGTCCACCGGACTCAATCGGCAACGCTGAAGGAAGGGGGTCGTAAAAATATCCTTTACGGAGCGGCGGTGGGGTATCGGCTGATCCGACGATGGAGGAACAACGGCCGGGATGGGTGGAACGACATTTAAAGTGGACGACATGGTGGTGCACCCCGCTTACGGTCTGTGCCGGATTCACGGCATTGACCGCAAGCGCTTCGACGGCTCATCCGAGGACTGTTACGTCCTGATGATTGGACACGGGGGGAGGCAGGTGGAAGTGACAATTTCCTTTCGACAGGCGGAGGCCGTGGGGATCCGTTTTCCGGTGACATCGGAGGAAGCACTCAGGCTGATCGACATCTTGCAGGGCAAAGATTTGACGGGTGGCCAGATGCTCCTGACGACTTGGGAGGGTGTGGAGCAGGGATTAAGGAGCGGCGATCCTTTTGAAGCGGCCAGGATCTTGCGGCAGATGGCCGTTGCCAACATGGGCGATTGGGAGGAGCTGGTTGAGGAGCCGCTCTTGGACAATCGCAGGAGCAAGAAGGGCTGGGCGGCTGCCGCGGTGCACCGTCTGGCGTCGGAATTGGCGTTTGCGCAGCAGATTTCGGTAGGGGTGATGAAAGAGAGGTTCCGGCAATGGCTGGAGGGGGATCGGTCACGTCAGGGAAAAAGCAGAAGCTCGAAATAGCTGTCGGTGACGCCGTCAGCTGTGGAGCCGATGGAATGAGGGGAGTCGTGGAAGCGATCCGGATCATTGATTCCGGCAAGTTCGTCCCCTCCTTCCGCGGGGAAGGCGAGGAAGTGGTGCTGACTATCCGCGATGGCGCGACCACAGCCAACCTCTGGGCCAAGGACGGCGTTGTGATCGCCAAGCTGGACAAGGATCAGAAACAGCGGTACCTGGACGCGGCACGGAAGTCCTCTCCCCGTCGGTAAACCTCTTCCCGGGAAGATTCCTTCCCGGGAGGTCTTGCTAGGGAAAGTGGCAGGTTCGTTGGTCAAAATGGTATGCGCAGAGGAGGGAAAGGCGATGGCGTTCGAGAAGACGTTGAGCGGAGAGATCAGCCGGTGGGATCTCAGTACGAAGGGTTTTTCCATCAGCACCAAACGATGGGAGGCAGGCAAACAGAAGGATGAAGCGGTGGCGTTTAGTCTGGATCCGAATGCGAAGGTAACGGACGAGCGGCTGAGGCCGCTGAAGCTGGCAGAGTTGAAGATTGGCCAGCGGGTCACGGTTCACTACATCACCGAACAGAGCGACCGGAACGTCGCCAAGTCGATCACCGTGGTGAAGCCGCTTGCTCCAACCGGAACGCAGGCAACCCCATCCCAAGGAGTACCGGCTGCGGCCAGGCCCACCGCCACTCCCGGTGGGCAGCCGGCGATCAAACCGGTTCCAAGATCTCTGGGGCCGCAGCCTTCTCCCAGGCCGGCCTGATGGAAGGATCGACTAGGTTTTGAAAGGGAGGTCTGGAGTGTTTCAACTGCCATGCAAAAGAGGGCTGAAACTGACGGACCTGAAGGCAGGTGATTGGGTAGCGGTGGAGTACACCAGGCAGAGAGACAGCGATGTCGTTTCTTCCATCGTGGTCCAGACGCCCGGAGCAGAGAAAACACCAGCGGCTTCTTCAGCGCAACAATAAAAGGCACCACCACTGAAAGGGCGGTGACGAATGAGCTTTCGAAGCCGCCCTTTTGAGTTTAAGAGAGGAGGATTGTTCGATGGCAACTGTTACGCAAAGGTCTGGTTCCGTCCTGCGGGCGGTGCGCTTCGAGTTTCAGGCGCCCGCCTATGCGCAGCGGGTGGCCGTAGCGGGCGATTTCAACTCCTGGAATCTCTACAAGAACCTGATGCAGAAGAATCCATCGGGAATCTGGGAGACGACGGCCCACCTCGCGCCCGGGCGTTACCAGTACAAGATCGTCATCAACGACAAGGAGTGGTTGACGGACCCCAAAGCCCAGGCGCAGGTTCCCAATCGGTACGGAAGCACCAACTCCGTCCTGGAGGTGAAGTGACATCGAGACGGCTCATCGCGTTACGTTGATTCCGGGCGACGGGATCGGGCCGGAGGTGATCTTTGCCGCCCAGGCCTGCCTGAACGCGACCGGCGTTTCGTTCGAATGGGAGATCCATTCGGCGGGAGAAGGGGCCGTTTCCCGCGCGGGGTCTCCCTTGCCGGAGGATCTCTTGGAGTCGATCCGCCGGAACAAGGTCGCCTTGAAAGGGCCGATCACCACCCCGATCGGAGGAGGGATCCGTTCCGTCAATGTCGAGTTGCGCCGGAAGCTGGATCTGTACGCCTGCGTCCGGCCCTGTCGGCTTTACCCAGGGGTTCCTTCTCGTTACCAGGAGGTGGATCTGGTTGTGATCCGCGAAAACACGGAGGATCTGTACGGCGGCCTGGAATACCGGGATGGCAGCTCTGAGGTCCGGGAGCTCATCGCCTGGGTGGAGTCTCATGGGGGAGGGGCTCCGAGTCTTGATTCGGCCATTTCGCTCAAGCCGATTTCGTATCACGGCTCGGCTCGGATCGCCCGTTTTGCCTTCGAGTACGCCCTTCGACAGGGGCGCAAGAAGGTGACCGTCGTCCACAAGGCCAACATCATGAAGTACACCGACGGTCTCTTCCTGAAAGTGGCCAGGCGTGTTGCCTCCGACTATGCGGGGAGGATAGCATTTGAGGAGCAGCTGGTGGACAGCTTGTGCATGCAGTTGGTTCAGCACCCCGAATCCTATGATGTCCTCTTGTTGCCCAATCTCTACGGAGACATCGTCTCCGATCTGTGCGCCGGCTTCATCGGCGGACTGGGGATGGCTCCGGGGGCCAACGTGGGGGATCAAGCGGTCGTTTTTGAGCCGACCCATGGTTCTGCTCCCCAATATCGGGGACAAGATAAAATGAATCCGACGGCGGCGATCCTCTCCGGCGTCCTGATGCTCCGGCATCTGGGAGAGACCGAGGCGGCCGACCGGCTGGAGCAAGCCGTCTGCGACGTTGTGCGCGAAGGGAAATTCGTCACCTTTGATCTGAAATCCGGGCAGAATGGCTTCGGCAGTGCCACCACTCGTGAAATGGCCAACGCCATCATCCGGAGTATGGAATCGGAAATGAGATCGGAAAAGAGGTGAACGGACATGGCAGCCAAGAAATTTTCTGCCAAGCCAAAGCCGGCGCAGCCGCAGGCTCCCCAGCCAGCTCAGCCACAGCCGGTTCAGAAGTAGCGGCTTATTCAGGCAAGGAGGTTTACGGCGAGCAGGGAGGAGTCTCTTGCCTCCCTGCTCGCTTCCTAAATAAGGGACCGGCCGTCAGGTCATGTGGGGCCGCTGCGAGGTTTGCGGCGGGGCGGTCACCCGCTCGTTGCCAGAGTCCCGGCCGCAGCCTGAGAAGGCGCGGGGCGAGCATTGAGGCTTAAAGCTCCGCAGGGCTTTTTTTAATCTTTTCAAGAAAACCGGGTCTGAAAGGAAATACGAGGAGACCATGGTAGGCCGATGAGAACGATCACGCTTCTGACGTTATCCAACGTCTTCATGACGTTTGCCTGGTACGGGCATCTGAAGAATCTCAACAACAGGCCCTTGGTCGTTGCCATCCTGGTGAGTTGGGGGATTGCGTTCTTTGAGTACACCCTGCAGGTGCCGGCCAACCGCCTGGGCTACGGGCGGTTTTCACTGCCGCAGCTGAAGGTGATGCAGGAGATCATCACGATGTGCGTCTTCGCGGGTTTCGCCTGCTGGTACATGGGGCAGCCCTTGAAGGTGAATTTTCTGCGGTTCCCCCACGGGACGCTGAAAGGGATTGCGTGGAACTGACTGCTCGTGACATTGCCCGGTTGCTCAACGTTTCTCCGGAAATGGTATACCGGTGGATCAAAGAGAAAGGTCTGCCCGCGCGCCGGCTCAATGAGCAATACCGTTGCAATCGGACGCAGCTTCTCGAATGGGCTTCAGCCAGGAGAATCCCGCTGGCCCCGCACCTCTTTCGTGAGCTGAAAGATTCCAGGCATGCTTCAGGGTTGAACCTGACACGGACCTTGGAGGTGGGAGGCATTGTGTACGATCTGCCGGGCCACGACCGGCGTTCCGTTATAGAGGCGATCGTAGAACGGTTGCCGCTACCGTCCGAGGCCAATCGAACCCTCTTGTTGCGAATGCTGCTGGCACGGGAGCGGATGGGCTCTACAGGAATCGGAGAGGGGATTGCCATCCCGCACGTGCGCAACCCGGTGATCCTGCACGTGCGGGCCCCGATGGTCACGCTAGGATTCTTGCGCCATCCGGTGGATTTTCACGCGGTGGACGGCAAGCCGGTTTCTGTCCTGTTCACGCTGATCAGCCCGACCATTCGTCTTCACCTGCGGCTGCTCTCCCGCCTGGCGTTTGCCTTGCAGGACTCACGTGTGCGAAGGATATTGCAAGATCACCGATCGGAGCTGGAAATCCTGGCGGCGTTCTCCCGCGCCGAGTCGCACGTGGAGGAGACAAAAATCTCCTCTGACGGGAAAGGGAGTCGCGCATGACGTTGTTATTCGGCGCTCTGATCCTCCTCGTGGGGAGCGGGATGGCGGCCCTGCTCTTAGGCCGGTGGCCAAGCGTGTCCAAAACAGTCGGCGTCGGCGGAGCGGTCATCGGATGTCTGGTGGGATTGGTCCCGGCATTCCAGACGTTGGCGACCAGCGTGGCGCGTTCCTGGCACGCTCCCTGGCAGGTGCCTTACGGCGAGCTGGCGCTCGGCCTCGACCCGTTGACCGCGTTTTTCCTGGTGCCGATTTTCGGGCTCGGCCTTCTCTGCGCACTCTACGGGGGCCGGTATCTGCAGCATTACCGGCACCGTCCGTTCCTCCATGTGAGCTACACCTGGTTCAACCTGCTGGTGGCGGCGATGGCTGTGGTTGTGGCAGCACGCAACGCGCTGCTCTTCCTGGTGGCTTGGGAAGTCATGTCGCTGGCCTCCTTCTTCCTGGTGACCTTCGAGGATGAACGCAGCGACGTGCGGGAAGCGGGCTGGACGTACCTGATCGCGACCCATCTCGGGACAGCTTTCCTGCTGGCCTTCTTCGCGCTGTGTGGGAGGTACGCGGGTTCTTTGGATTTTGACCGGTTCCGGCAGATGACAACTCTGCCGCCGGCCATCGCTGGGGCCCTATTTTCCCTGGGGATCATCGGTTTTGGGACGAAGGCCGGGTTCATGCCTTTCCACGTGTGGTTGCCGGAGGCGCATCCGGCCGCCCCCAGTCACGTGTCGGCCCTTATGTCCGGCGTCATGATCAAGATGGGGATCTACGGGATCCTCCGGGCGCTGACCTTCCTGGGGCCGCCCCCCGCCTGGTGGGGATGGCTGCTGGTGGTGATCGGGTTGACATCGGGGATTCTGGGCGTCCTCTTCGCTTTGGCACAGCATGATCTCAAACGGCTCCTGGCCTACAGCAGCATTGAAAACATCGGCATTATTGCGTTAGGAATCGGAATCGGACTGTTGGGCAGAGCGATGGGGCATCCCTTGATCAGTTTTCTTGGATTTGGCGGGGCCTTGCTGCACGTGTTGAATCACGGCCTGTTCAAGAGCCTGCTTTTCTTTGGTGCCGGTGCCGTTGCCCAGGCCACCGGCACGCGAGAGATGGAGCATCTGGGCGGGTTGCTCAAGCGGATGCCCAGGACCGCCATCGCCTTTCTGGTCGGATGCGCGGCGATCTGCGGCCTGCCGCCCTTCAACGGATTCATCAGCGAGTGGCTGATCTACAGCGGATCTTTCCGAGGGATACTGGCGTTTTCCGGGCGGGAGGGTGTGGCCTCGTTGGCGGCGATTCTTGGATTGGCGTTGATCGGCGGGCTGGCCGCGGCCTGTTTTGCGAAGGTGTTCGGCGTCGTCTTCCTGGGGTCGCCCCGGACCGATCATGCCAGTCAGGCCCACGAGGTCGGGTTGGCCATGACCGTCCCGATGGGACTGTTGGCGACGGCTTGTGTTGTGATCGGTCTCTGGCCTGCAGGAGCGCTGCAGCTGACGTTGCCTGCCGTGGCGTTCCTTCTTGGGATGGGGCCGGAGGGATTGGGTCAGCCGTGGCAAGAAGTCCAGCACGCCTTGACACTCATCGGCAGCATCGCGGTCGCCCTGATCGGCGTGATTTTGCTTCTGGCGTTGCTGCGCCGAAAGGCATTGGCCCGTCGCCAGGCGCGTGAGTCAATCACCTGGGGTTGCGGCTATGCTTTTCCAACGGCTCGGATGCAGTATACCGCTTCTTCGTTTGCGCAGCCCTTGCTGCTTCTGTTTAAGGGTCTTTTGCGGACGCGGTTCGCGGAAGAGCGGCCGGCAGGTTATTTCCCGTCTAAAGCAAGGATCGCCTCCCACACGCCGGACGTGGCCAAAGAGTACGGCTTCCGTCCCATTGCCATGGGTGTTGTCCGAGCCCTGGACAGCTTGCGGTGGCTGCAGCGAGGCCGCGTGCAATGGTATCTCCTGTACATCGTCGTGACCCTGGTGGTCTTGCTGATCTGGAAGTTGGGGATGTGATGGCATGATAGGGCTCAGCTGTCGACTCTTGGTGCACGTGGCTGTCGTGTTGCTGGCGCCGCCCCTCTTGCTGGGGGTGATTGGAAAGACCAAGGCCTTCTTGACCGGCCGGATCGGTCCTCCGATTCTCCAACCCTACTACGACCTCTGGAAGCTCTGGCACAAGGGGGCGGTTTACAGCCGGACCACCTCCTGGCTTTTCCGGGCGGGCCCCATGGTCGCGCTGGCGGCGTTTCTAGTGGCGGCCCTGTTGATTCCCCTCGGCTCTCAACCGGCCCCCCTCTCTTTTTTTGGGGACGTGATCCTCTGGGCGTACCTGTTTGGGCTGGCTCGGTTCGCCACCGTCTTGGCTGCGATGGATACCGGGTCGAGCTTCGAGGGAATGGGGGCCAGCCGGGAAGTCACATTCTCCAGCCTGGCGGAGCCAGCCCTCTTTCTCGGGCTGGCGGTGGTGGCCAGACAGACCCAGAGCTTAAGCTTGAGTCAGATGCTTGGGCCCGCCCTCGCGCACGCGTGGGCGGTTTCCGCTCCGGCGCTGGGATTGGTGGCCGCCAGTCTGTTCATCGTGTTGCTGGCGGAGAACGCGCGCATCCCGGTGGACGATCCGGCCACGCACCTGGAGCTGACGATGATTCACGAGGTGATGGTCCTGGATCACGGAGGGCCGGACTTGGGCCTCATCCTGTACGGCAGCGCCCTGAAGCTGTTTGTCCTCGGCATGTTGCTGGTGCAGCTTTTCCTGCCGGGAATGCCTTGGGTCGGGCTGCTGGTCTTGTGCCTCCTCATTGGCGCGGTGGAATCTTTGATGGCCCGGCTGCGGCTGGTGCACGTTCCACGGCTGCTGATGGCCGCATGCGCACTTGCAGCAATGGGACTCTTATTGGTTTGGAGCTGATGCCATGATGCGAGCCACGGATCTTGTGTTGGTGCTGGCTATGTTGCTGAACTTTCTGGTGCTGGGAAGCAGCCGATTGAGCGCCGGCATCCGGGCCGTCGCGCTGCAGGGAGCCTCGTTGTCTTTGTTGCCCTTGCTGCTTCACGATGGGGGGGCGCCGACCATTCACCTGATGGCCTTGGGGCTTGGGATGCTGGGGCTTAAAGGGATGCTCTTCCCGTGGTTGCTGTTTCGCGCGATCCGGGAGGCCTCCATGCGGCGGGAGATGCAGCCGCTGATCGGATTCACCGCGTCGCTTGTGGCCGGGATCCTCGCGGCAGCGGTGGCGTTTCGGGTTTCTACGCGGTTGCCCTTGCCTTCTGCGCCGGTGTCTTCTTTCCTGATTCCGACGGCCTTGACGACCATTCTGGTGAGTTTCATCGTCCTGGTGAGCCGGACAAAGGCGCTGACCCAAGTGCTGGGCTACCTCATGCTGGAAAACGGGATCTTTCTCTTCGGGCTGGTCTTCGCCCGAGAGATGCCCTTGCTGATCGAATTGGGAATTCTGCTGGACCTGTTTGTGGGGGTGTTTGTGATGGGAATCGTGGTGTTCCACATCCATCGGGAGTTTGACCACATCGATACGGTCCACCTGACGACGCTGAAAGGGTAACGATGTTGATCGCTTTGTGCCTGATTCCGTTGCTGGCCGGTGGTGTCGCCTTCGCGCTGCGGTCGAACACACAGCGGCTGTCGTTGTTGGTCCTGACCGCGCTGGCGCACTTCCTGCTGGTGGCAAGCTGTTGGCTGAAACTCCCTGCGCCCACCCCTTCGGGATGGCTGGCGTTGGATGCGCTGGGACTGCTGTTCCTGACGTTGGTCAGCGTCCTGTTTCTGTGCGCGAGCCTGTATGCGATCGGCTACCTGCGGCAGGAAGATCATGGCTCGAATCGGGTGTTCGTCGGCTGCTTGCTGGCGTTCTTGTCGGCCATGACCCTCGTGACGGTCAGCCACCACCTGGGGCTGCTGTGGGTGGCCATTGAGGCCACGACGTTAGCCAGTGCGCCGCTGATCTACTTTCACCACAGTCAGCGTTCGTTGGAGGCCACCTGGAAGTATCTGTTGATCTGCTCGATCGGCATCGCCCTGGCGCTCTTGGGAACTTTCTTTGTGGCAATCGCGGGAACCGGCCCTGCTGCGGCGGAGCCTTCGCTGTTGCTCGAAAAATTGATGGCGAATGCGGCCAACCTCAACCTGCCATGGCTGAAAGGGGCGTTCATCTTCCTGTTGGTCGGATACGGGACCAAAATGGGTTTGGCGCCCTTGCACACATGGTTGCCGGATGCTCACAGCGAGGCGCCTTCTCCGGTTTCCGCCTTATTGTCGGGGGCGCTCTTGAACTGCGCGTTCCTGGGGATCCTTCGGGTGTTCCAGATCTGCGCCGCGGCTAGCCTGAAACATTTTGCCCAAGAGCTGCTTGTACTCTTCGGGCTGCTCTCCTTGTTGATCGCCGCAGCGTTCCTCTTAAGGCAGTCCGATTACAAACGGATGCTGGCCTATTCCAGCGTCGAACATATGGGCATCCTTGCCCTGGGAGTCGGCTTAGGGGGTGCCGCGACCTACGGGGCGATGCTCCACGCAGTCAACCACTCGCTGGCCAAGGCCCTGCTGTTCTTTGCCGCAGGAAATATTCTTTTGAGCTACAAGACCAAATCCGCCGCTTCGGTGCGCGGCGTCCTGCACCGGTTGCCGATAACCGGCTGGCTGTTCCTGGGCGGATTCCTGGCGATTACCGGGTCGCCCCCCTTCGGGCCGTTCTTGAGCGAGTTCACGATCTTGAATGCAGCCGTCACCCAAGGGCAGATCGGCATTGCCGCCATCTACCTGTCGTTGCTGGCGGTTGTCTTCCTGGGGATGGGATCGGTCGTCCTGCCGATGGTCCAGGGTGGGTCGGAGGAGGCAGTTCCGTTGCCTTTAGCGTTACCCAGTTCATGGATGTTGAACGGCGTGCCGCTGCTGCTCATGGCCGGGGTGCTGATGCTCGGCCTTTACGTGCCGAGCGGATTGCAGAACGTCTTGACCGGAGCCTCAGCGCTCCTCGGAGGCGCGCCGTGAGCGCCTCCTCTTCAGCCCCGTTGCGGAATCCGCAGGCGATTCCTGAGCGGGAACTCCCTGTGGTTTCCATTGCTGAGTTCCGAACCGGAATCCTTTCCGCCGTGGCCGCGGGTGGGCGGCTGGCAGCGCTGTTCGGCCATCCGATGGGGAAATCCGGCGTCAAGCTCTGCGCGATCTTGGCTGCCGACGAGGCCGGGGAGTGTGCCGTGGTGACGACCGCGGTGAAAGATCGCTACCCTGCGCTGGCCCCCGACTGCCCGCAGGCGCAGGGGTTCGAGCGGGAGCTGGCTGAGCAGTATGGTCTGACCCCCGAGGGGCATCCGTGGTTGAAGCCGATCCGAAACGGGTCGTATCCCTTCTTCCGCGTGGAGGGTGAGGAGATCCACGAGGTCGCTGTCGGCCCTGTGCACGCCGGGATCATCGAGCCGGGGCATTTCCGGTTCCAGTGCTTGGGCGAGCGGGTGCTGCATCTGGAGATCCAACTTGGGTTTCAACATCGGGGTGTGGAACGATTGCTGGAAGGGGCGATTTCCCCTCGGTCTGTCGCGGTAGCAGAGTCCGTTGCGGGGGATACCGTGATTGGGCATACCCTGGTGTTTTGTGAAGCCATCGAGGCGCTTGGCGAGTGCCAGGTGAGTCCACGGGCGCAGGCGCTACGGGGGATCGCCTTGGAATTGGAGCGGGCGGCCAACCACGTGGGAGATCTGGGTGCGCTGGGGGCGGACATCGGGTTCCTACCGGCCGCCGCGCATTTCGGGCGGCTGCGCGGAGAATTTCTCAATCTGCTGATAGAGTTGACAGGAAGCCGATACGGCAGAAGCTTCCTGCGTCCAGGCGGGGTCCTTTTTGACTTAAGCTCCTCCCTGGAGACTCAATTCACGAAGCGTCTTGGGCAGGCCCAGCGTGATCTAAAGACGTTCGCGTCGCTGTTCTTCGACAACGCCTCCGTGCTGGGCCGGTTGGAGGGAACGGGAGCCGTCTCCCGGCAGGTGAGCGATGAGTTGGGTCTTGTCGGTCCAGCGGCTCGTGCCTGCGGCAGCCACCGGGATGTGCGGCGCGATCATCCTTCGGGGATCTATCAGTTTGCCCACATCCCCATCGTTCTCGGAGAAACGGGCGATGTGTACGCACGGGCCCTCATTCGCTGGCTGGAAACCGAGCGGTCGCTGGAGTTTCTGTTGGAGCAGATCGGCAATCTCCCGGAGGGGGAACTGCGGATCTCATGCGGGAAGCTTGCGCCGAACCACCTGGCGCTCTCGCTGGCCGAAGGATGGAGGGGGGAGATCGCCCACCTCGTGATCACCGACCCACGGGGACAGATTGCCCGCTACAAAGTGGTCGATCCCTCCTTCCACAACTGGATGGCCTTGAGTATGGCCATGCGGGACGGTGCGATCTCCGACTTCCCGCTGTGCAACAAGAGCTTCAACCTCTCGTATGCCGGGCACGATCTGTAAGGAATTCGGAATATGCTGAAGATCCTCAACGCGCGCGTTCAACAAGGGTGCCGGACCATGTGCTTCCCCGATGGGGATGCCAAGCTGCCGGACCGTTTCCGCGGACGCCCGACGTTGGACTCCAGCCGCTGTCCCGATGGGTGCCAAGCGTGCGTGCAAGCGTGTCCGGTGCAGGCGATTCAGGTCGACGGGCAGGTCCAACTGGACCTCGGCCGGTGCCTCTTCTGTCAGGAATGTGTGACAGCTTGTCCGGAGGGAGCCATCCAGTACACCTCGGACTATCGCATGGCCTCATCGGAACGGAAGAATTTGATTCTGCAACGGGACGAAATACCCCTCGTTCAGGCCTTGGAGGAGAAAACCAGACGCCTGTTCGGACGGTCGCTTAAACTGCGGGAGGTCTGCGCCGGCAGCTGCAACGGCTGTGAGATGGAACTTCAGGCGATGAACAACGTCGTCTTCGATCTCAGCCGGTTCGGAATCCAGTTTGTGGCGTCCCCTCGCCATGCCGACGGCCTGATTGTGACCGGGCCGGTGACCGAAAATATGCGGTTGGCCTTGGCCAAGACCTATGAGGCTGTCCCGTCACCGAAGCTGGTCATTGCCGTGGGGGCTTGCGCCATCAGCGGAGGACCGTTTCGGGACAGCCCGCAGGTGCACAATGGCGTCGATGCCCTTCTGCCGGTCGATCTGTACATTCCCGGGTGTCCGCCGCACCCGTTGACGATCTTGGATGGACTCCTGAGACTCTTGGGAAGGATCGAGCGCCAGAAGGAGGGTGTCCGGCTGATATGAAGAGCCGGTTGTAGGGTGCGTATTCAAGTTCGAGTCACGCCTCGAGCAAAGCAGCGGAGTGTGGAAGCTGCCCAGGATGGAACTCTGCGGGTCAGGGTGACCGAGCCTGCTGAGGGCGGAAGAGCCAATGCTGCTGTCATTGATCTCCTTGCCGAGCATTTCAAGGTGCCCAGACGTGCGGTGTCCATCCTACAGGGAGAGAAGAGCCGGCAGAAGCTTGTTGAGATTCTGGAGCGCTGATGAGAAAGGGAGGAATCCGTCGGCACCCATTTCGACCTTAGACGCCGCTGAAACTGTGTTACAATACGGTTTCGGCGGTGGAGTTCGCCGATGAACCGCCCTGGCGGGCTGATGACTCCTACGGGAGCTGCAACCGCCAGGGCGGTTTTGTGTTTTCGGGGTTTATCATTGAGGAGGTGGTTCGACAGGATGAAATGGCTTCAATTGGCGTTAGGCCCATCTTTGACAGTTTGAAGGCGCTTTGGGCTCTTGCGGGTGGGCTCGCCCGTCGGAGAGATGCTTCGATCGCTCTAGTAACATGGTGCAAATACAAGAGGTATATGCCTCGATTTTTCCGCGCCGACGCTCGCCGGAACCCTCCTGTGGAATCGGCCATAATACCGTCTTATATCGGTGTCAAATCCGACCGAATAAAATCCTTGACTCGCGCAGATATTTTTTACATAATACTAGTGCAATGTTTGTCCGAAGCAAGACGATCCGCGCCAACGGACGTACCTACCAGTACCTGCACATCGTCGAGAATCGCTGGGAGAAGGGCAAGGTTCGCCAGCGTATCGTAGGGAGCCTGGGACGTCTGGACTCCCTTCTGGAAAACGGAGACCTCGAGCAGGTCATCACCCAACTCGTTGAGCGCTGCCCCACCGTCAAGCTTCTGCGCGCGCAGGCCGCCGGCGCCCTGGAACTCGAGAGCGACCGCGTATGGGGTCCGGTCCTCCTCTTCGGTCGCCTCTGGGAAGAGCTCGGCCTCAAGGACCTTTTGCGAGAGCTGAGCCGGCGGCAGAAGTTCGGCTTCGACTTCGAGCGGATGGCCTTCGCCCTCACCTTACAGCGCCTCTTGGAGCCCGGCAGCGACCTGCGGGGCTCCAAGTGGATCGAGACGGTCCACGATCCGGGCTTCGCGAAGCTGCGCCTTTCCCATTTCTACCGTGCGTTGGGCTTCTTGTGGAAGAAGAAGGAGCAGATCGAGGAGGCGCTCTACCAGCGGGGGCTGGATCTGTTCAACCAGGACCTTGATCTGGTGTTCTTCGATACCACCAGCACCTACTTCGAGGGCCAGGCCTGGGAGGGATGGGCGAAACTCGGCAAGAGCAAGGACCACAAGCCAGACCACCTGCAGTTGGTGCTTGGGGTGGTGATGCGGCGTGACGGGCTGCCCATCGCCTGCGAGATTTGGCCCGGCAACATGGCCGACGTCAAAACGTTGGTGCCGGTGGTGGAGGGATTGCGCAAGCGGTTTAAGCTGCGCAAAGTGGTCTTGGTCTGCGACCGCGGGATGGTCTCAGGAGCGAACCTCAAGGCAGTCCGGCAGGCCGGATACGACTACATCGTGGGGATGAAGATGAGACGGCTGGTGGAGGTGCGCGACAACGTGCTCGCCCGCGCCGGCCGCTACCAGGAGGTGGCCAACAACCTGCACGTCAAAGAGGTCTGGGTCCGCAACAGGAACCGGCGCTACGTCATCTGCTTTAACCCGGAGGAAGCGGAGAAGGACCGCAGGGACCGGGAGGCCATCCTGGAGAAGATTCGCCAGAAGTTGGCATCAGGAGGTGTGAAGAAACTCATCGGCAACCGGGGCTATAAGCGGTTCCTGAAGATAGACAAGGCGACCGCGACGATTGACGCCCGGCGCGTCCAAGAGGACGCGCGATACGACGGCAAGTATGTGCTGCGGACCACGACGAAGCTCCCAGCGGTGGAGGTGGCGCAAGCGTACAAGGAACTAACCTGGATTGAGCGTCTATGGCGGGAACTCAAGGATGTCGTCGAGGTCCGGCCGATCTACCACCACATCAAGAAGGACAACGTGAAGGGCCACATCTTCGCCTGCTTCCTTGCTCTCTACCTGGTAGCCTTGCTCAAGCGCAAGCTGGCCGAGGCCAAGATGATGTTGCCGTGGGATGAGATGATCCGCGACAGCTCGGCGATGCGGGCGGTGGTAGTTCGGCTGGGCGGCGAGCGCTACCTGATGCGCACGGCCCTGCGGGGATGCGCGGGCACTCTGTTCCGGATTGTCGGCGTCAAGGTCCCGCCACTGGCACAGCCGGTCTGAACCCACCAAGACCGGCGGGACATGGTGGTAAAAATCCCCCTATTGCCAAATCTTCGTCGGGGGCTTTCCGTCAACTGTCAAAGATGGGTTAGGCGGAGTGGCCGGCACGTTCGCGCGCTACCTGCTGGCGGGGTTTGTCTACACGCTGTGCGGGACCGATTTCCCCTACGGGACGCTGGCGGTGAATCTGATCGGGTGTTTCTTGATCGGGTTCCTGGCATCGTTGGCGCAGGAGAAGTTCCTCTTGGGACCGTCGGCACGGCTCCTGCTGATGATCGGATTCTGCGGCGCGTTCACGACCTTCTCCACCTTCATGCTGGAAACGGCGAACCTGATGAAAGACGGGGAAACCTGGAGGGCGTTCCTGAACGTCCTGATCAGCGTCGGAGTGGGGTTTGTGGTGTTTCGATTAGGCGTTTTGGTGGCAGAGATCTTGTGAGGAGGTGAGAAAAGGGATGCCAACCGTACCTCGGGAAGGAAAACTACTGCGCATCTTTATTGGAGAACAGGACAAATGGCAGGGCCAGCCGCTCTATGAGGCGATCGTCCATCTGGCGAAAAAGCAGGGATTGGCCGGAGCCACCTGCCTGAAAGGGTTCTTGGGATTCGGGGCTAAGAGCCACTTGCATACGGTGAAACTCCTGCGGCTCTCGGAGGATCTGCCGATCGTCATCGAGATCGTGGATAGTGAGGAGAAGATCCGGCAGTTCCTGCCGCAACTGGAGGGGATGATCGGGGATGGGCTGATCACGTTGGAGAAGGCCGAGGTTCTCTTGTACCGGGCCAATGGGGCCCCTGCCGTTTGAGCGACAGGTCTAACCAGCCAACAGAATCTGGGCAGCGACGTCCCTGGCTGAACCGGACGGTCATCGGCATCGGGTTGGCCAGTTTCTTCAGCGACCTGTCCCACGAAACGGCCACTGCGGTCCTGCCGCTGTTCCTGGCCTCCATGGGCTCATCGGCCGCGGCGTTGGGGATGATCGAAGGCATCTCCGATGCCCTCTCGAGCTTCGCCAAATGGCCGGGCGGGTGGTTCGCCGACCGGACCGGGATCCGCAAGCCGATCGGGGTGCTCGGCTATAGTCTGACGACGCTGGCGACCGGCAGCTTCGCGTGGGCTCGATCCTGGACGCATGTCCTTGCCGGTCGAGTGATTGCCTGGAGCGGCCGGGGGATCCGGACGCCGGTCCGGGATACCCTGATGAGCGAGGCGGTCGAACCGGCCCACTATGGCCGCGCCTTCGGGGTCGAGCGAACCCTCGACACGCTCGGCGCCATCGCCGGGCCGCTTCTGGCTCTGTGGTTCCTGCGTTGGTTTCCGGTCCGGCAGATCTTTCTCTGGACGCTGATCCCCGGGCTCTTGGCGGTGGCCACGTTCGGACTGCTCGTTCAGGCAAAGCGTGCTGCGCCGAATCATGGCTTGACGTTTCACGGCAGCTGGAAGGGGCTGCCCCTGCCATTCAAACGCTACCTCGTGGGAGTGGGGCTCTTTGGATTGGGAGATTTTGCCCACACGCTGCTCATCCTGCGCGCGGTGCAGATGCTGACTCCCGGCCGCGGGGTGGTGGCTGCCGGGATGATTGGCGTGGGCTTGTATGCGCTGCACAACGCGGCGTATGCCACGGCCTGTTTCGTGAGCGGCCAGTTGGGGGATCGATGGGGCAAAAGGCGAATTTTGGCGCTCGGCTATCTTCTGTCGGCTGGGATGTGCGTGGGATTTCTTCTGCCGCTTGCCGCGCTCTGGCACTTGGCGGCGCTGTTCCTGGTCGGCGGGGCATTCGTCGGCGTGGAGGAGACGTTGGAGAAGGCCGTGGCTCGGACCTATTACCAGCCCAGTTGCGTGGAAGCGGATTTGGCGTCATGGCCACCGTCAACGGCTTAGGTGACTGCGCCTCCTCGGTGATCGTCGGGCTGCTCTGGCAGGCGGCCCATCCGGCCGCGGGATTCCTCTATAGCGGTATCCTGAGTCTCGCAGGTAGCTGGCTCATCTTTCGCTCGGTCAGAGCCGCTCGATGATTCTCTGCGTCAACATCCGGTGATTACCTGGCCCGGGCACTGACTGGGTATGGAACCGTCAGCGGACTTGCCTGGATGCGGCAAGAGCATCGGCCACAGCTTTTGCCACATTCCCCAGACAGCAGGAGCCCTGCGGATTGGTGACCTCGCAGTAGCAGTTGCCCGTCTTTACCTGCGCCTTGATTTGGTCAACCGCTGTGCTTTTGCCGGTGGCCTGAATCTCGTCATGAATCTTCTTAGGCGTCCAGCCGAAGCAATAACAGACCGGCGTTGTGGGATCGCTAGGATCCTTGATCCCCACCTTGATTGCCAGATCGTCCTTACGAAACAGCACTTCCCCAGGCCGAAAGTAGACTGCGTCACAGGTGGTGGTCCGGCAGAAGCAGAATTCTTCCTGGAGCGGGATGCGCGGGCGAACTTCCGGCTTCAGCAACGCGCCTAAGGTGACCCGCTTGACCGGCTTGCCCAGGGCCCCGCACGCAGGGCATTTCGCTGGTCCGCAGATCGTCGGGGGATGAAACTCGCAGCAGGCCTCGTTCATCGGTCACCTCGGGCAGGAGACGCTGCAGGCGAATTGATTGAGCGCCGGCCACAGATGCACGAGAGCGACTGCCCCTACGATGAGAGAGGCTGCCGCCAACGTTGACACGGTGAGAGCACGTCCAGGCATCCGGCACTGCGCCTGCTGGCACCGCTTGGTTTCCGTAGCGTAGAGACGCCATCCCAGCACCAGGAGAGCCGTCGCCAGCCCCGAGAAGATCCACGTCAGCCGGGCCAAGAAGGCTCCCGCAGCCAATCCACCCAGCCCAATCGCCGCTAAAACGGCTGGGCCCAGGCAGCAGAGGGAGGCGGTCACGGCTGAGAGAGCCCCCAGTTTTCCTGCTTTCATGGTGCTTTAGATCTTCCTCAGTTCGCCGGTTTGAATCTTCTCGACCAGCGTATTCCACGCCTTTTTGTTCAACTGGACGAGGTTGCCTTCCTCGCCGATCGCCACTGCCTCCTTGGCGACATCGAGCACCACCTCTGGACACGCCCCACAGGTGGGGCAGAGGGACACCTGAAATTTCGGCTGCTGATTCATTTTGACGCCTCCTTTGTTTTCTTACCTTTTGCACCCCCCATAATCGTTGGACAGAGCGCTTTGCCGGTGGGTCGGACACCAAACCTCCGCGATTGGCTCAAGACTGTGCGGATTCTGGATTGGACCGCGTGTAAATCCGAGATCTTTCGGGCCAACTCGGCCAACTTCGATTTAAGAACCTGCCGAACGTGCCCGCAGGGACACGACCCCCGGTCTGAGAGATCCAGGATCTCCCGAATCTCCTCCAGTCGAAGACCCAGGTGTTGCGCCTTCTTGATGAACCGAATTCGCTCGGCGATCTCCGGTCCATGCAATCGGTAGCCGGAGGAGGTCCTCTTTGCTTTTGGGAGCAGCCCTTCTTTCTCGTAAAACCGGACTGTCCAAGCATCAACCCGCGCTTCCTGCGCGATTTGCCCCACGGTCAATCCATCCATTCTTTCCCTCTCATCAAGAGTATACACCTTAGAGTTAGCTCTAAGGTCAAGAGGGATTTTAGGCCTCCCCGAAGGATCCTTCGGGCCATTGACAATCCGAAGTTCAGTATGTATTATTAGCAGTATGGCTAATAAAGTGAATTTGATAGAAGTCGAGCACGCCATCCGGAAGCGGGGGCTACGGCTGTTTAGCCCTCTGGAGCTCCAGCGGATCTTAAGCATCTCTGCCATCGCGGCCCGCTTTCTCGTGCACCGCTACGCCAAGCGAGGGGCATTCCTCAAGCTCAGAAACGGACTCTATTGCCTGGCGGATCAACCCCCGTCAGAACTGGTCCTTGCCAATCGGCTCTACGAGCCGTCGTACATCTCTTTCGAGTTTGCCTTGTCGCACTACCATCTGATCCCGGAGGCCGCCTATGTGATCACCTCGGCGACCACGCGTCCTACGCGGGCGCTGACGTCGTTCGGCAAGACATTTGAATACCATCGACTGAAGAAATCCGCGTTTACCGGTTACGAGCCGGTCAAAATGGGGCAGGAGGCGATCCTCATGGCGACGCCGGAAAAAGCCGTAATCGATACGCTGTACTTTACAGACTTAAGGAAAAAAGAGTTGAACGATCGGTTGGACCTGCGGACTCTAAGCAGGAAACGGATGCGATCCTATGCGCAGCTATTTGAGCGCCCGTCGTTGCTTCAGCTTCTCAAGAAGGTGATGGGGTGATTGCTGTCGAGACGATACAAAAGCTGGCCACACAGCACCAGACGACGGCCATTAACATTGCCCGAGAATACTGCCAGCACCTGTTCTTGTCGGCGTTCTATCAACGCCATGCGGCTGACCGGGTGCTCTTTAAGGGAGGGACGGCCCTTCGCATCATCTATGGATCTCCCCGGTTCTCAGAGGATTTGGATTTCTCTGGATTTGGGATCCGAAAGCCGGCGATCGAGGAATTGATCACGGATACCTTGAGCGCTGTTGAACGGACCGGCGTGTCCATTGACATTGAAGAAGCCAAGGCGACCAGCGGTGGGTATTTTGGGATCATCCATCATCGATTCGGAGATTACCGTGTGGAGATCCGTTTGGAGATTTCCCTACGGGACAGAGCGGCTGTCAAGCCGGAAACGGCCCTGATTGCCGGGGATTTTCTGCCGGCCTACACGTTGCTGCATCTCCCGCAGGAATTGCTGGTGGAGGAGAAGCTCAAGGCCCTGCTGGACCGCGCCAAACCGAGAGACTTCTATGATCTTTACTTCATCCTGCGCAAGGGGCTTCTGCCGCAGAAACGTCGCCATCTTCTTGCAGAAGCCCTGGCTCGGCTTAAAACGATGAAATCGGAGCCGCTTCAGGAGCTCAAACTCTTTCTGCCGCGCGACCAGCAGGCGATTGCGAAAGATTTTCGAGCAACCCTAGAGCGGGAACTGCGGCGCTACCTGGGCAAATAGGACACTGACAAACCACATGCCAAACGGCTATAATTTCCTCTGGAAGAGGGGGCGTGTTGGGGGAGATGGGAAATCTCCCCCAACGGCACCGGTGGCTTTTGCCGGAAAGGGATCTCTCAGGGGAAAACCAGGCAGTGGTTTTCCCCTGAGAATGAATTCCTCCGGAATTCATTGCCGGCGTAGCTCAATGGTAGAGCACCGCTTTCGTAAAGCGGGGGTTGGAGGTTCAATCCCTCTCGCCGGCTTGTTCTCCTCCATTTTCATTGGGCGCCTTGCTCTGAAGCCTTGTCAGTCCAAGTGCTTCAGAGTAGAATGCAGAGTATGGATTTAACCGAGCTTCTGAAGAGAAACGAGGGTAAAACCCTGGAGTTTAAAAGGGACCTCCCTTCTGCCGATAGTATCCTTCGCACCATCGTCGCTTTTTCCAACACCGCCGGAGGTGTTCTCCTCGTCGGTGTCGAGAATAGAACCCGTCGCGTCTGTGGGGTGGTCGGAGATCCTCTTATTCTAGAAGAGCGCCTGGCAAACTTTATCGCCGACGGGATACGCCCTCACCTGGTACCGGATTTGGAGATTCTACCCTGGCGGCGTGCCTATGTAGTGGCTGTACAGGTTTATCCGAGCCCTACCCGACCTCACCATGTCAAAGCCCTTGGTTCCGAGGCGGGAGTCTTTGTCCGTATCGGCTCAACGAATTGTCGAGCCGACCGAGAGTTGATCCAAGAACTTGGCCGGTGGGCTCGCAACGAATCCTTTGACGAGCAGCCAATGCCGGAGCTTGACTCGGAAGCAGTCGACTTCCGAGTCGCTTCCGAGTCTTTTGCTCCGATCAAGGTCTTGAAACGTTCAGATCTGCGGACTTTACGGCTGACCGTCCACCATCAGGGGCGGGAAGTTCCCACGGTAGGCGGCGTCCTCTTATTTGGAAAGAAGCGCGAAAAATATTTTCCGGATGCCTGGGTTCAGGCGGGACGCTTTGAAGGAACGGATCGGGGCCGAATTCTGGATGCGGCCGAAATCAAAACTCCTCTTGTGAGAGCTGTCGAAGAAACGATCACTTTCGTCAAACGCAACATTGCACGAGAGACGGTGATTGGAGAAGTGCGCCATGTAGAGAGATGGGCATTTCCTCTACCGGCTGTTCGGGAAGCGGTGATCAACGCGATCGTTCACGCGGATTACTCTCAGCGAGGCGCTCCGATCCGCGTGGCAATTTACGCTGACCGGCTGGAAGTGGATAATCCGGGGCTGCTTCCTTTCGGGCTAGCCATCGAGGAAATTCAGAAAGGGATCTCCCGTCTTCGAAACCGTGTGATGGGCCGTGTCTTCCATGCCCTAGGACTCATTGAGCAATGGGGCAGCGGAATCCAGCGGATCCTTGCCGCCTGCCAGGAGGCCGGATTAAAGGATCCTCAATTTGAAGAGATCGGAACCCATTTCCGAGTCACGCTGTTTAGGGAGCGTCGACGGGCTCCTCTCGTAGCGAATGCCGATCGAATGATACTCCATGCTCTCGAGCAATCCAAATCCAAAGGTCTTTCGACGCATGAACTGGCAGTCCGGATTCGAAGATCGTCTCGCGGAACGCGGGCACGTCTGGTTTCTCTTGTGGGGCGAGGACTTGTAGTGGAAGTAGGGACCGGGCCGAAAGACCCTCAACGGCGTTACTTCCTTGCCCAACGATAATTCGCTCTTGGTTGTGCAAGTTCCAGCGGACTGAGAGAATAAAAAGGGATAGATAGACATGGCAAAGAAACCGTCCGATGTGGATGTGTGGCTGAAGCGGGAGACCCCTCGTACCCGAAGGGCGCTTGAGAGCGCCTCCCGGCATTTCGACTCCAATGATGAGCTTACGGTGAATACGCTCGAGGCCGTCTATGCACGGGAAAACAGCTTCGGCATCCTGATGGGGCAACGCGGTTCTGCCGATGCGTCCGGTCATTTTCAATTTAAGCCGAGGACCGCCAGGGAATACGGCTTGATCGTCTCAAAGGAAAACGATCAGCGGTTCGACATCGACCGCGCCTCCTCTGCTGCGGCGAGGTACTTGAAGGACCTCAACACGTGGTTCGGAACGAAGACGAAGTTAGGGGAGGGGTTGTACACGATCCCGATCAAGAGTGTCTCGGAACGAAAGAAGTTCGTTCTCGGAGCTTTTAATGCCGGGCAGGGCAGCGTTGCCGGCGCTCAGCGTCGTGCTGAAATGGCCGGGAAGAATCCGCAGTTATGGAACGACGTATCGAAATATCTCTCTCTGGAGGCACAGCAATACGTAGAAAAAGTTCCCGTTTATGAAGCGGAATTTGCTCAAAAATCACCAGCTGACAAGAACCTGAAAAAGAAGGGGGCGAGAAAAGGGAAGCAGCTTTGCACCGTGGGGCGCTGGCGCACGATTGACGACAGGCCCGTGTTTATATGCGCTTGAGGAAATTCAGGATGGGCAAGAGACGGATAGCTCTTCGCTTCGTGGTCGGTGCCGTCTTTGTGTGCATGGTTCGACCCGAACCGGCCGGGGCCGGGCGGGCTCAGCAGATGGGGACCGCGCAATACGTGGAAAATGTTTTAACCGCTGAAGCCGAATTCGCGCTGAGGTCTTCGGCCAACAAGAACTTGAAAGGGATGCCGAGGGGGAAATACCGCTGCATGGAGGGGCACTGGCGCATGATGAACGATAAGGCCGTATTCCTGTGCGATTGAAATTTCGCGCATGGGGGCTGATTGCCGCTGGTTTTATTTTCCTCTTGGTGACCCTGGTTGCCCTCAGCTTGCATTCTCAGGCATGCGCTTCCAGGCAAGCCGCGCGAATCTTTGGGAACGCAACGTACGTGATGGGGAATGAGTACGCTACTCAGTTGGCCACCTTGATGAACGGAGTCCACGATGAGCCATATCTCACTGTGGAGTACACCGGCCGGTATGCCTACGGCGACTTCAATGGCGACGGATTAAAAGACGCGGCGATCATCTTAATTGAGAATAACGGCGGCCAAGCGCATTGGTACCAATTGGCTTTCCTCATGAGCGATGGAGAAAAACTTGTACATAAGGCTTCACAATTCCTGGACGACAGCGCAATCATCAATTCTATACGGGAGAAGGACGGAAAGGTGTTGATCGACATGTTCGTTCACCAGGAAGGGGATTGCAGGGCCGGACCCACCAAGCGTGTTAGAAATCTTTACGCATACAAGGGGCCAGATCGCTGGGGAGAGGTTGAGAAATCTCCCTATCAACGGATTTATACTGACAGCGCCAAAGCGTTTCAAGAAATCTATAAGACACCTGTTCCCTCACGGATTCGCGAGACGTTTGACCATACGATCCACGCTCATGAGAATTGTTCCGAATATGGGTGTGCGTTCATGGTTCTTGACGGAGAAAAACAGGTCGGCATTTTCACCAGAAAATTCATCGTCGTTGATTTAGGACCCAGCGATTCCGGCGGTATTTACGCCACCCTTGTTTTTGAAGGTGCCCTCGTTCCTTTCTCGTTGGAGATAGACGATCGGGGTGGCGGAAGGTACGAGTTGCGCAAGATGACGGAACTGCCTGGACTGTTGGGCGATAGGTTTATTGGTCTGCTACAGGACTCCGCCTATCAGCAGTATTGGTTGTAGGTGCCGTGCTAACGCGGGGCTAACAGAACAGGCCGAACCGGCGTGATATACGGGGAATCAGGCGGGAAACGGGGTTGGCGTAACGCTTACCCACCCCAACGATTAGGGAACAAGGGCAATCAACAGGGAAACGCCGAGGGGATTTCGTAAAGCGCGGGTCGCTGGTTCGATTCCAGTCGCCGGCTTCTTCTTTCGATCGGTTTTCCGTAAGTGATGAATAAGTTTCTGAAGGAGCTCAGGGAGTTTGCGATCCGCTGCTCCCACTGCACCTCCGATCTGACCGGGAAATCCCAGCCGTAGATGGTAATATCGGGATATGCCCAAGAATGTGCTGGGGACGGACCTGAAGTCCTGTTGCCGGTTTCCGATGACCGGGTTCTTCCGGGATGGATTCTGCCGGACTTGTCCGGAAGATGTCGGCCGGCATGTGGTCTGCGCCAGGATGACGGCCGATTTCCTGGCTTTCTCCAAGCGGGCGGGGAATGACCTCTCCACCCCCCGACCGGAGATGGGCTTTCCGGGGTTGGTGCCGGGGGACCAGTGGTGCCTCTGCGCCTTGAGGTGGCAGGAGGCGCTGGAGGCGGGGGCGGCTCCGGAGGTGGTCCTTTCGGCGACCGATGAATCGGCGCTGGAGGTGCTGGATTTGGAGGACTTGAAGCGCCATGCAGTCCCGGCCGAGCAGGCGGATTGGAGCCTTCCCTAAATCTCTCGGGGCGTTTCGCCGGCTGCTTTAGGCTTCTCCCAGAAACGCCGAGGTTCTCGTCAGGATGGATATCCAGGCCCGCCGCGCGTTGACGAACGCGCGGTGTTGTTCGGCGAGGCTCCGCTTCAGAGAACGGACGGTTGAGCGGGATTCCTTGGAGACCGTCTGCCGGATGCGCTGGTAGCCCCGCTCCAATTTCTCCCACTCCTCCAGGATGGTCCGCAGCGCTTCGTAGTGTCCGCGAATTTGTCCCAGGAGGAAGATTTTCTCGCGGCCGCTCCGGCGCACTGCCCGTTCCACCCGTTGGTATTCCGCCGCCGTTCTGGCTGAGAGGATCCTCTGGGGAGAGGTGCGCTGAAGGTTTCCCGCCAGTCCCAGCCGGTTCAGCAGGGCGATCACCCATTTGCTGGGGTCCCATTGGTACCATCGGACCCCGTTTCGATAGTCGCCGCAGAAGCGGTGATGAAAGTTGTGATAGCCCTCTCCGTTGGTCAGCAGGGCGACCCCCCAGTGGTCCCGGGCGCTTGCGTCAATGTCGTAGGTCGCTTTGCCGAAGGTGTGGCAGATGGAATTGATGGACCAGGTGGAATGATGCACCAGCGTGATGCGTCCGACCACCGCCAGCAGGAACGCGCCCAGCAGGTGTCCGGTGGCCGCGCCGATGGCGAGCGGAAGCCCGATCCCGGAGAGGGCCACCCAGATCGGGTAATACCGATGTTGGTTCCGGATCAGGGGGTTGGCGTGGAGGTCCTTCACATTCCGGTAGTCGGGCAGGTTTCGCCAGAACAGCATCCAGCCGATGTGGGCATGCCAAAAACCCTGCTTGATGTTGTAGGGGTCCTGTGGGGTGTCCACATAGCGGTGGTGGTCCCGGTGCAGGGAAGCCCAATGAAGGGCGGATTCTTCCAGGGCGGCGGCGCCGAAAAAAAGATTTAGGAAGGTGATGACCGGCCCGGTCCGGAACGACCGGTGGGCGAAAAGGCGATGGTAGCCGACGGTGATGCTCAGCCCGGTTGCCGCGACATAGAAGAAGAACAAAAGCCACTCGGCGCGGGAGATCCCCACGGAAACGGCGTACCAGGGCAGGAGGGTGACCGTGATTCCCAGAAGGGAAGCGAATAGAACGGCATTGAACAGATTGAATTTCCGGCTGCTCCGACAGGGCGACATCGGCTCTCCTTCGTATTCAAGGGGGTATTCTCGCATTCTGCTGCCGGAGCCATCCATGACCCAGATCAGCCAAGCCGCCCCCCCTTGACATACTCCCCCCCAGTATGCGACACTTGCCGGTGAGATGACCAGAATGACCAGGCAAGGGGTGCGGCATACCGGCGTGGAGGGCCGCTTGAAGCGGATTGAAGGCCAGATACGGGGGATTGCCCGGATGGTCGAGGAGCGCCGCTACTGCATCGAGATCCTGCAGCAGTTGACCGCCGCCCGGCGGGCCCTCGATGGAGTGACTCTGCAGGTCATGAAGGGCCACATCAACGGTTGCGTCAGCGAAGCCGTCCGGAAAGGGGAGGGGCCGGAAAAGGTGGAGGAGCTGATGGAAACCCTCAACCGGTTCGTCAAATGATCCGCCGCCTCAGTTTCCTTTCGGCCTTTGTTTTCTTCTTGGCGGCGGGGGCGCCGCAGGCGGCGGTTCAGCCGGCTTCCTGCGCGGTGGTTTCCGACTTTCCCTGTTGTTGCGCCGCGGCGCCGGACGCCGGCTGTGCAATGGCCTGCGCCGATCCGGCGCCGGGCGATTTCCATGCGGCGATTCCCGGGGCTGCTTCTTCCGAAAAGTGGCCCTCCGTTCTCCTCGCATGGATGCCTCGTTCGGATTCCGGTTCTTTCCGCCGGAACGATGATCTTCCCGTTCCCTCCCATCAGGGGGAGCGGGCCTCTCCAAGAACCTACCTGATTGGCTGCACCTTCCGCTGCTGATCTGATCCGAGGATTCGCCGCGTTCCACGCGGCTTTTTTGAAGTTTGGATCGGACGCTGTCTGTGTCAAAAATCGGATGAAACGAATGAAACAATGGTGGGGTATCGGACAACTTGTCGGGATCTGCCTGCTGCTGCCGGGCCTCGTCTTGGGGGAAGGGGTTCCGACGGAGCCGGCCGGTTCCGTGACCTGGGAAGGGCTGCTGGAGGAGGCACAGGCCCGCAGCCCCGAGGTCCAAGCGGCTGAAGCGGAATGGGAGGCCGCCCGGGCTCGGGTGCCTCAGGCCTGGGCACTGCCTAATCCTTGGCTTTCCTATGATGTGATGGGATCGGATCTGGAGACCCGGCTGGGCCCCCAGGAGCAGCGGGTGGGGATCTTTCAGGGGATTCCGTTTCCGGGCAAGTTTTCCCTGCGCGACCGGGCCGCGGTTCTTTCGGCCCGGCAGGCGCAGCATCGGCTCCTGCATGTCCGTCAGGCGGTCCGCAGTCAGGTCACCGCCGCCGCCGCCCGGATGGTAACCGCTCGAAGGGTCATGGAACTTCTTCAGGAAGAGCGGAAGATTCTGGAACAGCTTGGCGCTTCGATCCGAGCGCAGATTCCGTCCGGTCAGCGGACCGTCTCCGACGCGCTGGCGCTGGAGGGACTCTTCACCGAGCTTGCCCAGCGGGAGTCCCGCGTCTCCGAGCAGGCGGTCGCCGCCCGGGAGACCCTCCAGGCGCTGGCCGGGGTTGTCCTGCCGGCGGGGGTCCGGATCGCCGAGCCGCTCCTGCCCCGGCTGGAGCCGGAGGGAGAGCCCGAGAGGGTCCTGGAAACCGCCCAAGCGCATCGGCACGCGCTGATCATCTCCCGGCTCGCGGGAGAGGAGCGGACGGTTGAGCGGCGCCTGGCGCAGATGGAGCGCTGGCCGGACATGGAAGTGGGATTCCTATACACGCAGATCGGCGACGGCTCCACCACCCACCCGGAGGATGGGCGGGACGCCTGGATGATTCCGCTGCGCTTCAGTCTGCCGCTTTGGGAACCGCAGATCAGCGGGCGGATCCGAGAGGCCCGGGCGTCGGAGGAGGCGGCCCGCCACCGGACAGAACAGGAGATCCGGCAGGTCCGGTCGGAGGTTGTCAGTCGCTGGACCGAATACCAAGCGGCCCTTCGGCGGGTGGATCTGGATCGGGAAAGTTGGATTCCCCAGGCGGCGTCGGACCGGGAAAGTGCCCAGGCCGGCTATGCCGCCGGCACGGTTGACATTCAGCGGTTGTTGGAATCGGAGCGGATGCTCTTGGAGGCCTGGGTTCGGTGTTGGGGCAACACCGCCGAGGCGCTGATCGGTTTTGCCCGGTTGGAAGAGGCGGTCGGTGTCCCTTTGACCGGCCGGGACCCTTTTGGTATGGAAATGGATCATCTTGAAGAAGGAGACGGCCATGCGATGGATTAAGCGGTTCTTCGTCTTGGGGATCTTGGGAGCAGTTGTCGCGGCCGGGGTCGTTTGGGGCCCCTCCCGGATCGGCCGTTTGAGGGAAGGAGGGGTTTTTGTCGGCCAGGCGAAGCAGGTTGTCCAACGCTATCAATGCCCGATGCATCCTCAGGTGATTCAGGATCACCCGGGGAATTGTCCGATTTGCGGAATGGCGCTGGCAGCGATGGGCTCCCCCGCCGTTCAGCAAGAGTCGGAACCGTCGGCCCCGGAGGGGGGGCTGCCCGGCCGGGCTGTCGTGACGCTGTCCCCGGACAAACAGCAGAGGATCGGCGTCCGAACGGCAAGGGTCGAGCGGCGGGATCTGGAGCGCCGGCTGTTTACGGCCGGCCGGATCGCGCACGACCCCGCCCTTTACCAAGCGCAGGCGGAATATCTTTCCGCGCAGGAGGCGATGGAAGCGGCCCGGGCCGGCGGGTCTCCCGGCGCCTCCACTCGGAGCGAGGCGTTGGTGGAGGCGGCCCGTCTGCGGCTGCGCCTCTTGGGGATGGGGGACGATGAGATCGCTTGGTTGGAGGGGGAGAGGACGCCGGAACGATCCCTGCTGCTGCCTCCGGAGCGGCAGACGGTCTGGATGTACGCCGACATCTACGAACAGGATCTGCCTGAGACGGCCGCCGGTCAGCGGGTGGAGGCCTCCCTCCCCGGCCAGCCGGGGAAGCGATTCGAAGGGGAGATCACCGCTGTGGAGCCGACGGTGGACCCCGCGACCCGGTCGGCCCGGGCCCGGGTGCGGCTCGACAACGCCGAAGGGCTGCTTCGGCCGGGAATGTACCTGAACGCCGTGGTCCGCCTTTCTCTGGGCCAACGGCTGGCGGTTCCCCGGGAGGCCGTGCTCGACACCGGTGTGCGGCAGATCGTTTTTGTCCGGGAGGGCGAAGGGCGGTT
>Ga0210019_1000759_pt1 | contig 38432 bp, 34 predicted proteins | sample CryGeyCG2114_020_2_FD_183969 | JGI IMG/M metagenome (GOLD analysis project Ga0210019, IMG submission 183969) | Groundwater microbial communities from aquifer - Crystal Geyser CG11_big_fil_rev_8/21/14_0.20 (SPAdes) (version 2) | ecosystem: Environmental > Aquatic > Deep subsurface > Groundwater ...
GATTTTTTTGCAAGGTTTTTTGTTTGACAAGAATGTTGTTAAAGATGTGACGCACAAAATTGATCGCAACGAATATGGGGGTCAGGCTTGAATAATTCACTATTTGTAATTGACAGGCGTCGAACATTGCCGTAACCTCCCCCGCAATTATGGCGCGCAAACCCCGAATAGAATTCCCCGGCGCACTTTATCACGTCATCGCCAGGGGTAATAACCGTCAGAAAATATTCACCTGCGAAAAAGATTACGAACATTTTCTTTTTCGCCTACAGCAGGCCAAAAAGAGGTTCAAACTTATCCTTTATGCCTATGCATTGATGCCAAACCATTTTCACCTTCTTATTGAAACCGGAGAAATCCCATTATCCAAGATAATGCAATCGTTACAGCTTAACTATACGCAATATTTCAACCGCAAAAATAAAAGAGTTGGCCATCTATTTCAGGGCAGATACAAAGCGATCCTATGTCAAAAAGAAAGCTACTTAAAAGAATTGGTTAGGTATATAATATTAAATCCCATACGCGCAGGACTGGCAAGGCGTTTGACCGAATGGCCGTGGAGCTCCTATCTTGAAACCATTGACCTGAAAGATGCAGAGATCGTTTCAACAAACGATGTGCTAGGCTTGTTCGGCAGTCGACACAAAGCCGCCGTATTCTCCTTTCAAAAATTCATAAACGACGGTAAACGCGAAGGTCACAAAAAAGAATATTACACATTAAAAGATCAAAGAATTTTGGGGGAAGAAGAATTTGCGGAGGACATCATAAAGAACAGTGAAAACGACTTTGAATACCGTAAAATTTCCTTTCGCGAAGTAGTGGACATTGTCGCAAAACAAACAGGCATCGCATACAGCCAAATTTTATCGACCACCAACGAAAGGAACGGCGTCAAGGGAAGGTGCATGGTTGCCTATATCTGCAGAAATATAGCGGGTTTTAAGGCAAAAGAGGTGGGTAGACAGTTTAGAAGATCTCAATCAAGCATATCAAAATTGATCCATAGGGCGGAAAAAGATATAATGAACGACGGTCCGCAAAAACAGGTCCTTGCAACAATAGAAGATGATATCAAAAAACACTACAGGCCCTGTATCGTGAGGCAACTGGATGAAAAGTAAATTATTCAAGCCTGACCCCAGGGGCAAAGGGGGGGAATTGTTTGGCCTGACCACAACGTTCGAGCCAAAAGGCGATCAGCCGCAGGCGATAGATATGCTCACTAAGGGCGTCCTGCGCGGCGAAAAACATCAGACACTCTTGGGCGTTACCGGTTCCGGCAAGACGTTCTCAATAGCCCACGTCATTGCCAACACCGGTAAACCTGCACTCATAATGGCGCCCAATAAGACCCTGGCCGCACAGTTATATCAGGAGTTCAAACAGCTATTTCCCCAAAACGCCGTCGAATATTTTGTCTCCTACTACGATTATTATCAGCCCGAGGCATATCTTCCCGCGCAGGACCTTTTTATCGAAAAGGATTCGTCCGTCAACGACGCCATCGACCGCCTGCGCCACTCGGCAACCCATTCTCTCCTCACCCGCAACGACGTTATAATAGTCGCGAGCGTTTCTTGCATTTACGGCCTTGGCTCGCCGGACGCCTATTCGGCAATGCACATCGATATCAAGAAGGGCGAACATATTGAGCGAAACGACCTTCTCTCCAAACTTGTCGAGATTCGATACGAGCGTAACGACGTAGATTTTCACCGCGGCACATTTCGCGTTCGGGGCGAAACGGTGGAGATATTTCCGGCCTATGAGGACCTTAAGGCGGTTCGTGTAGAATTCTTCGGCGATGAGGTGGAGAAAATAACGGAGATAGATTATCTAACTGGCGAGACCGAGGGAGAGATCGATAAAATAGCGATATATCCCAACAGCCACTACGTCACCCCGGAAGAAAGGCTGAAGGTCGCCATAAAGGGCATTCGCATTGAGCTTAATGAGAGGTTAAAAGAACTCGAACATTCGAACAAGATACTCGAGGCCCAAAGAATAAAGCAACGCACCAATTACGACCTTGAGATGATGGAAGAGATAGGCTTTTGCAAGGGAATAGAGAACTATTCGCGCTGGCTCGACGGCCGCAAAAAGGGCCAGCCGCCCAGAACGCTGCTCGATTATTTCCCGAAGGATTTTTTACTCTTCATAGACGAAAGCCACATAACCGTTCCACAGACGGGCGGCATGTTCTCTGGCGACCGCTCGCGCAAGACCACGCTTGTAGAATACGGGTTCAGGCTTCCTTCGGCTCTCGATAATAGACCTCTAAATTTCGAGGAATTCGAGAAGCGGGTCGGACAAGTGATCTACACATCGGCCACCCCTTCCGAATATGAAATGAAGCTCTCGGGCAAGAACATTGCCGAACAGGTGGTACGCCCGACCGGCCTCATAGATCCAAAGCCGATCGTAAGGCCAAGCAAGGGCCAGATAAAGGACCTGGAAAAAGAGATAAAGGCGCGAGTTGACAAAGGTGAACGAGTGCTTGTTACAACGCTCACCAAAAGAATGGCCGAAGACCTCTCGAGTTATTTTCAGGAGAATGATATCAAGGCAAAATATATGCACAGCGATACCGAAACGCTCGAACGGATCGCCATCATCCGGGATTTGCGACTTGGAAAGTTCGACGTCCTTGTCGGCATCAACCTCCTGCGAGAAGGCCTTGACCTGCCGGAGGTCTCGCTCGTTGCCATCCTCGATGCGGACAAAGAGGGATTTCTAAGAAGCGCGCGTTCGCTCATCCAGACGTTCGGCCGCGCCGCAAGGAACATTAACGGCGAGGTCATTCTTTATGCCGACAAGATGACCAACTCCATGAAACGCGCTATTTCGGAAACGAACCGCCGCCGCAAGATCCAGGAAAAATATAACAAGAAACACGGCATCACGCCCGAGACCGTCAAAAAAGAGATAACTGATATTCTTAACTCTATCTATGAATCCGATTATGTCTCGCTTGCCACCGAAGAGGAGGCGATAGACCCGAACAAGCTTCCGAAGAAGATAGCAAAACTGCGCAAGGAGATGTTCGCCGCCGCCAAAAAACTGGATTTTGAAAAAGCGGCCGAGGCAAGGGACAAGATAAAGGCATTGGAAGAGATGGCGTTAAAATAAAGGCATAGTTATCTTGCTCTGGCTACAGAATCCCTTTGTTTGACGATTTTAACACTGTTCCTTTCAAAGAATTCACGCATATCTTTGAGCGTTGGATATGTTTCCGTCAATTCGTTCGAAAGGTCCGCTAACCTGGCCTTTAGGCTCCGATAATAACGCCCCTTATTCTCAGGGATCGTAAAGCCCCTCGCTCCAATATCGCCTAATAAAGTTTGAGCCATAAACTTGTTGTTTGCAAAAAGAGCGGGATAGATCTTTGCATAATCTTCAAGGATGCTTCCTACGCCGGGATCATAATATTCGAACGAACAGGAAAATCCCATCGATCTTATCTTCTCAACGCTTTCGGTCGGCGGCTCAAGCGATGATTTTCCGCCAACACCTATATTGTATGAACTGATGGCTCTTTGTAGTTGCCCCTTGTCAGCATCTTCAGGAACTCTCATTCCGAAAACGCCGTAGTGGGTCACGGCGTAGAAATCGAACGGCCCACTATAACCTGCCTTTGTGAACGCCCTTTCCCTATCAACGATCACGTCCAGATCATCCTTGGACGGCGGATTGAACTGAACTGCCAATTTGCCGGAGGGTACATTTATATCCTCAAGGGGGTGGTTATGATAGAATGCTATTCTTGTGATATCTATATTCTTGTCCTTGATCGCCCTTGTCAGGAAATCATCATCTAATCCCGTGCTCCCGCCCCTTTGATTTATACCGCATTCGAACCATCTTGTATGAGCCACCCCTTCTTTGTCAGTATATGCAATATAATACCATGCCTCTTCAACATTTCCGGTCTTTGTGAACGCTCTTATGGCCTCAACCCCTTCATTTTCCGAAGCGTTCACATATTCATGACTACCTTTGTTTATCCTGAGCTTATCATCTGGCGCCGGAGCAAACCTATCACCTCCGAATTTAACCGGGTCTGCAGGCTTAACAACCGCATCAGCGTCCGCTGTTTCAACCGACTCAGCGGCAGCTGCTGTCACGACTTTTGGGTTTTCTAAAGGCGTGTAAATAACCGGCATCGCTTTTGTACTGATTTTTGAAGAAAATCCTCTGGCGGAAGATACTGGATCGCCTCCGTCAATGACCGCCTGCAGCCTCTTCTGCATAAAATCCCTTCCATTTATCTGTGCAGCAAATTTTTTATAATCTCCTTTGAACATTTTAAAATCGGGTCTTAGCTCATATGATCCAAAAGGAGTTATGATCCTGTAATCAAACGACGCCTTTGATATGTCAAAGCTATCGGTACCAGGATCGACAACATTCTCTATATAAACCATAGCGGTGAATAATCCTTCAAGATCTAACTCTGAAGGCGTTTCTGATTTTATTGGATTTTCTCCGTCAGCCCCACGCGGATGGATATGATAGATTGAAAGAGCAGAGACCGACATGAAATCCTTCAATGCGTCAAGCACGGCATCAAATTGAAGCGTTGCAGTTTCATCCGTTGAGCCTTGAGCAATTTCGTACCAGCCCTCAAGGTCCTTGCCATCCTTTCCCTTACCTTTAAGATATATCCAGCCCTCTTCAAGAGTTGCAGTATCCAGTAATGTTCTAAGATCGGCCTCGCCATCTGCGCGCGATCTCACAAATGAGTAATGAACAGTGTCGTCGGTATTCACCCAAAGAGGGTCCTTGCTATGCGTAAAGTTCACTTCTTCTCTTTTGGGTTTTTCTGTATTCGGAGCAGGTACCGGAGGAGGTGGCTTTTCTCCTGGCCTATCTGCGGGTCTTGGAATTGTCCCAGACTCAGATGGCTTGGGCTTATCAGCCGCAGTGGGTGAGTCCGGATCGACCAATCTGGCAAATGCACCGCCTCTGCTTTTTATATCATCGAATGCATCTCTGATGGCCTTAATTATTTTATCTGCTTTCCTCTGGGCCTTAGGTACCTCTGGAACAGCAGCGACTTTTCTAGGTGGCGTTTCTTTACCAGCTGATTCAGGTAGAATTGCTTCACCTGACTTTTTTGGCTTAGGGGCAGGGGCCGGTTCTGGCTCACTAGCCGTCGCAACGGTCGGCGGTACCTTTAACGCGGAAGCGGGAATCGGCACCGCGGTCTTGACCCCAAAATATCTAAAGCTCCAGCCATTGGGCGTGAACTTTTTATCCACTACATATACACCGTTCCCGACTATCACCCTATAGTCTGACTCTCTGGCAGGTGTTGGCGGATGTTCCTGTAAGAACTTCTTTGCCGATGGAATATCGCCCTTGTCCTTGGCATCGGCAATTGAGGGTGGTTCGTAGTAAGATGTGCCGTTCTGGAGCGGATGATCATGATAAATGGTGCTGGCCAAAACCGTAACATTTGCATCACTCTCCAACGCTTTTAAAACGGCGTCATCGTAGGTAACTTCCAGATTGCTTTCGGCGGTCCCCACTTCGAACCATCTCTCGTGAAGTCCTTCGGCATCCCTGTACCTCACGAAGAACCACGCCTCTTCCTTGGTTCCGGCATTCCTTGTAAGTTCGGCTATCGCCCTTTCTCCTTCTTCTCTCGAAGCCTCAATATAATAGTGAGGAGAATTCGTGAAATTCGAACCAAATTCATCAGACTTTTTGTGCGCAAACTGCACACCGCCTATCGTAAGTGTCTTGTCCGGCTTTAAAGGGTCGACTTTTACAACTGGAACAGAAGCCGCCTCTAATGCAGGTTTAATATGTGTATCGGCGCTAAGCTTTTCGGCCGGAATGGCCCCGGCGCCGAACCTCTTTCCGTCTATTTCTACTATGAGGCTTGGGTTCGCTGTTATGGCCGCATTTATTTTGTCGATGAAATTTTTGGGGTTTTTGATATCCTTGGACACTCCCTTTTCATAAGAAAGTCTGACCACGGTATATTCCGTACCACCGATATTTTCCGTGTGTGCCGAAGCTATAGGTTTATCGAAACTCTTTCCGTTGTTTCCATTAAAACCGTCAATGAAAGCCGTAACAGCCGGGGGTTGAGAATTTTGGGGCTGTAACGAAGGCATGTTTACCGGAGGCGGCGGAACAATAGCGGTCGTACCGGGTGAAACGACAGATGGTCCGGATGACGGCGTGTATGGGGAAGTGTACGAAGGTGAAAATGACGGGGCGTAGGGAGATGAACCTGATGTGGGCGTCATGTATGAATCGAGGTCGTTAGTTTTCGGAAAATAGCCGCCGGGGCTTTTGGTTGCCAACGGTCCCCCGGAGGGGTTGCTGGTAGGCGTAAGGCCAAAAATACCGGCAAAGGGGGAATTGGCAAGGATCTCATCCACACCGGTCGAGAATCTTCCGTAATTTCCGACCGGGGCCGGATCGCCGATCATCTTGTCAAAATTGAAAAAGTTAAGAAGCCCAAAATTGAGAGAAAGGGCGCTGTTAATGTCAAAGGATGCGGAAGTATCCGGCACATAGGGGCTCGCACGCGTGGTCCCCATAAATGTGGGGCCAAACATGTCCCCTTCGAGCGTTCCTAGGTCCAGGCTCGGCAGGCTTCCCCCTATAAGTCCGGATAAAGACATAGCTACAGGGGAATAAAGCAAGTTCTGTGCCAAGAGCGTAACTCGTGACTCGTAATTCGTGACTAGAATAATACCAGTTAATTCAATAGGTTGCCAATTGACCTGTTCGTTTTTCCACTAATTACGAGTTACAAGTTACGAGTTACGGGGTTTAGACTTACCAATAATCCCTTTACATTTCCCACTTGAAACATATAATCGCCAGCCAAGTTACAAGCCAGCAAAGCCAGCAAAGTTACCATCATTTTTTAACCTTGCTGGCCTTGTTTACATTGCTGGCCTGACTGGCCAACTATGAAACAGACATTCATCTCCCAAATAGCACCGCATTTAGGCAAAAAGACCATCATTAAAGGGTGGGTCTACAACAAGCGGTTTTCGGGCAAGATCGGCTTTCTCCAGATAAGGGACGGCTCCGGATTCATTCAGGGGGTCATCTCCGAAAAAGAGGTCGAATCCGGCACGTGGGACCTTGGGAACAAACTGACCCTTGAAAGCTCCGTGATCGTTCACGGGACCGTCACAAAACATCCGCGCCACGAAGTTTATGAACTGCAGATAACGGACATCGAACTCGTTCACATGTCCGAAGAATACCCGATAGGCAAAAAAGAGCACGGCCCCGACTTTCTGCTCGACAACCGCCACCTCTGGCTTCGCTCGAACAAGCAGTGGGCCATTCAGCGCGTTCGCAACACCGTTATCAACGCCACCTACGAATATCTCAACAAGGACGGCTTCATAAAGATAGATTCGCCGATACTCACCCCTGCCGCCTGCGAAGGAACAACGACACTTTTTGAGATAAATTATTTCGACATGGGGAAGGCCTATCTTTCGCAATCTGGGCAGTTATATATCGAGGCCGCGATAATGAGCCACGGACGCGTGTTCGATTTTGGTCCCGTTTTCCGAGCTGAAAAATCAAAAACGCGAAGGCACTTAACCGAATTCTGGATGATGGACGCCGAGGCGGCATTTGTGGAACACGATGAGAACCTGAAGATACAAGAAAACCTCATCTCGTTCATCGCCAAGTCGGTCCTTGAAAAGAACCAGAATGAGTTAAAAATACTTGAACGCGATCCCAAACCTTTGGAAAAAATTCAGGCGCCGTTCTACCGGATGACCCACGCCGAGGCGGTGGCAAAGCTTCGAAAACTGGGTAGCGATATAAAAGAAGACGATGACCTTGGCGCCGATGACGAAACGCTTATCACAAAAGAGCTGGATAAACCTTTGTTCGTTGAAAAATATCCGGCCAAAGCTAAGGCGTTCTACATGAAACGCGATCCCGCCAACCCCGAACTCGCTCTCTGCGCGGACCTGCTGGCGCCGGAAGGTTTTGGCGAGATAGTCGGCGGAAGCCAGCGCGAAGAGAGCTACGACACGCTACTTACGCGCTTAAAAGAACACAATTTGCCTGTTAAGGCATTTGAATGGTATCTAGACCTGCGTAAATACGGAAGCGTCCCCCACTCCGGCTTTGGTTACGGGTTAGAGCGAATTGTTGGCTGGATGTGCGGCACTCCTCACGTGCGCGAAACGATACCTTTTCCGAGGATGCTCAATCGATTATATCCTTGATTGATCGGACAATTATATCTTCTGAACCACGCGTAACACGGCAGTTCTTATGACCATGTCCATTCCACGAAGGCTCGACAAGGGAAGCCATGCTCCTAATTCTTTCTCGACCTTTTTTGGAGTGACGTTGTCTGCCCTTTTTCTTAACATCTCCGCCGCTTCTGCCAAGCTCACCTTCTTTTCCTTCTGCCTTTTTATGGAGAGGCTCTCGAGCCTCTTGCATAGCACGTCCATATCGATATCGCACAACGGTTCAAAGATCGTCATATCATAAAGGTCCCTTATGGAGTCTCTCTGCAGAGCCGCTGCTATCTTGTGCGAAAAGGCCTCCGAAAGGTCCATTGAGGTGATCACCCTGCCGGTCATGGAATATCTTCCGGCCAGCGTTACCGTCGACATGCTTGACGGCGGTTTTAAAAGGTCCGTGACCACGTTTATCTCGAGGAACGCCTTAATATCAGGCTGGTTCTTTCCTTCAAGACCGATAAAGATCCCTCGTGAATTCAGTTTCACGTCTTTGACCGTGACATCTTTGAGCTTCAAAAGAACGCTCTTTATCTCCCCCGAGAGCTCTTTTTTTGAACTTTCAGACACAAGGAGATAATCAACATCCTGCGTCGTTCGCGGGCTATTCAAGAGTCTGAGCAACATGCCGCCTTCAAGAACTATTCTGTCCTTAAAATGTTCGGACATCAAATGAATGACTTTCAGCAAAAGCTCCTCGCGGTCGTTCATAAAGTTCCTTTCACAAATTTAACAAACTTCGGGTTCCTGTATCTTTTAAGATATGCAATTAACTTTTTCTTGTTGAACTTTTCAATGCTCACATCCTTTAACGGATCTATCAGAAAAGAAGCCCCTTTGACGTAGAAATAGAGCATGTCAATATATGCCTTTTCAGAGTCTGCAAGGTTTGTTCCGCTGGCAAGCTTTGAAAAACCAAAGAAAAGATCCGGTGAAATGGAATAAAAATGGATAGCGCCGGACGGCGTTTTGACCGTCCTTTTTTTGCCTGTATAAATAACCGAGAGCGACCGTTGCGGAACGGATCCGGTCAGCCCTGCCCTTGCCAGCGCCGAATCCATCGAAACGTAAGAGTTCTCACTAATGCGAGACGACAATGTCCAAAGATCGCAATTCTTTGTAACATAGAGCCCCTTTAGAACGCGAGAAACGATACCGGCTTCGACAATATTTTTCATCATTCTCTGATTAACGAGGTCATTTCCCCCGGCTATCATGCTGGAAAGCTCGGCCGCGGAGAAGATGCCTCCCATCTGCGGGGCAAACCCCATAATACTTTCAACGACCACAGCTAATTTGACGCCTGATTTCATAATAGATATATAATATCAGAATATGATATTATAAGGCAAGTTTAAAATTAGGAGGGCCTAACTCTTTAAATGGCCGTGCTCGCGCATCCATTCGATGGCGTTTTCAATTGATTGGCTCAAGGGTTTGAACTGCATTCCCAGCTCTCTCTTTGCCTTTTCGTTGGAATAGAATAGCTCGTGTTCGGTGAACTTTGCCATCTGTATGGTAACGAATGGTCTTTTGCCGGTAACGAAAGAGACCGCCGAAGCAATGTAGGCCAGCAAGTATATAATGAATGAGGGGATCTTTATCTTAGGCTTAGGCCGGTTCATAAGGGCGCCAATGAGAGCACTCTGCTCTTTAAATGTTCGGTTCTCGTTGGCGAGAATATAGCGTTCGCCTTTTCGCCCGTGCTTCCATGCCCGAACATGTCCCTCCACAACGTCGTCAATATCGACCGTTGCTATTCCGCCACCGACATAGAATATGTGCGACCATACCTTGCCGCCGTAAAGATGTCCGTGAAAGCGGCGCCGATCGCCCGGGCCGAAGACCGCCGCGGGATTGACGATGACGGCATCGAGCCCTTCTGCCACGCCCCTTTGCACCTCGAGTTCGGCCATATGCTTGGTGTCGCAGTAGTTTATCTTGTAGGGTTCAAGGTTGTATTCCGTAGTTTCGTCGGCCAAACCCTTTTCGTTGAAACCAATGGCGACAACGGAGCTAGTACAGATGAGCCTTTTAACTTTGTGGGTAAGAGAGGCGTCCACTATGTTCTTTGTCCCCATCACGTTCACCTTGAACTGATGATCGTTGAGCTTGTCCCAGTAAGCAACCTCTGCCGCGGCGTGAAAAACGACGTCGCACCCCTCTACCGCCCTTAGAACGTCATCCTCGTTGGTGATATCGCCTATGAAATCTTCGAACTTTATGTTTTTGACGGACCCAAGCGGAGAGCCGGGCCTTCGAAAGACCCTTATGTCGTCGACTTCCGCGGCAAGATGCGCAAGAAGCCTTGCCCCGATAAAACCTGTTGCGCCGGTGAGTAGAATTCGCATATTATCCTTGCCATCCTGAGCGATAGCGAAGGATCTCGATCGCCAACACGGGGGGATCCTTCGCCGGCTTCTTTTCTTGACAAGCTCGAAACGGGCTCAGGATGACATATTACCATGATGCATATCAACATAATTTTTGAGGACGACTGTTTGGCCGTTGTGGAAAAACCGGCGGGGTTGCCGGTCTACCCAGCTAAAAATGCAAATTACAAACCACAAATTATAAATTGCAAAACATTGTCAGAAATAGTGGAGTGTAAATGGCATGGTTCAGAACCTGCCCACAGACTCGATAATGATACGAGCGGGATCATGCTTATTGCAAAGACGAAGGAAGCGTTCGAGGCGCTACGCAAGCAATTTGATGACGGGACCGTTCACAAAGAATATATGGCTCTTGTGCTTGGAGAGACGCCGGCCGAAGGAACGATCGATACGCCTGTGATACATGACCCAAAGAGCAAGAAGAGGATGAAAGTGGCGGAAAAGCTGATAAAAAGTGGTTCAAAAATGATTCAGGGCGGTCAAGAGGCGCGCACAGAATTTAAGCTCGTGAAAAAATATCTTGGCGGGAGATTTTCGCTGCTTCGGGTAACCATCAAGACCGGCGTCAGGCATCAAATAAGGGTTCACCTCGCATCTATCGGTCACCCTCTTGTCGGCGACAGGCTTTATCAGAACGGGCGTCAGCGCGAACGCGATGACAAAGATATCACCAGGCAGTTCCTTCACGCCTCGCACCTGGGCTTCAAACATCCAAAGAACGGTAAATGGATGGACCTTTCTTCTCAACTTCCTCCCGAACTTGATAATGCTTTGACAAAGATTGGATAATTATACTACGCTCATCTTGAGCTTGTCGAAGAACGGGCGGTTGTCCGTTCATGGTTCGACAGGCTCACCACGAACGAAACTTTCTATGAGAAAAATATCTTTTCTTCTCTCATGCTTCATGCTTCCTGCCTCCTGCTTCCTTCTTCTGGCCTCTTCTGCCTTTGCCCTGACCGTCGACAACTTTGAGCAGTATGAAACGGGCAAGTTTCCTTCCAGCTGGAGAACGTGGCCATTTCAGCGCGGCAAGGCGATGGAGGTCTACAAGGTTGAAGGGGAGAACGGCAACAAGTTCCTTCATGCGTTCGACGACAAGGACGTTTCGGTTCAGACCCTGCGCGATTTCTACTGGAAGGTGAACAGTTACCCGGTCCTTTCATGGCGCTGGAGGGCACGCGAGCTCCCCAAAGGCGCTAACGAGCTTAACAATGACCTTAACGACAGCGCCTGCGGCGTCTATGTGGTCCTTTCAAAGGCTCGCCAGATGATGCTTAAATACGCTTGGTCAACAACCGCGCCAAAGGGGTCGTTTCGCGAAAAGGTAAAGGATAAGGCCTACATTATAATAGCGGAGTCGGGTCCGAAGAACCTTAACAAATGGCAGACGGTGAGAATAAACGTCCTTGATGAGTATAAGAAGTATTTTAAAGAGAAGCTCGACAAAAACCCCGTGGCCGTTGCGATACTGACCGACGGAAACGCGGTACATTCCGCCGCGTCATGCGACTACGACGATTTTAAGATAGGGGAGGCCTCCAAGTGAAGATGTTCATTTCACTGATCATCACGGCCCTGTTCGTATCTTTTGCATGGGAAATCCCTGCGGCCTCCGCCGCAAAGTCCACGGGAAGCATAACCACACAGACCAAGGCGGCGACATCCACAAAACCTCGAAAAAAACATAAAAGAAAATTCAAGAAATATGTGGCCCCCTCACAAGATGACCTTCATATAGAATCCATTCCGCTTTCGCTCCGCATTTCGGACGAGGTGGCGGCGGCGGTCGCCAAGAACGATATTGACGACGCGATAAGGCTTATAAGGACCGAACCGCCGTCATCAAGGGCCCTGACTTTCCTTAAGAGCATGGAGTCGATAGAGGATTTTAAAAAGGACAAGAAAGTGCCGAAGGTGGAGAGAAACCTCTTCTACAGGAACTTGGGCATTTCTTACCATAACCTCTTTCTCTTCCTGAAAAGAAAAGGCATGGAAAATCCGGACCTTTATAAAAATGCGATAAAGTATTACAAAAAATCCCTCAAAACTCTCTCGCCATCCGAAAAGACCGACGGATGGATACTTATAGCAGAGATCACGGCCCAGAACGGCGGGACAGGCGAGGCAAAGAAGATATTCGAAAAGCTCGATCTGGAGACGGTGAACGACTCCCCGCATTCGCTGGAAAACATCGCCGCCTACTACGCGGCTATTGGCGAGAAGAAAATGGCTATTGAGACCCTAAAAAGGGCCATTGTGCTAGACCCCGAAGGGATAACGATATGGCTCTCTATTGGTGACGATTTTCTGCCCATCGAAAACGAGCCCGAATTCAAAGAGCTTAAGAAGAAATAGACATACCTACCCCGAACAATATTCCACCCACAATATGCGATCGCATTTTTCAGGGGGTAATGCCAACGCGTTTCATGTCGCGCACAATAAAAAGGCCGAGGCCGTTAAGGAATCGGCCCTTCCTGAAATTGCTTGCTCGAGTCCTACTGGGCGTCATCGCCTATCGCCTCTACCGGGCACGCCTCTTTTGAATCCTTGCAAAGCGATTCTTCGGTCGGGTTCGTCGGTTGTTTGCAGACATAAGCGTAACCTGCCGCTTCGCTCTGTCTGAAGTTCTCCGGAGCGGTATCGCGGCACAGATTGCAGTCTATGCACTGCGTATCGACATAATATTTGCCTGCCACATTCTCCGGAACCTTGTTTGCTTTGTCTGCCATAAAATTCCTCCTGTTGGATAATTTTAGGGTGTTAAACACTGAATGAGGGCATCTTGTCAAGCCTCTATTTTATGCCTCTTTTTATTCCAAATTTCGGGCACAGGTCGGCTATTTTACAACCTCCACACAACGGTTTTCTGGCAAAACAGACGCGGCGGCCGTGAAAGATGAGACAGACAGAAAAGTCGTTCCAGTCCTTTTCGGCCAGGAGATTCATAATGTCGCGTTCTATCTTTTCGGGGTCTGTGTTCTTGGTGAGCCCCATACGAAAGGTCAGGCGCTTCACGTGCGTGTCAACGACCACACCGGGGATATCCCATATCTCACCAAGTACAACGTTCGCCGTCTTTCTGCCGACTCCGGGGAGTTCAACGAGAGCCTCAAGCGAGGCCGGAACCTCGCCCTTATGCTTTCCGACGAGCCCCTTGCAACATCCGATGATGTTCTTTGCCTTTGCCTTGTAAAAACCCGTGGAGCGGATCAGATCTTCAAGTTCCGCCGGTTTTGCGACGGCAAAGTCACGCGCGTTCTTATATTTGGCGAATAGCGGAGGCGTTACTTTATTCACACGTTCGTCGGTGCACTGGGCGGAAAGTATGGTGGCAATAAGAAGCTGAAGCGGATCTTTATGCAAAAGCGGTGTCTTGGCACATGGATACTCCTTGCGAAGGGCTTGGAGTATCCGGGAAATGCGTTGTTTATTTTCCATGACAAGACAAAGTCAGAGGTCAGAGATCTGAAGTCGGAAAAATCAGACTTCTGACATCAGATATCTGATTTCTGGTTTCTTATCCACTTGTTCAACTTGTCCAACTCCCACGCGTTCAAAACGTCTTCCTTTGTCCACCAGCCCTTTCTGGCGGAGCCGACACCGAACATCATGTCGAGCATGTTCTCGACCGTGTGGGCATCGGGGCATATCGCTATCTTAAGGCCTTTAGACTTTGCATATGGCCCAAGCCGCCAGTCGATATCGAGCCGGTGCGGATTTGCGTTAAGCTCTATGGCAACGCCGGCGGACGCAGCGGCGTCTATGACTTTATGCATGTCAACTTTATAGGGTTCGCGTGAAAGAAGGAGCCTGCCGGTCGGGTGACCGAGCATGGTGATGTGAGGATTTGAGACGGCCTTTATGATACGTGCGGTCATCTCATCTTCTGTCATGTTGAACTTGGAATGGACCGAGGCGATGATAAAGTCGAAGCCCTTTAAGATATCTTCGTCATAGTCAAGCGAACCATCGGGCAAAACGTCCGACTCTATCCCTTTAAGTACAGTGAACCCCTTCATCTTCTTGTTTATGTTGTCTATCTCTTTCCACTGGCGTTTGAGGTCCGGGGGCTTTAATCCTCCGGCATAGTAGGCGGTCTGGCTGTGATCGCATATTCCAAGATAAGTATAGCCCATCTTCTTTGCAAAGTTCGCCAGCTCCTGAATGGTGTTAACCCCATCGCTGTAGTTCGTATGAACGTGAAGGATGCCTTTAATATCCTTTTCTTCTATTAGCTTTGGGAGCCTTCCCTCTTCCGCCGCCTTTATCTCTCCCATATCCTCGCGAAGTTCGGGCTCTATATATTCAAGGCCCAGTTTTTTAAAGATATCCGCCTCTGTCTTGCAGGGGATAAGCTTGTCATCCCCGCGAAAGCGGGGATCTCCCAAACGCACCGGATTCCCGCTTGCGCGGGAACGACAGGTTTTTTGGACGCTAAAAAGACCGTATTCGTTCATCTTCATCCCCATATCCTTGGCACGGCCGCGCATGGCGACATTATGCTCCTTGCTTCCGGTAAAATGATGAAGAGCATAGGGAAACTCTTCGTCGGTAACGACCCGAAGGTCGGCGGAGATACCTGCCTTTAGCATAACGGTCGATTTCGTATCACCCTTTGCCTCTATATTTTCAACCTCCGGGAGACTCGTGAACATATCCATGATCCCCATGGGTTTATCGGTGCTCACAACGATGTCGATATCTTTTATCACCTCTTTTTTACGGCGCGAGCTTCCGGCTATCTCTGCACGGATAACGTTCTTATCTTTGGATATCTTATCGAATATATCTAACGCCGCCGTCAGGGCATTGCTGTAAAGATGTTTACCCGTGTTCTTTCTGAGACAGGCTATCCCCTGAAGTATCTTTCCCTCGGTCTTTTCTCCCCAGCCTTTGTGTTTTCTCAAGGCACCCGCCCTGCATACAAGCTCCAGTTGTCCCACATCCTTCACATGCAGCTTTTCATAGAGGAACTTAACCTTCTTGGGGCCAAGGCCCGGGATAGAAAGTATCTCAAAGACCCCCTCCGGTATCGACTTTCTTACCTTTTCGTATTCGATGATCTTACCCGTGCGATAAAGTTCGGTTATATGATCTGCAAGGTTCTTGCCGATGCCTTTGACTTCTGTAAGCGTCCCTTTTTCTATCTTTCTATCGATATCATCGAGCGATTCAACGACGCGAGCCGCGTTCTCATAGGCGCGTATCTTGAACGGATTATCGCCCTTGATCTCGAATACGACCGCCATCTCATCCAGAACGCGCGCTATCTCGTGTTTATCCATTCTCCAATGAAGCGAAGTCTGAGGTCTGATGTCAGAGGTCTGAAAAATCTGACGTCTGACTTCCGACATCTGACTTCGTTTTATCCATAATGATATTTTTCGCCTCTTAAAATAGTGCACGCGCGGTACAACTGCTCCAGCAAAATGACCCGTGCTAGTTCGTGGGGAAAGGTCATTTTAGATAGGCTCAAAGTTGTGCGAGCCTTCGCTTTCATTGCGGGGGTAACACCCTTGGCGTCACCAATAAAGAAGGTGAGCCTCTTGGTGCCGACGCGCTGGTGCCGTGAAAGGAATTCGGAAAGGCCTTTGGAAGAGGTCCGGTCGCCGTTCTCGTCGCAGACGACCAGAAAATCGTCGCGGTCTATTTTCAAGCTTGCGTCGTCCTTTGCCACCGTTAGCTCAAAGGGCATGTAGCGCCCTATTCGCCCCGCATAATCTTCAACCAGCTCCGTCATCGCCTTTGATTTTAGTTTGCCTATTGCCGCCACTCTTAATTTCATGCCGTCATATAAACACACCATCGTCTCTCTTGCAAACATTTCGTAAAGAGGCTAGTATCAACTCCGCATGCCAACCGGAACAAATTATAAACTGCGCGGGGTAAAGGAGCTTCTTGCTTCCATTGCCGCCAGGACACTGCTTTTGCTTGAAAGAAAGTTACCGCGACTCTTTGGCGCGGACGAAGAGATAGACGCAGACCTCTACGCAAGCTCCATGACAACGGAGTTCAATTTGCTCCATTCGCTCATATTCCCCCGATTCTTTAGGAGGATAAACGTAGAAGTGGAAAATATCGACCATATAAGGGATCTTTCGCAGAGCTCTACGATCGTTTACGTCACAAAAGACGTAGGACAACTGGAATATAATTTCTTCAATTATCTCTTCTTAAAAGAGGACCTGCCGCTCGCAAAGTTCGTGAACGAGCTTTCGCTATGGCAATGGCTTCCGTTCAGCGACCTTCATGCGATCGTCTCCGAACGCGCAAAGCGGTTCAAGGATCTGGGACCCCTTCCGCATCCGGTATCTTCCGGCTATTCCGGCGCTATCATCGAGAGCGGCGGCTCTGTATTTGTAAGGCTCAAATCCACGGCTATTTATAACGATCTTTACTGGTATACCGCATCCACAGACCCCTTGGCAGCCCTCTTGGCGGTTGAGGAAAGATCGCTAAAACCTATCTATATCGTTCCCCTTGATTTCATGTGGGACAAAAGGCCCGAAAAAACCGGCGGATCGATAATCGATATATTTCCAAAACGCCTCGGCAAGATAATAACATTTTGGAAGAACTACAAGAGCAGGGCCGTCGTTAAGATAAGCGCTCCCATCAAGCTCTCCGAATATATCGAGAACTACAGGACCGACCCGATTCTAATAAGGGCCCGAAAGCTCCGCGCAGAACTTCTGTACCTGCTTCATCAGGAGAAGAAGGTGACAACGGGGCCCGCCCTGAAACCGAGGTCCGTTATAATAGACGAGCTTTTGGAAGATGAGTCCCTGCAAAAGGCTGTCTATGAAATATCCGCCGAAAAGAAAAAGACGGTGGAGGACCTGCAGGGACTCGCAAGGAAATATGCCGAAGAGATAGCGGCGGACATCAACTACAATTATATCGAGCTTGGCCACCGTTTGATGAACTGGGTCCTAAAGAACATCTACGACGGCATTGTGATAGGACAGGAAGGGTTATCGAATCTCAAGAAGGCGGCGGCAAAGGCTCCCATCATACTTGTTCCGAATCACAAGAGCCACATGGACTACCTGCTTTTATCCACCGTGCTTTACGAGAACAATGTCTCCATTCCCCACATTGCCGCAGGCCTCAACCTTGCGTTCTGGCCGATGGGTCATATCTTCAGAAAATGCGGGGCTTTCTTTTTAAGAAGGTCTTTCGCAGGCAACAAGCTATATCGATCGGCCTTTAAGGCATATTTAAAGATACTTTTAAAAGAGGGATATTGCCAGGAATTCTTCATCGAAGGGGGCAGAAGTAGGACCGGCAAGCTTCTTCGCCCGAGAACAGGGATGCTCACGATGCTTGCGGAGTCGGTCGCCGAAGGCGCAACGCCAAGCGCCTACTTTGTGCCGGTCGCAATAACATATGATAAGGTGATCGAAGAATATAAAGGCGAGGTGGTGGGCGAGGCCAAGAAGAAAGAGGGCACACGGGACCTCTTCCGGCTGGGAAAATATTTGAAGCGCAGATACGGGCGTATCTATGTGAACTTTGGCGAACCGATCCTTTATCAGAACACAACGGGTGGGATACCGGAGAAAGTTCTAAAGCTTGCCAACGCCATCACCATAACCATCAACAGAGAGACGGTAGTTACTCCAAGCGCCGTTGCCGCCGTCTCCGCCCTTATCTCACCCAAAAAGGGGATAACCAGAGAATCGATATTCCTAAACGCCAAAGAATCCCTAAAACACCTTGAATGGAAAGGCGCGCAGTTCTCAGACAGCCTGAAGGCCAACAGCGCAAATTCTTTGACCGAGGCCATAGGGCAGTTCGAGGCGATGAAGGCGCTGACGCTTCACGACGAGTTCGATCCTGCCTGTTTTGAGATAAAAGAAGACTCACGCATAACCCTTGACTACTACAAGAACAACATTATCCATTTCTTTGTATCGGCCGGTGTCATGGCATCGATACTCCTCTCCTACATCAAAAAGGGGAACTTAAAGCCTACGATAGAAGAACTAAAGAGACCCTACATATTCTGTAAGAGGCTCTTTGCCCATGAGTTTGCGTTCGGTACGCGAATGAACGTTGAAGAACATATAGAGAAGGTCGTGGCGTTCCTCGATGAGACCGGCTTCGGTATCGAACGCCTGGAGCTCTACAAGAGCATTGTGGCCAACTTCTTTGAATCTTATCTAGCGGCGCTCACCGCCTGCAGGAACATGGAACCGATGGAAGAAAAGGCTCTCCTTAAAAAGATGAGAAAATGCGCACGACATATGCTTCTTTTGGGGATGATCGAACGTCCGGAGGCGATTTCGACGCCCATTTTTAAGGATGCGATATCAAATTTCCTGTTTCAGGGGATATTGAAGGCCGAAACGGACGCAAAAGGGCGTAAACTCTACTCTTGGCTCGACAAAGACTCATCCGCAGAAAACCTTAAACAAAAGCTTGAAGAGTTGGCCTGAAGTCACTATTTTTCCACAGTAGGTACTTTTTAACACATTTCCGACGGTTTGCCACAAAATAGCATGTTAGCGCAACACCATAGATTATAAAGATATTTACTGCTTGTTTCTTGAGCAACCTGCTCTGGGACGCTTATTCTTGACTGAATCGACTACCATTGCCCCCTTATCCACAAGCTTATCCACAGTTTGTTTTTTTGGTGTGGATATCGGCGACAGAACCTGCATAATTGACCCCACACGCAACGTTATTCCGGGATATAAAAGCACGCTCTCCCCATATGGTTTATTTTTTTTCATATCTCACTTTTTATGCTCTTTGGACCGTTTCTTGCAAGCGCAAAACAACTTTTTTAAAAAACCTTCTTCCGCTTTAACGGCGTGGGACGTACATTAAATTTTATTTGACACGGCAAGACCGCATGTACTATATATCAGCAAGTTATCGGGTTGCAAAAATTTATTCAGGCGCGGTTTTTAAGAAGTGCCCGCCGCAACGGGCGAGGGGGGAGTTAAAAATCGTTTTCAAAAATTTAAAATCCAAAACAGAAGGGAGGTGAATACAAATGACAAAAGCAGAACTCATTAACTACATCGCGAAGGATTGCAAGACCTCAAAGGCAACAGCAGAGAAGGTGTTGAATCACACGATCAACAACATCTCCAAGTGCTTAAAGAGGAAGGACAAGATCACATTGACAGGTTTCGGTACGTTCTACGTGGCAAGGAGAAAAGCACGTCGCGGCCGTAATCCGCAGACCGGCGCTGAGATCACGATCAAGGCGGCGAACGTCCCCAGGTTCAAGCCAGGTAAACAGCTGAAGAGCTGGGTATATTGAACTTAATATTTGGAAAAAGTTTTACGAAAAGGGCGACCACACTCGAGAGAGCGGTTGCCTTTTTTGTTTTTGTCTGCGTTATCCAACATCTTGATATTCGCGGACGCAGAGGGTGACCCCAAGTTCCTTTTCGGCGAGATCCTTTGCGACCTCAACATCCACTTCCGGACATGTAACAACGGTCGCTGTTACGGATGGAATGTATCTCTTTGCCTCTTTTATGAAATCGCAGACCTCTTTAAAGGCCTCCGCCTTATATTTAGATGGACATATCTTTGAATAAACGTCCGCATTGTGCGCGTTAAGGCTGACCGATATCGAGTCAACAAGGCCCTTGAGTTCAGGCAGGACGTTCCTTTGATGAATAAGGTTCGCAAGGCCGTCGGTATTGAGCCTTACCTTTATCCCGTCCTCTTTTAATCTTTTGGCGATGACCTTCAAAATCTCGAACCTCTGCGTAGGTTCGCCAAACCCGCAAAAGACCACCTCTTCGAAACCCTTGGGGTCTCCCATTGCCCTGAATATATCTTCAATGTCGGGTTCGCGCGAAAGTTTCAGATTATGCCCCTTCACTTCAAAGGTGGCGTTCCTCTTTGGACAAAAGGTGCAGGCAAGCGTGCATTTGTTCGTTATGTTGAGATAGAGAGAGTTCCTGATGGGATACACTATCTTTGCATCGGGGATCTCGCCCTTTAGGTGGAACAGTTTTTTTGCATTGAGGGAGGTGATACGCCCCACATCTTCAAGCGATAATTTCTTTATCCCGGCTATCTTCTTGGCCACCTCTACAACGTAGGCTGGCTCGTTTCGCTTTCCCCTGTAAGGTTCGGGGGCTATGAACGGACAATCGGTCTCGATAAGAAGTTTTTCTACCGGCACGTATTTGACCACCGCCTGCAACTCTTCCGACTTTTTCTTGAAGGTGACCGCCCCGGTTACCGAGATATAATATCCAAGGTCAAGCACCCTCTTTGCAAGGACGGTGGAGCCGCTGAAACAGTGCATCACCCCGCCCCAGTTGGCGGCGCGGTTCTTTCTTAACGTGAACACGGTATCGTCGTGCGCCTCTCTGTCGTGTATGATGACCGGCAACCTTAACTTATTGGCAAGTGCAATTTGAGCGCAAAAGCACTCGATCTGGTCCTTTTTGAGCTTTTCGTGATCTTTTTCTTTTGAGATGTAGTGATAATCAAGACCGATCTCGCCTACCGCGACAACCTTCGGGTCTTCAGCCAACTTTTCTATTAGTTCTAAAGAATCCCCAAGCTTATTGTTCGAGCAGGGTCGAGAACTTCTCGACTCATCCGTCTGCGACGGATTCGCTCGAAGCATATTACCGGCATCGTGCGGATGAAAACCGATGGTCGAGAATATATTGTCGTTCTTCTTTGCTAGTTCGAGCGACTTGAAATTGTCCTCAAGCCCGGCTCCGGAGCCTATATTGATTATATATTCAAGACCGGCTTCAAATGCCCGCTTGATGATATCTTCCCGCTCTTTATCATAGTCGGGAAATGTCAGATGTGAATGGGTATCGATAAACATTGGAATTGTCATTCCCGCAAAAGCGGGAATCCCCTTAGTAGACTAGATCCCTGCTTTCGCGGGGATGACAGGCATTCAGAAGGCATCGAGCATCTTCTTTATCGTCTCCTGCCACTGCGCCTCTTTACATCCTTCAGCTAACTTGAAGGCCTTCTCCAAGAACAATCTCACCTCCGGTTCGCCCGTCCCCTTCTTTAAGATCGCCTCACATAGAGTGAAATCAATGTTCTTTGATGAAATGAACCCGTCGAAGTCGCCTTCCATAGAACCTACCAAAGCCTCCATCGCCTTCTTCTTACTCCCCTTCTTTAAATATGCGTGACCTATCGTTATATAAGCCTGATGTCTAAAGACGGGGTTGTCGGGGATTATCTCAAGCACTTTTTTTGCCTTCTTGATGGCCTGGTCAAACTCGGAGAATTCATCCAGAAGCAGGCGCGCCGAGATGAGCTTTAGCGCAGGATCTTTTGGGATGAGCTTTTCCGCACGCTCGTAGTGCCGCCATGCGGTCTTGAACTCACCTTTCATCTTATAAAGAACGCCTAATGTCGAATGAAAAAGCCCCATCGAAACGTCATCGGTAACTTTTGTAAGACAGTTGGAAAGGAGTTTCTCCGCGTCCTCGAACTGTTTTGTCTTTAAAAGTTCGAACGCCCTGTAACAGACATCACTCGCGTTAATTATTTCTTCAGACATAGTACATTGACCATCTCCTTGTGAAGACGGCCGTTTGACGCCAATATTTCAATTCCGTATATGTCAAGAGGGCCGCCGTTGAACATGGTAACGCTCCCTCCCGCCTCTTTCACTATCAACTGACCCGCCGCAATGTCCCAAGGCTTCAGATAAAGTTCCCAGAAACCGTCGAACCTGCCGCACGCCACAGAGCAGAGATCGGTCACGGCCGCGCCGTCGCGTCTGATGGACGCCGCCCTGTCCAAAAAGTTCAAAAAATGTACGGCATTGTTCTTCTGCTCGTCTCTGCTTTTATTATACGCAAAACCCGTATCAAGTAAAGCCTTCCTTAGCTCTTTTGTTTCGGACACCTTTATACGCCTGCCGTTAAGGGTCGAGCCCGAACCTTTTTCGGCGACAAAGAGCTCATCGTGATTTGATTCATATGCCACGCCTAGGACAACATAGCCTTTATATTCAAGTGCGATAGATACCGCAAAAAGAGGGTATCCGTGGGCATAGTTAAGCGTCCCGTCGAGCGGGTCGATTATCCAGCGGTAGTCGGACTTAAGCCGGTTTCCTGTTCCCTCCTCAGCCATAATATCGTGGCCGGGAAATTCTTTTTGAAGGCGGGTAACAATAAGTTTTTCGCACTTCTTATCGATGTCGGTTACGATATCTGTCTCTATCTTGTACTCGATATCGTGCATTTTACCCAAATTATCGTGCTGAATGGCCCCGGCCTCTTTCGCAAGTTCAATGGCTATGTCTAAGTGGCTCATAATGTCCTTGCGATTGTTAGCACATCAACCCTGCCGGCGCCACATCTTTTAAGAGCGCGGGCGCACTCGTTAACGGTGGCGCCCGTGGTCATGACGTCGTCGATCAGAAGCATATCCCCCCCGGGACACACACTTAATCCTGAATTCAGTGCGTGTCCATGAAAGGCGTCCTTAACGTTATCCATCCGCTCTCTCCTTGTAAGACCCACTTGGTCCATTGTCTCTCTAGTTCTTTTGAGAAGCGCCGGGTCGTACTTAAATCCGCAAAGTTTTGCCAGCTCTTTGGCCAGTAACGCCGATTGATTGTATCCGCGCGAACGCAGTCTTTCAAGATGAAGCGGCACAGGGACAACTAGGTCGTATTCATAGTTGACCTTGCGGGAAAGCAGCATGACCAAGCTCTTTGCAAGGTCGGTCCTTTTGTTGTATTTAAAATTGTGAACGACATCCATCCATGCCCCCTCATAAGAGGCCAGAGAGAGCGCGGAATCAAAATGCGCCTTTTTAAGTTCGGGACTGAAAAATTTCGAATCGAGCCAGTTGATCCTTGCGTGACAGCTCTTACAGACAGGCTCCGCCTCAACGCCAAGGAGATCATCGCACACAATGCATTTTGGCGGGAAAATCACGTCTAATATCGAGGATAAGATGTTCACGCTTATTCAATAAGTGAAGTTCCGGTCATGTCGACAGATTGCTCGATCTTCAAAAGTCTAAGCATTGTAGGCGCAATATCAGAAAGGGCGCCGCCCTTTTCCCGAAGCTTTGATCCTTCCAGACCCTTGCCGATAAGGACGAAGGGGACGAGGTCTGTTGTGTGGGCTGTTTGTGGAAGATGGCGCGAGTCATACATCTCTTCGCAGTTGCCATGATCTCCGGTTATCATCATCGCGCCGCCCACCTTTAGAACGGCCTCGGCCACTCGACCGACGCACTTATCAACCGTCTCGACCGCCTTGACGGCCGCTTCCATCACCCCTGTGTGGCCAACCATGTCGGGATTTGCGTAGTTGACGACAATGACGTCGTACTTATCCGATTCGATACGCTTAACGAGCTCATCTGTAACTGCATATGCGCTCATTTCGGGTTTTTGGTCATAGGTTGGGACATCCCTTGGAGAAGGGATAAGCACCCTCTCTTCGCCGGGGAACTTCTTTTCTTCGCCGCCGTTGAAGAAATACGTTACGTGGGCATATTTCTCTGTCTCGGCTATACGAAGCTGGCTAAGGCCCTTTTCTGATATCACCTCGCCTAAGATATTGGTCAAATGTTCCGGCGGAAATACCACGGGGAGCTTAAAATCCTCCTCATACCTGGTCATGGTAACGAACGCTGTGAGTTTTGGCATGCGGCGCTTGAAATCTGCGAACTTCTCGTCCGTCATGGCACGCGTGAGCTCTCTTGTGCGGTCGGAGCGGAAGTTGAAGAAAATGACGGCGTCACCGTCGTTAATAACCCTGTCATCCCCGCGCAAGCGGGGTTTTCCTGCATTTGCCGGATTCCCGCTTTCGCAGGAATGACAGATCACTGTCGGCAAGATGAACTCGTCGGTGACGCCCTTCTTGTAGGAATCTTCCATCGTTTTAACGGCGGACTGTTCATGTTCGCCAGCGCCATCGACTATCGCGTTGTAGGCCTTTTCCACCCTGTCCCAGCGTTTATCGCGGTCCATGGCATAGTACCTGCCCATGACTGTGGCAATCCTGATCTCCTGCTTCCTGCCTCCTGCCTCCTGCTTCGCTATTCTCTCTTCTATCCACTTAATATAATTTACACCGCTATCCGGCGGAGAGTCACGCCCATCGGTAAAGCAATGGATCAAAATATTCTTTATCCCTTCTTTCACTGCAAAATCCATCAGGGAATACATGTGGTTCAGGTGCGAATGAACTCCTATATCAGAGACCAGCCCCATTAAATGAATCGCTCCGCCACTCTTCTTGAGATCGGCGAAGACTCCCTTCAAGGTTTTATTCTTGAAGAAACTCCCGTCCTCTATCGCCTTGTTAATGCGGGTGAACTCCTGATAAACGACGCGGCCGGCGCCCAGATTCAAATGACCAACCTCTGAATTTCCCATCGTCCCCTCGGGAAGCCCGACGGCAAGTCCGGATGCGGCGATCAAGGTGTTCGGCCAATCTTTTATTAACTTATGCCAGTTGGGGGTGTTGCCGGTCTCGATGGCGTTACCATCCTTGTCGGGGCGATATCCCCAGCCGTCCAATATCATGAGTATTACCGGTTTCATGTCTCGTAATCGCCAAAGGCGATCTCCCCAGATAGGGACGTGCTTCATCGTCGCTATGGCTGATAACCTCACATTTTTATGAGGCGTCCGCCATGGGAAGCGTGTCCCTCAGGATTTCTTTTTACCTTTCTTCTCTTTCTTAACCGCACTCTTTCGCTTTTCGCTCGGGACCCTGACCTTTTTCGCATCGGCCCACAATTTTTCGATCGAATATATCTCCCTCATCGGCCCGTAGAAAACGTGGGCAACAATGTCTCCAAAGTCCACAATGATCCACTGTGAATGCTGATAGCCTTCGACACCTATAGGTGTCTTCCCCTGCTTCTTCATCTCAAATATTATTGAATCGGCTATCGCCCCTACCTGACGGTCGGAATTACCGCTCGCTATCACGAAATAATCCGCAAAGGTAAAAAGATGCCTCAGGTCCAATATCTTCAGGCCGTGCGCCTTTATCTTGGCGGCGGCCCTTGCAACATCTTTTGCAAATGTCAGAGTGGGGTCGGTCTTTCTCATTTACTTACCTCATTTAGGCTATGGATTATCATATCCAGCAATTTATCCAGGTGTTTATGCGCAACTGCCGATATTTCTACCACATTTTTCCCCTTTTTTGAAATCTCTTTCTTGAATTTATCGGCCAGAGGCAGGACTTCCGGAATATCTATCTTTGTCACCGCTATTATCTCACGGGTCTTCTCCAGACCTTCGCTGTAGTTCTTGAGCTCATGCCTTATTATCTTATAGGCTTCCATGGGGTCGGGGACTTCGGGATTAGTGACATCAATCAGATGAACGATAAGTCTTGTGCGCTCCACATGCTTTAGAAACCTTATGCCAAGGCCCATCCCCTTGTGAGCGCCTTCAATAAGACCCGGGATATCCGCAACCGTAAAACTTTTTCCCTTATGCCTCACAACGCCCAAGTATGGCGTCTTTGTGGTGAATGGATAATCCGCTATCTTTGGTCTGGCGTTGGAGACGGCCGAGATGAGCGTTGACTTGCCGGCGTTCGGAAAACCTACGAGGCCGACATCGGCAAGAAGCTTTAACTCCAGCGAAAGGCGTTTCACCTCGCCCTTTTCGCCGGGCTGGGCCTTTCTTGGAGCCTGATTGACGCTTGTCTTAAAGTTCATATTACCAAGGCCGCCCCTGCCGCCTCTCGCAACCACGACCTCTTCATCGTGTTTTGTGATATCGGCGATCACTTCACCGGTGCCAATGTCTTTGACAATGGTCCCGATGGGAACAGAAAGTATGGCGTCCTTTCCGGAACGACCGTTCATCTGGCTTCCCATTCCATGGCCTCCGTTTGGGGCGCGAATATGTTTGCGCAACTTAACATCTAAAAGAGTTGTAAGGCCGCCGTCCGCCTTGAAGATGACGTTGCCGCCCTTGGCGCCGTCGCCGCCGTCGGGGCCGCCCTTGGGGACATACTTCTCCCTCCGAAAGCTTACACATCCCCTTCCGCCGTCTCCGGCAAAGACTTCCAATTCTGTTTCATCGATGAATTTCATAAGAAAAAACCCCCGAGGTTGCTCTCGAGGGTATATTTTATAAACTTATGCACCTATATGCTAATGTAATTATTTGCTCTTTACTGGATTTACGTTCACGAACTTCTTGTTAAGCCTGTTGACGAACTCCACAACGCCGGCGACCTTTGCATAGAGGGTAAAGTCCCTTCCCTGACCGACGTTCTTGCCCGCGTGTATCTTTGTACCGCACTGACGGACTATTATAGATCCGCCGCCTATGGTCTCGCCGGCATAATGTTTTACGCCTCTTCTTTGTCCGTGACTGTCTCTACTATTTCTCTCTGCGCCTTCTGCCATAAATCACCTCTGTTTATGCGCTGATGTTAGTTACCTTGACTCCCGTGAAACACTGTCTGTGACCACGCGACTTCTTGTAACCTTTGCGCTTCTTCTTTTTCATTACAAGGATCTTGGCTTCGCGACCCTGTTTCACGATCTCGGCCTCGACCGTGGCTCCATCGATATAAGGTTTTCCAATCTTGATATCGCCTTCGCCGCCTACTAAAAGGATACGGTCAAAATTGATCTTGTCGCCGACGTTTCCGGTCAATTTTTCGACCGTGACCATCTGGCTCTTCTCTACCCTGTACTGTTTACCGCCCGTTGCAATAATTGCGTACATATCTCTCTCCTTAAAAACGTGGGCGGTTACTAGCCCAAAAACCCTATTAAAGTCAAGGGTTAAAAACACAGGGGATGACTCCTGCCTACGGCAAGAATCACCTGTCGGAAATCTCGAACTGCTCCTGGTGATATTCAGACAACTCTTTGATAACAATGGTCTTTTTGAGGTTTTTCTCGAGATCTTCTACAAACTTTCTCTCTTCATTATATAGCACATTTGCAACGGACGGATTGGCATGAACCGTGATCTGCTTCGATTTTGTGCGGGACGCCTCTCTTATTATGTCCCTGAATATCTCATAACAGATGGTGGTCGGGCTCTTAAGGTAACCTTTGCCGTCGCAATATGGACATGGATCGGTCAGCATATTCCTTAGGTCATCCCTTGTCCGTTTGCGCGTCATTTCAACAAGACCGAGTTCGGATATCTTTGTGATGGTCGTTCTGGTGCGGTCGAATTTAAGCGCGTCTTTGAGCGCGCTGAAGACCTTGGAGCGGTTGGCATGTTTCTCCATGTCTATAAAATCTATCACAATGATGCCGCCTATGTTCCTGAGCTTTAACTGATAGACCACCTCGCGCACAGCTTCAAGATTCGTGCGAAGGATGGTGTCTTCCAAATTGCGTTTGCCTACGAACTTTCCGGTATTGACGTCTATCACCGTGAGAGCCTCTGTCTGTTCAACGATAATGTAGCCGCCGCTCTTGAGCCAGACCTTTTGCCCGAGAGCCCTTGTTACCTCCACCTCTATCCCGTATTTATCGAAAATGGGTTCGTTGCCGTCATAATATTCAACACGGCTCTTAACGCCCGACATGAACTTGTCTACGAACCTTTTTATCCTATCAAAATCATCCTTTGAATCTACTATCAGCCGTTCAATGTCTGCCGTGAACATGTCGCGTACGACGCGCAGGACAACATCGAGCTCCTGATGGACAAGAGACGGGGCCTTTGCCTTTTTGGAACGCTCTTCCATGTCGTTCCAAAGTTTTGCGAGGTAGGATATATCCGCCCTAAGCTCTTTCAGCGAAACACCTTCGCTTGCCGTGCGAATGATAAATCCGCTCTCCCTAGGCTTGAACTTTTCTACTATATCCTTGAGCCGCGCCCTCTCCTTTGAGTCGTCTATGCGCCTTGAGATGCCGATGTGCTCAACGGTTGGCATGTATACAAGATACCTCCCGGCAAGAGAGACAAATGACGTGATACGTGCCCCCTTTGTGCCGATGGGCTCTTTGGCGACCTGAACCAGTATCTCGCGACCTTCTTTTAAAAGGTCCTGTATCTTGGATTTTTTTGCCGCCTCTTTTATCCCTTCATCAAGGTCTTCGTGACCGGTAAAGTCCGAAACGTGAAGGAAGGCCGTTCTCGAAAGACCGATATCAACGAAGGCCGCCTGCATTCCGGGAAGCACGCGGACAACCCTGCCTTTGTAGACGTTACCTACAATGTCGGCCTCGTGGACGCGATCTACATAGAATTCCGCGACCGAGCCGTTTTCAAGCCTTGCAACGCGGGTCTCACCGAGGGTTGAATTGATTATAAGTTCGTTAGGCATAAATAATTGTCGCCCCCGCAAAAACCTGCCTTCCGGAGGCCAAGGCGGGGACCTCGTTTACACAATCTAGATTCCCGCTTACGCGGGAATGACACAAACAGGGTCTAGATACATTTCCACCTTTCTATAGTAAAGAAAATTCTTTGATTATTCAGTGAGATATGGTATTATACGGATTATGCGTCGCTATATAATCCTTTTAGGGCTCGTTTTTGTGGTCGCCTGCAAAAATGGTGGTGAGGGCTATGTCTTCCTTGACAAGAACGGGGACAACATAAGGCAGGAGAGCGAGAAAGGGATAAGTAACGTTCTTTACAAGGTAACAAAGGACGGACTCGATCACACAAGCGGTGTGACCGACGAGTTCGGCCATTTTAATTTTGATATCACCGAAAAGGGCTACTACTGCACCGAGGTAAAATCGACGAACTATGTGAACGCCGCCATTGTTAACATAATAAAACCTGCAACAACTGGGACCGCCCCTGAAAGTGCGCCGGCCCAGAATCCCAACCAGAAACCTACCGCAACAAAGGCGTTCGCCGAAAAGGGGGTGCTGCAGGAGAATGCACCATGCACCAGCAACGCTGAATGCGACACAGGGCTTTCATGTCAGGCGAGCATCTGTAAGAAAATAGGGAACGGCTCTGTCGACGAAGGCGGCGCATGCGACAGCAGCTCTGTCTGCAAGTCAGGACTCACATGCAGCTCCGGAAAGTGCACAACCATAGGGGCTGGAAGTTCCTGCGAACACGATTCGGAATGTTCTACGGGACTGAAATGCATAAGTGGCATATGCACAAAAACCGGCACAAGCAAGCCCGACAGCCCCGACGAAACAAGATCGCTCAAGACATGCAATAACGCATCCGGATGGGGATTGGTCGAATCTGACGTTCCTGTTGCCATGGGTTTCGAAGCTACGCTCGATCAGCTTCCCACACCTCCCGAAGTAGAGGCGGAAATAGGAGTCCCTTTCACGGCGGAATTATTCTATCCGTGCTCATGCAAACCGTTGAACCTCGTCCTGCCTGCGAACATGGCGGTTTCAAGCGATGAGGCGGCGATCAAGTCCGTGGGCGGCGTACTCGACGTCTCCGCATTGATCCCCCAGGCGAACATGGTGAAGCTCCCCAACTACGACATAACAAGCGACAAGATATGCAAGATAAAGACCAACTTGGTGGTTACAGACACGTCCGCGGCAGAATCAATAGATCTGGCGCCCAAGGCCATCTGCCCTAATAACAACACCATATCAATGAAGGGTCAGGTCATTAAGTGGACAAAGCCTAAAGTGGCGATCGAACAACATACCGAAAGTTTTACAGGCACCGCGTTGGACAAAACGATAACGCTTGTAACAAAGGTAAATAAATACAGGTCAACAAAAACAGGTGACGAAGCTTTGGGAAAATTGACGGTCTCTGTGCCTTCCGGAAGCACTGACATAAAGATAACCGCGCCGGAAGGGATGTCGTGTAGCACGCTCTTCCTTGATGTAAAATGCAATATCCCGCCCGATTCAGATGATAAAGAGATAAAGATCAAATTCACGATGCCAAGTTGCGAAGATGCTCTCAAAATGAGCCCGGCGACCACATTCATTATCAAAAGCAAGTTCGAATCTGCCGACGGCAGGGATATTAAAGAAGAGATCGTTCCGGTCGTTGCGATGCCTAGCGAGTGCTAGCCGAATAGCCGGTTATCCTGATGCCGTCCGGAAGTTCTATCTTATTCATCAACTCATCTAAGTTGCCTGCATCTGATATCTCTACCTTTCCCTTTTCTTGCAAACCCTCTTCACCGACCTTTAGCGCCCGTTCGAGCGACAACTTCATATGGGGGTTGAACCCTTGGGAATATTTTACGAGGACGCCCGCCCTGCGAAAAGCGCGGCGGAAGAGATGCATGAGCTCCAGATGCGAAACCCAGCGCATTACGCCTGTTTTGATGAAGGTGAAGTTTAGTTGCGTTATATTGTCATTGCGAGGCGCCCCACCGAAGCAATCCAGTGCACTGGATTGCTTCGCCGTCGACAAAACCGACAGATCGCAATGACATACGATCACATTTTTCACATCCTTAAAATCGCAGACCCCGCAATTCGTGCACTTGTTATTTATGCAATCGGGCGTAACTTCCGCATTTAGCGACTTTTGATATTCGCTCTTTAGGAAATCGCGATCGAGCCCGGCAAAAAGATGGTCCCATGGAAGCTCTTCATCCGTACTTCTTTCGCGAAGATAATCAGTAAAGTCGATATCCGCCCAGTTCTCGAACTTGAAACACTCGTCCCACGCATCGAAGCGCGAGCCTTTGTTCCAGGCGGAGACTATCCTTTCGGCAAGTCTTCTGTCTCCGCGCGAAAAAGCCCCTTCAAGAAGGCTGAGTTTTGCACCGTGCCATTTGAGCTCAAGTCCGCGTTTTTTTGGTATCAGCTTTTTCAGAAGGTTCTGCCTCTCAAGCGTCTCTTCCAGGGTCAACTGGCGCGCCCACTGAAAGGGAGTATGCGATTTTGGGACAAATGTCGAAACGCTCGCGGTTATTGTAATATCGTGTCTTATCCTTCTTCCGGCGTCATAGGCCTTTAGCACAAGATCGGCTATCGCCCTCACATCATCTATCGTTTCTGTCGGGAGGCCTATCATGAAATAGAGCTTTAGCTGGCGCCAGCCGGTCTTGAATACCGTTTCAACCGTTTTGAGGAGCTCTTCTTCGGTGTTCTGTTTATTGATAACGTTGCGAAGCCTTTCCGTTGCGGCCTCTGGGGCTATTGTAAAACCTCCGTGAAGCGAACGCTTAAGTACGCTCAGGAGTTCCGGAGTAAGGGTTTCAACACGAAGCGACGGAAGATTTATGTTCGTCCACCTGCCCGATTCCCTTTCCGAAACTTCCTTCACGATATTTCCGAGCCCTTCATAATCGCCGGCCGAAAGCGAGATAAAAGAGAGCTCCTCGTTACCGGTAAGATCAAGACCTTCGCATGCAAGTTCTTTTATCGTTTCCGGGGAACGCTGACGCACTGGCCTGTAGATATATCCTGCCTGACAGAACCTGCAGCCCCTGTTACATCCGCGCTGGATCTCAACGCCTACGCGGTCGTGCACTATCTTCATGAACGGGACAACCCATTTTTTCGGGAAGTGCGAGCCGTCGATATCGGCAACAATTGCCTTTTGGATCTTTCTGACCTCCGACCTCTGACCCCTGTTTTCCTCTCCACGGTTCGGAACATAAACCCCGCGTATCTTTGACAATTTGCCAAGCAATTCGTCGTTCGTCGTTCGTCCTTCGTTCTTCGTCTTGCTGATTTCCACCGCCGTTCTTTCACCGTCCCCCAGAACAATCGCATCAAAGAACGGGGCCACGGGCTCGGGATTGAACGCGCCTACGCCGCCGCCTATGATCAGGGGATATTCTTCCCCTCTGTCCTTTGCATAAAAAGGAATACCGGCGAGGTCTAGCATTGTAAGGATATTGGTATAGGTCAGTTCGTAGGGAAGAGTTATACCTATGATATCGAACTCCTTTAGAGGGCGCTTGCTCTCCAGCCCCCACATCGGCACATTTAATTCACGCATGGCCGCTTCCATATCGAGCCATGGCGCAAAAGCGCGGTCGGCAAGAAGGCCCTCTTCGGAATTAAGGGCGTCATAGATTATCTGAAGGCCTATGTGGCTCATTCCGATTTCATAGGCATCGGGAAAAACAAGGCACCATTTGACATGAGCGCTGTCCCATGGCTTATTATAAGAATTCACTTCACCACCGATATAACGCGAAGGACGCCTCACCTTTGAGAGAAGCTGGTCTATCGTTTTCTGTGAAACAATTGTCATATTGAAAGCCTGATAGCGCTTAGCGGCCTTGACAGGACCATCTCATAGGCAGTTGTTGCCGTAGAAGTCAATCTTCTATCGTGCACCCACCGGCCGCGGCTCTTTCTCTCGATATCAACGACGGCGTCGGCAACTTTACTGTTATAGCAGTATCGTTTGTCCCCTTTGGGGTCATCGTATGTGATACCCAGCACGCTCGCAGGGTCGGCGGATATCCTCCCCGAGACCCTGACGTTCTTTTTGCTCCCCTCGAACTTACAACCGTTGAAGGCGTAGTCGCACTTGAAGCGAAAGCGTATCTTTTCACCACCCACCTTTAAAAACCCAAGGCCTAAAGGGGGTTTTGAGAGGAGTTCAAGGACGGCCGAATGGTCCTCTTTAAAGATCCCGCAATTGGCCCATATCCATTTGTCGGTATGATACTTTCCCCAGATATGACCCTGATGGAGGATGGTGCTGAACTGATATTTGACGCCGTTCGCATCAAACCATCCGAACGCCGGCACATTTAAGTTAGGCGCGACCACCTTGGATCTTGGCCATGGAAGATAATAAAGCGGCCACGGATAGTGACGGTAAGACTCTTCGTGAGGCTGCCAGTGTATGTCCCAGGAGATGGCGCCCTTCTCCTCTCTTATGGCGCCCGAAGCGGAAGAGTTGGTGAGCAGGGCCCCGCCGATATCGAGCGAAAGCTTTCCCTTTAGAAAGACGGCCTCTTTCATCGTAACGGTCTCTTTGAGGGCGATATTCTTCTCCGGATGCTGCGCGCTGAAAAACGAGGCCCAGAGAGAGGCCGACGGTTTTCCCTCCGTCGGGGAAAGGAAGGTGTAACGAAGCCACAGGCCGACCTTATATTGCGGGTCGTTGAGCTTCAGATAATAGACCTCGTAGAACGGCTTTTCTTTTCCGTCCCAGCGGGTGAGATTGTCGAATTCAGATCGAAGCATAATTTACTGTCATTGCGAGCGTAAGCGAAGCAATCTCCCGAGGGGGATTGCTTCGGGCTTACACCCTCGCAATGACATACGCTGTTAAATCGTACTCATCGGCTTTAATGATCTTTATTTCGGAGAATTCACCCATCCTCACCTTGGCGCCCGCCTTTATCTTGACTATCCCGTCTATATCGGGCGCCTGCCTTTGTGTTCTTGCATAAATAAATTCGCTATCTCCACCCACTATTATCGCCTTCATATCGGACCCGATGAGCTTTTTATTCTTTGCCAGAGATATCTTTTTTTGGGCCTCCATTATTCTTTTCTGCCGCTCTCTTTTTATCTCTTGCGAAACGTGTCCTTTTAACTTTGCGGCGCCTGTTCCCTCTTCTTCGGAATAGGTAAAGACACCCAGGCGGTCAAAGCACCCCTCTTTTACAAAGCTGAGGAGCTCTTCAAAATCCTTCTTTGTCTCGCCGGGGAAGCCCACGATGAGCGACGTTCTTAATGTCACCTTGGGGATCTTCTTCTTTAGCTCTTCTATCAACCGTCTGATGTCCGTGCCGCGTTCCCTTCGTCTCATTAGCGACAATATGCGGTCGCTTATATGTTGAACGGGGACATCGAGATATTTACATACCTTGGGCAGGTCGGCGATGGCTTCCATGAGCTCGGATGTGATGCTCGTGGGGTAGGCGTACATGATGCGTATCCAGAAATCGCCCTTTATTTGCGAGAGCTTTTTCAAAAGGGCCGAAAGGTCCGAACCGTCTTTCAGGTCGCGCCCGTAAGATGTTGTATCCTGTCCTATAAGGTTTAGCTCCTTGGCGCCGTTCTTTACAAGGGCTGCGGCCTCTTTTACGATGTCGTTTATGGGCCTGCTCCTGAACTTGCCGCGGATCTTTGGAATGATGCAAAAAGAGCAGTCGTGAAAGCATCCTTCGGCTATCTTTATATAGACCGCGTGCCTGGATGTGGCGATCTTGCGCGGGGTCCTGGCGTTGTGAATATATTTGGAAGCGCGTAAGTTGGGAGATGCTCCATTTAAGAGCTCGACAATGTTCTGGTATTCTCCCGTGCCGACAAAAAGATCGACCTCGGGGAGGAGCTTTGCGAGCTCGCCCTTGTACCTCTGAGGCAGGCATCCGGCGACGACCAGCTTTTTGCACTTGCCGTAAGATGCGGTCGGAAGCCGGAGGTCGGAAATCTGATTTTTCCGACATCTGACTTCTGATCTCTGACTTCTCTTTTTATACTCCCCCATCTCCAATATCGTATCCACCGACTCCTTCTTCGCGTCTTCGATGAACGAGCAGGTGTTGACGATAAGCACCTCCGCCTCGGATGGGTCCTGAACTATCCTGTAGCCCGCTTTTTCAAGGAGCCCCAGCATCACCTCGCTGTCGACCAGGTTCTTGGGGCACCCAAGGCTTATGAATCCGACGGTTTTCATGTCAGCCCGCGCGTTCTAACAGGATAAATATAAGAGGTCAATTAATAAGCTCCCCGCAAACGAGCGTTTATCTTGAGCTTCTGCAGAACAGCGACGTCCATAAATACGCCAATAATATCAGGGCATCTCTAAAAACCTCCGTTCATGGTGAGCTTGTCGAACCATGAAAATTGCAACACGTTGATTTATAACGGTTCGTCCTTCGACAGGCTCAGGACGAACGAGCAATTTACGGGTTTTTAAAGGTGCCCATCATGTATTACCTGCGAAACCAAAGCAACCGATACTAGTAATGGAGGATAAGAATTTTTATGGTAGTAGCCGTAGCCAGCCTAACATTCTCTGCTTGGCAATATACCGACACAAAGGACAGGACCGAGAAACAGCAGGAAAAGCAGGAGCTCTCATTAAACAACCAAAAAGAGCGCGAGAGAATGTCGGCCAACTCGCAGATAAGACAGTCGGCGCTGATGGCCGGCAGGAGTCAACTTGAACTGATAAAGGCAAAGAGAAAGATGATGATAACGACCCAGAATTCCTATGCCATAGGAAATCCGGCACAATCGCACTCCAGTTCGGGGAGCTCTCCGCTTGGCTCGGGCAGCAGCGGTGGCGGTGGCAGCGGCGGCAGCAGCACGGCCTAAAAGATCAAGAACATATCATTTTCAGGAACGATTCCGGGTAAATAATATCCACTTCCTGTCCAAGGGCCTCAAGCGGTGCCTCAACTTGAGATTTAACTTCAAAAAGTTTCATTTTTTCCCCATCCGGTATCAGAACATCCACCTCTTTGTGCTGCTTTGTGGAATACCAAAAATTAACATTTTCGCTGGACCGGGAAAGATGATTTATAACCACCGATTCGAAAAGTTTCCCCTTAAAGACCGGGTCTTTCAGTTTTTCTTTCATATATTCATAGATATTGGGTATCCCGTCGCGCCACGTCATTGCTACCGCATATAGCAACGGGTCGTTAAAATAGAGCTTTCTTGCCTTATTAAAGGCGGGCCCGTGTTTTTCAGGATCGTAACAATGGTTCACCTTGCATAAAAAAGCGTCCTGCAGATGTTCCACATAATGAAGAGCGGTTTCATGGCTTTTTATGGGGGAATTTTCTATAAGTACCGGCCATGTTACCCTGGACGAAAGCGTTTCGGACACCCTGTAGAGTATCTGCTTCAACGTCTCCTGCCTTAGTTCGTAACGCTGGGCATCTCCCACTATCCAGTTCCTGTAAGTTTCATAGGTAGAATCCATAACGGCGCCGTATTCCACAAGATCGGCTATCGCGTGAGGGAAACCTCCAACCAGCATATAGATATCCAGCATTTCCATGGGGGTTTTGCCGGCAAAACACGGAAGCATCATTAGTTCCGGAAGTCCGAGCGGATATAGCTTGAGGTCGCGCCCCTTGCCCCTTCTTCCGGGAAGTCTTTCGCCGCTTTCCTTTAGGTCCCTTGCGTTGGAACCGGTCAGCACAACGGCCGCGTTCTTCAACAGGCCCATATTGCTGACGCCTAAGAGCGCCCTCTGCCATGAATGAACGAACGAGACCTCGTCGAGAAAAAGATAAACATGCTCTCTCTTTTCCTTTAGACGATCTATCAGCATGGACTGTAACTCTTTAAAAGATTCGAAAGTTTCACACGATATGTAAGTAATGGCATCGGGCGGCGTTCCTTTGGACAGCAGCTTCTTAATGACCAGCTTAATAGCAGTTGTCTTGCCCACCTGCCTTGGACCTCTTATTATATGTATGTCGCCGGGTAAGAATGAGATATCGTCTAAAATTGCAGGAACAAATCTATAGGACCTGTTCTCTATCTCCAAAAGGTGCTGGTCTCTCTCAATTGCCGACACATCCAACCACCACGGGTTCTGTATAGCGAGCAGGTTCGAACTTGTAACCATATAATATTATTGATTTATATTCTGTTTTGCCAAATATGCGATTAGATTCGCACATTTTACAGTGAAATACCAGAAAAATCTTCGCCTTTAGCAACTTCCGGGTACCTCCCGGCCGATAATAGTAATGAGAAGACAGAGGTCAGAGGTCAGAGGTCAGAGGTCGGAAATCAGACTTCTGACATCAGACATCAGGCTGAATCGATAGAAAACAAGCCCCTCGACAAGCTCGGGGCAAGGAGAACAATATGGGCAGATCATTTAGAAGAAATTCATTATGGCAGAATGGGTTAAAGATGACGCGAAACTTCGCAGATTCAATCGTTACCATCAATCCATCTACCAGCGCAGCTCAATTAATCACTTCCGTCACTACCGATGCCGGTTCGCTTTCGTGGGATGGCAGCCCCGCAATTAAATTTGGTCTAGATGAGGGAAATTATGTATTCAATGACCAAGCCTTCAATATAACTTATGACGAAGCGGGAACGATGTCTGTTAAGAGTTTAAGCTTCTCCCCCTTGGATGCAAAGGTGTTAAATGCAGGGGATTTTGTCACAACTGATTATGCTGGTACGGGTAGTCTTGAAATTTTCCAAATTGGAAAAACTGCTGATGGCAGTTTGACATTCACCGAAGTTAAAAATGGAACAACCGTCACCACAGCCACAGCCAATCAACCCGGCATCTTTCAAAAAGCCATGAAATCGGCCGAAATAACGGACCTCAAAGACCTGAAAGACAGCGAAAAGTTCATGAAGTTCCAGAGCGAGTATCAGGCGCTAGGCGGTAATGTAAAGGACGGGGCCGACGCGCTCGAGAGCTGGTCTAAAGCAAGGACGGCGGCTGCAAATGCCGATGTTGCCGAGCTCCAGACCACGAAGTTCTGGATGGATTTCGGAATGAACGCCTTTAAGGGTATCGCCGAACTTACAACGAATATCCTTCAATATAAGCTCGCCCAGCAAAAAATGGATAATGATGGGAGACTTATCACCCTTAAAGAACAGATCGCCGAGTTTTCGAACACACTGCAGACAAAATTAATGGACAAGGAGTACGCCTTTAAAGACGCGGTACTCAAGAACCAGAAAGAGATAGCCGAGCTTTCGACCGGAGCCGACATCCAGAAGGCCCGCATTGCGGCCGATGTTAGAAAGGCGGGCGACCGCAACCGCAGCATGGCCCAGATATTCGCCCGCAGGAACTACGGCTACGGCCAGCCGAGGTATGCTTAAAATATAACCCGCCGCTCATCCTGCCTGCCTGCCCGCCGCGTAGTATTGGCGGGAGCTTGTCGAAGGATGAACGGACTAAAGGAGAATAAATCATGGCATTTCAAATACCGGCAGTTGCGGCAACAACGGCAACAACTGC
>Ga0210019_1000765_pt1 | contig 38285 bp, 32 predicted proteins | sample CryGeyCG2114_020_2_FD_183969 | JGI IMG/M metagenome (GOLD analysis project Ga0210019, IMG submission 183969) | Groundwater microbial communities from aquifer - Crystal Geyser CG11_big_fil_rev_8/21/14_0.20 (SPAdes) (version 2) | ecosystem: Environmental > Aquatic > Deep subsurface > Groundwater ...
CCAAAGATATTTTAAAAAATATGATATCTAAAGCTAAAGAAAGACAATCTCTACTAAAAGAGCTTGCTTATACTAACCCAGAGAAAGTATTAGAATATGCTGTTACCGAAGAAGAAAGAAAACAATATCCCAGCGCTGTTCAAAATGAACTTGAAAAGAACGTTAATAAAGAAGGTATTTTGGAAACTCTACACTTTGATGATTTTGAGAATAAAACCAGTATTTATGAATATTTTATTTTTAATAAAGCCTCTAAAGAGAAAATTAATGTCTTTTTTACTAACTCTGAAAATGCATTACCATCAGCTGGAGCTAAAGTTTCCTTGCGCGGTTTAGAAATTCCCAACCAGGCTATTATTATTGATAATAAAAACACATCCGATGTTAAAATTTTATCTCATAAAGAATTTCCAAAAGTAAATAAAATCAGAACTTTGATAATCCCTGTTAATTTTCCAGGATCTGATCAAAGACCATTTACAAAAGAACAAATTAACGAAGCTTTGTTTGGGGATAATTTCACTTTATCAGATGGATTTGGACATGTTATATCATCCAAAGAATTTTATAGAAAAAATTCTCAAGGTAGATTAGAGCTAGAAGGGGATATTCTTGATTGGCAATTTGTAAACTTTAACTCTAGTAGGGCTAAATGTGTTTCACATGAAGAAGCCGCATCTTTTGATGAAAAAGTCATAAACACATTAATATCAAAAAGAGTATCTTTAGATAACTATACAAATGTGTCAATTTTTATTAATAAAATATGTGATGTTTGGGGATGGGGTACTGTTGGTCCTGTATTTACGCCATCTATAAATAAGGAAATAAGTCTTAATGTTGGTATGTTAGATTTTGGCATTGTTCAAGCAGTTGCAACATTTAACCATGAGTTAGGGCATAATCTCGGACTTTATCATGCTAGCAGTTGTGAAAAATCGTCAATTTATACACTTAATAACGGTATAAAAAGATTAGCTTGCCAAACTTTAGAGTATGGAGATACATTTGATATAATGGGTGGAGCATTTCAAAATTATTTTTTCAATCTTCCTCATAAATGGAAACTTGGCTGGATAGATAAGGAAAAAATAATCCAAATTGATTTTAAAGATATTTTAGAAGATAAAGTTTTTACAATTAATTCCATAGATGAAAAGACTTCCAATCCTGTAGGGATTGCCGTTAATTTGGAGCCAACTTTTCCTATATCAAGCAATGAACGCTACTTGATTGAATATAGATTAGATAAAGAATTAGGTTTAAATAATAAAATTTTAATACATCGCGACTATATAAAAGATATTACTAATCTACTTCCTTCCTCGCCTTCAATATTGATTAATGCATCTAATGCAAGATTCCCAATGGATTTTGATCTTGATATTGGAGAATCTTGGGAAGATTTAGCAGTTGGTATAAAATTTACCGTACTTAATAAAACACATAATACAGCTACTATTAAAATATCTCGTATTTCTGTAGAAAATTTCTTCAAAATAGAAAAAGAAAATATTAAAAGCCCGCTAACCATGGAATCAGGCGAAAAGCTATCTATACCGATTAAAACCAATATAGACTTAAACAATATTGTAATTAAAATAATCAGTGAAGAACTTCGTTCCTTTATAGATTTAGATAGTTCTGATTTTACTATGCGTAACGGTAATATTATATATGAAGACGTAAACAATTTATTGCCCGGCAACTATGAAGTATATTTTATACACCGGCAATCTGATGGCTCAACAGCTGTACTGGACTCAATAGATTTAATAATAGAAAAACCAACTTTAAAAATATCAGGTAGAATTCTAGGTGATTTTAAAATACTTCCAATGACAATTAATGATTTTCAACCTTTTTATTCTAGTTATAACGATGACACTTTTATTATCAATCCAAAAAGATATGGTATACAGCCGGGAGGAAAATATGCCTTAAAAGTTTGGTCACCGGAAGGTTGGGAAGTGAAAGCTTTAATACCAATTAATACTCCTGGCTGGTCCGAAGAAAGATGTGGAGCCGACACAGATGTTCCCGAAGGTATGTGTGTGCTTGGCGCCTCTTATACCCACCAAGTACTAGGAAAAGCCTGTATGGGAAATATCAGCGATGAAGAGTGTATAAATGACAGTCAGGCGTTTATTAAAGACATGCCCGATGATTCAAACTTTACATTTATAATAAAGAAAAAAGAGGAGAGTTATGGCGCCCCAGAGCCATCAGAAGGTACAGTGAGTCCTTTATAATTTAAATATAAAAATTAAAAAAGCCCCGCATACTTCTCGGGGCTTTTGTTTTTTTACCTTTCTCCCTCAACTTATAAAAAAGATATATAGATCACCCCCTTTCTATAAATTAGTTATTTTTTTAAGGCGTGATACATACATCATAATATAAAACCTCCTTTTAAATTTTTAAACTGCAAATTTAATATATCAAATTAAAATAAATTTGCCAAATTCTAAAACTCCTGTTTAATAAATCAATATGCTAAACATCTGGCAAAAACTTAAAAAACCAATTATCGCTTTGGCTCCCATGGAGGAGGTGACCGACTCGGCTTTTAGGCAAATCATAATAGAGAAGGGTAGACCCGATATTTTATTCACTTGGTTTGTCTCAACCGACGGCTTAATAAGCGAGGGTAAAGAAAGAGTAATTAAAGATTTATATTTTGATAAAAAAGAGCACCCTATTATCGCTCAAATTTTTGGCAACAATCCAGATAATTTTTATAAAACTGCTAAACTCCTCAAAAAAATGAAATTTGATGGCATAGATATAAATATGGGGTGCCCCGTTAAAAAAGTAATTAAACAAGGAGTATGTTCTGCTCTTATAGATAAACCAGAATTAGCCAAAGAAATTATATTAGCAACCAAGAAAGGTGCTGGAGGCTTACCAGTTTCTGTAAAAACTAGATTAGGAACTAATAAAAATACAATCGACAAATGGATTTCAACTTTAATTGAGGTTGAACCAGCCGCTATAACTCTTCATGGGCGCACCTCAAAAGAGATGTCTAAAGTTCCAAATAACTTCGAGGAGATAGGCCGGGTCGCTCAAATAATAAAAGCTAAAAATCCCCATATTATTTTTTTAGGCAATGGTGATATTAAATCAGTTGAAGAGGGGAAAGAGATAGCTAAAAAATATAATCTAGACGGCGTTATGCTCGGTCACGCCATTTTTGGTAATCCTTGGCTTTTCTCAAAACACAAAAAAGAAGACTTACCTTTTAACGAAATAGCTAAAACACTAATTAAACACACCAAGCTTTTTGCCAAGCTTCATTCGCATCGAAACTTTAATATTATGAAAAAACATTTCGCCTCATATATAGAAGGCTTTGCAGGCGCCAAAGAATTAAGAGCAAAATTAATGACCGCCAAAAACTCCAAAGATGTAGAAAAAATATTAAAAAATCTTATATAAAATGATAGTTAGTTTTTGACCTAAAAATCAAAAATAGTTAGTATGTATACATGACTCAATATTTTGAAAAAATAATAAATTTTTTAAATCTTCCAATTTTACAAACATCTTTGTGGCATAATACATATAAAGAATATCTTATAGCCTTAATCGCTTTAATAGCTTTTATTATTATATTTAAAATAATACAAAGCTTTGTAGTCTTTAAACTTTCTAGTCTGGCTAAAAAAACTAAGACCGACATAGATGATACCGTTATTAAAGTTATTGACACTCTAAAACCTCCATTCTATTTATTTTTAGCTTTATATTTCGCCCTTACATTTATATCAATAGATGATACTGCTCAAAAAATTATAGATACTATTTTAATAATATGGATTGTTTATCAATTTATAATAGCCTTTCAAATAATAGCCGAATATGTAGTATCAAAAGTTTCAAGTGGAGAAAAAGATAAAGATTCTAAATCGGCCGTCCAAAGTTTAAAAATAATTATAAAAATAATTCTCTGGGTAACAGGCGGTCTATTAGTTCTTTCAAACCTCGGTATAGATATAACCTCGCTCATCGCTGGTCTTGGTATTGGAGGTATTGCCGTCGCTTTAGCTATTCAAAATATATTAGGGGATTTATTTAGTTCTTTTGCTATCTATTTTGATAAGCCTTTTAAAGTTGGCGATTTTATAGTTGTTGGTCAAAATATGGGCACTGTTGAAAAAATAGGTATTAAAACTACCAGACTAAGAGCTCTTCAAGGCGAAGAGGTGGTTATTAGTAATCAAGAGTTAGTTTCGGCCCGTATTCAAAATTTTAAAAAAATGAAAGAAAGAAGGATTGCTTTTAAGTTTGGAGTTGTCTATCAAACAGATAATGATAAATTAAAGAGAATCCCTCAAATTATTAAAGACATAATTGAAAGCGTTGATAAATTACGCTTTGACCGCACTCACTTTATTTCTTTCGGCCCGTCTGATCTAACTTTTGAGGCTGTCTATTTTATAAACTCTCCGGAATACAATGATTATATGGACGCTAATCAAGAAGTTAATTTAAAAATGAAAGAAATATTTGAAAAAGATGGCATAGAGTTTGCTTACCCAACTCAAACAATTTTTTTAAACAAATAATAAAATGGAAATTATATTAAAAAGTTTAGACATAATTATTCACCTAGATAAATATCTAAGTCTTATTGCTACAGACTTCGGCCCTTGGATCTACTCCCTTTTATTTGTCATTATATTTGCCGAAACTGGTCTCGTTATAATGCCTTTTCTTCCAGGGGACTCACTTCTATTTGCCGCCGGAGCTCTAGCCGCTCAAGGTGCTTTATCTATTGAACTTTTAATTGTCCTCCTATTTATCGCCGGAGTTTTAGGAGACGCTATTAATTATTGGATAGGCCGAGTCATTGGCCCCAAAGTTTTTAAATACGAGGACTCCAGATTTTTAAAAAAAGAATATCTAGAAAAAACCCACGACTTCTACGCTAAGTATGGTTCAAAAACTATTATCCTGGCCAGATTCCTACCGATAGTTAGAACCTTTGCTCCTTTTGTAGCCGGCATTGGCAAAATGTCTTATAGAACTTTTACTTTCTATAATATAATAGGCACCACTATTTGGGTTTTTTTGTTTCTCGAAGCCGGCTACGTTTTTGGTAATATAGAAGTAGTTAAAGCCAATTTCTCTGTAGTTATACTTATAATAATTATTCTTTCCATAGTCCCAAGCATTGTTGAATATTATAGAAGTCGTCGGAATATTGATAATAATTAAGAGTTATATATAATAAAAATCTATGGGTATATTTGATCAATTTAAAATGGCTCAAAATATGATGAAAAATATGAGCCCCGAGGAAATAAAACAAATGATGGAGCAGGCTAAAGAAAGTCAAAAAATGCTTGACGGCCAAATTAGAAAAATAGTAGAGGAGGAAATAAAAAGCAGAAATCTTATTTCTAAGGACGAAGTAGAAAGACTAATACAAGCTAAATTAAAGTAATAAAAAACACCTAATTTATGCCAGCTAGGTGTTTAGATTAAGGATAAGTACGATTCTATAGGCTGTTGGTTTATTTTCTATTTGATTTGGGTATTTACCTAAATTTTGTATTTCAATATGTTCTATATTAAATCCAATATGAAAAATATATTGCCCAATCCAGAAAAGACCATTTTTCTTATAAACCATAGTTTTGAATTCATTATTTAGTCTTGCGACTAATTTTTTTATTCTAAAAACTCTAATTACATTAGTTCCCGAGGATGAAGATTTTTTCTTTGCATACGACCCATAATTTTCATCTTCTGCAGCATGGCTTTTACCAGACTCAATATTGTCATAATCTTCATTGGTTGGAAAAAAATTTATTCCATATTGAATTGGCATAATTTCAATTTGAGATTTTCCTTTTTCTTGTGCCCATTCAATTTTTTTAAGTAAATTTCTTATAGCAATACAAGCTATATTGCATCTACATTTTGATACATCAAAATTTTCAATATAAACTTCATTTTGAGCCATTAAATTTCTCCCTTTTCAATTATTAAAATTTGCTTATATTATTAAAACACAAAAAATAAAAAAGTCAAAAAAAGAACAGCCCATATTTTTTATACAGGCTGTGTTATTGAAAGGATCCCCGCAGTATGGGTATTTGAGGGGGGTTGGGCCTTGGAGGTGGCCCATATTTTTTAGAGGGGGCGCAGGGTAATTTTGGTAGGATAAAAAATTCCTGCGCTTTCAATCATAAATTTATTTTCTCCTTTCTTATTTTCAGAACATAAAAAAGCTACTAACAAAAATATAACATAAAACTAAAATCATTCAAAATCGTTTTTCCATAGTTTTCCACACAACTTTACAAAACATAAATATATTTTTGGTATAATAAATAGTGTAAAAACAAAAACGGTTTATCCGTTATTCATAAAAAGGTCGCCTTAAATATTATAAAGTAAAGATTTTTAAAAAGTATTATGTTTATAGAAGCATGGAGTAATGTTGTCGCTCGTTCTTTGCAGAACTTATGGCTTGATGTAGTTAGTTTTATCCCCACTCTTCTTGGGGCGATCATAGTTTTTATAATCGGTCTTATTGTCGCCTCGGCTCTTGGTACCTTGGTTGGTAAAATTATTAATGTTCTTCAAATCGATTCCGCTTTAAAGAAACTCGGTCTTGAAAAATATTTTGATCGGGCTGGTATTAAGTTAGATACGGGATTATTTTTTGACCGCGTTGTGTTCTGGTTCTTAGTTATCGCTTTCTTGTTAGCCGCTACCGATATCCTACAGTTCTTTGCCCTTTCAGCTTTCTTAAGAGATGTCTTGGTATATATTCCAAACATCGTTATCGCTGTCATCATTATGTTGGCTGCTGTGGTTATCGCTAACTTCTTTGAGAAAATTGTTAAAGGCTCTGTCTTGTCGGCCAAATTACGCGCCGCTAAGTTCTTAGGAGCTTTAACTTGGTACGCTATTGTTATCTTCGGTTTGTTATCTGCTCTTTCCCAGTTGAATGTGGCTACTACTATTATCAATACCCTAATCACTGGATTCATCGCTATGATAGCTTTGGCTGGTGGTATCGCTTTTGGGGTTGGTGGTAAAGATTATGCCGCTCACTTGATTGGTAAATTCCGCGACAAAGTAGAAGGTTAAGATTAAAGAAAATAGATAAAATAGATAAAAATAAAACCGCTCGTTTGAGCGGTTTTATTTTATGCAATTATCCGCCGTATAAGGTGTTGACACCGATACCCCTTATACTCTATAATCTCTCTTGTGATAAGAGAAGGTATATTAACTAAAACAAGCGGCTAAAAAGCATCTGTTTTTTGCTAATGCCGCGCTAGTCGCGGTTTTTGTTTTATTAATAGGAGTTACAAGCGTTAGATTGAAGCTTAATAACAAAATACGTTTATGTAAGTAACATCAAACTTCTCAATGTTGAGACGATTGCATAAGGGCATACGGTGGATGCCTAGACACTAAAAGAGCGATGAAGGACGTGGCGTAACGACGATACGCTTCGGGGAGGTGTGTAGCAACCTACGATCCGGAGATTTCCGAATGGGGAAACCCAGTACAGTAAACCTGTATTATACATTTTATGTATGCAAACCCGCTGAAGTGAAACATCTCAGTAAGCGGAGGAAAAGAAAACACAAATAGTGATTCCCTGAGTAGCGGCGAGTTAAAAGGGAAGAGCCCAAACCAAAATATTAGTTTACTAATTTTTGGGGTTGTAAGGTATATACATTCTTTTTTCAACCTAGATCACCCTAGTTTAATGATTTAGGTTGAGGAAAGAGAAAAGTTATAAATGGACACGTTAGTCGAGTCGTGCTGGAAAGCCGAACTAAAAAAGGTGAAAGTCCTGTAGACGAAAACGTGCTCACTTTTTTGTATATATTCTTGAGTACCTCGAGGGCAGAAAACCTTGAGGGAATCTGCGAGTACTGTCTCGTAAGGCTAAATATCTTTAGTGATCGATAGTGAACAAGTACCGTGAGGGAAAGGTGAAAAGCAGGCCGGTGAGGCCGATGAAATAGAACCTGAAACCGTATGCTTACAAGGAGGCGGAGTCCCGATTTATCGTGGATGACGCCGTGCCTATTGAAGAATGAGCCAACGAGTTTATGTATATCCTTTGTTTAACTTCTACGGAAGGAAGGCGTAGCGAAAGCGAGTGTTAATAGCGCGTTTAGGATATGGATAAGACCCGAAGCCAGATGAGCTTGCCATGGGCAGGGTGAACCCTACCGAAAGGTAGGGGGAGGCCCGCACCGTTAGGTCGTTTAACGCCTTCGGATGACCTGTGGTAAGGAGTGAAAAGCTAATCGAATCTGGTAATAGCTGGTTCTCTCCGAAATAGTTTTTGGACTAGCCTTGAGTGTTTATGTGTGGGGGTAGAGCACTGGATGGTCTGAGTAGGAGGAAACTTCGCCAGACCAATCAAACTCCGAATACCATACAATATAACTCAGGAGTTAGACTGCGGGGGCTAAGCTCCGTGGTCAAAAGGGAAACAGCCCTAATCGCAAACTAAGGTCCCAAAATTTACGCTAAGTGCATGCAAGGTAGTATAGTGCCATAGACAGATAGGAGGTGGGCTTAGAGGTAGCCATCCTTTAAAGAGTGTGTAACAACTCACTATTCAATGGCAAGATGCGCCGAGAATGTAACGGGGCTAAGCGTAGTACCGAAGTTGCGGATTTATATTTTTTTAAAATATAAGTGGTAGGAGAGCGTTCTATATGCACTGAAGGTGATTTGTGAAAATTGCTGGAGCGTATAGAAGTGAGAATGTTGGCATGAGTAACCACAATGCGGATGAGAAATCCGCACCCCGAAAACCCGAGGTTTCCGTGGCACTGGCAATCAGCCACGGGTTAGGCGACCCTTAGTGTATGGCGAAAGCCGCACGCGATGGATTGCTGGTTAATATTCCAGCCCCACCTATGTTTTTCAATGAGGGGACGGAGGAAAAGAGATTGATCGCCTTAATGGTTTGGCGTCGCTTGATTGTAGGATGGGTAAGCCGTAAATCGACTTATCTGCTTTTAATAGCAACCTCCAAAATCCGGCGAAAATTTGAGGGCTAAAGCCCCTCAAGTGATTCAATCGCAGAGCCTTCCAAGAAAAGCCTCTAGAGTTAAGGCATAGGTGTTCGTACCGCAAACCAACACCGGTGGGTAGGGCGAGTAGCCCAAGGGGAACAAGTGAAATCTCGCTAAGGAACTCGGCAAAATAGCGGCCGTAAGTTCGCAATAAGGCCTGCCACCTTCGGGTGGCCGCAGCTAAAGAATCTCTGGCGACTGTTTATCAAAAACACAGCTCCCTGCTAACACGTAAGTGGATGTATAGGGGGTGACACCTGACCGATGCGAGAAGGTTAACGTTGGCGGTATCTGCTTTCGGGTAGATGCTGACTGACCGAAGCCCTCGTCAATGTCAGCGGTAACTATAACCGTTCTAAGGTAGCGCATTTCCTTTCCGGGTAAGTTCCGGAGCGCACGAAAGGTGTAACGACTGGAGAACTGTCTCAGCGAGAAGCTTGGTGAAAATACGATACCCGTGAAGACGCGGGTTACCTGCAGTGGGACGAAAAGACCCCAGGAGCTTTACTGTAGCTTGGTATTGGTCTTGTTCTTTTAATGCGTAGCATAGGTGGGAGACTTTGAAGTTCCGATTTCGGTCGGGATGGAGTCGCAATATGAAATACCACTCTTTATTGGGGCAAGGTCTAACCTATAAGGAATCTATTTGGTAAACCTTATGGAGACAGTGCCTGGTGGGCAGTTTTTCTGGGGCGGAATCCTCCTAAAAAGTAACGGAGGAGTTTAAAGGTCAGCTAGACTCGGATGGAAATCGAGTTGGTCGTATAAAGGCAAAAGCTGGCTTGACTGCAAGACCTACAAGTCGAGCAGACGCGAAAGCGGAACTTAATGACCCGACGAACCTTTACAGGAAGGTCGGAGACAACGGATAAAAGCTACCCTGGGGATAACAGGCTAGTCTTGCCCGAGCGTCCATAGCGACGGCAAGGTTCGGCACCTCGATGTCGGCTCATCTTAGCGCGGGGCTGGAGAAGGTCCCAAGCGTTTGGCTGTTCGCCAATTAAAAAGGTACGCGAGCTGGGTTCAGACCGTTTAGAAGCGGATATTTATCGGCTTTTAAACAGTCTGAGCCCGAGGCAAATGACATCATACACGGCGGCCATAGAAAGTAATTTCTATGTGTAAAGCTAACTTATATCGGTGAAGTCCTAGTGATAAGTTATTTTAAAATAACCTGTCATATGTTAGGATAATACCGAGGGAAGTCTTATATGTTAAAATCACTTACACCAATTAAGAAATCATACATAGCCGGTTTCCTTGATGGAGACGGTAGTATATATGCTAGAGCTAAACCTAATAAATCATATAAATATGATTTTTAAATAGCTTTATATATAGTTCTTTTTCAAGCTCAAAAAGATAAAGAAGCTTTTAAGAAAATATGCAACTTAATTGGTTTTGGAAAATTAAGATTAAGAAAAGATGGAATATTAGAATATTCAATAAATCGTATAGATGACATTGAATCTTTTATTAAAAATATTTCTCCATTTTTAATTCTTAAGAAAAAACAAGCAGATTTAATGCTTAAAATTATAAAAGCTAAAAAATCTGTTAAAAATGAAAATGATTTTCAAAAACTTTTAGATTTAATTTATATCTATAAAGATTTAAATTATTCTAAAAATAGAAAAAAACGTATAATGACACCCGTAGAGACTAAACGTTAGCCTCCTTAATAGATTAAGGATGAATTTATAGTCCAATGCCATTAGTAATAATGGGAATACATGCGTGAGACAGGTTGGTCTCTATCTACTGCAGGCGTTAAATATTTGAGGGAAGCTGACTCTAGTAAAAAATTGCTACTTCATGAAGTAATTCATGATGACAAAACGGCTAATAACGGTGAAACCTTCATAAATTATATGGTCAGTATCACGGCTCATAAGTGACAACGGTCCGTCTCTTATGGTATAATACTTGAGGACCAATAATTTTTAAGGCAATACCGTGGGAAGTCAATCTAAAATAAATATGGCATATATAGCAGGCTTTCTTGATGGAGATGGTAGTTTAATGATTCAAGTTAAAAAAAGACGAGATCTTAAGTTTAAGAAAAAACAGGCTGAAATTATGTTAAAAACATCATCTTTATTAGAATCCAAAAAAATATCAGATTTAAACAAATCGGATCTTAAAAAAATTATAAATTGGATTTTGTCTATTCAAAGTGAAAATTACAAATCACATAGAAAGAAAAGTAAAGAAGACCTTGTGAAAATTTTAGGTTTGACCCCGTAACGACTGATCCGAAAGGAGAGAGTATTATTTAATAATACTAATACGCCGTCCCCAATCCTCTTAAAAATTTAAGAGAAATTTAAAGAATATGAAGTTAAACTTCTAAGTTCCAAAGATTGGGTGAAGATATAGTCTGCGCCCCTAGAAATAGGGGAATAAACACTAATTAAGTGTAAGCGACGAGAGGACCGAGTTGGACGAACCACTGGTCTATCGGCTTTGCCACCAGGTGAAATGCCGAGTAGCTATGTTCGGACGGGATAACCGCTGAAAGCATCTAAGCGGGAAGCCTCTCCCAAGATAAGATATATGTTCTCGTGGAAGACTACCACGTTGATAGGCTCTAGGTGTACGCACAGTAATGTGTTTAGCCAAGGAGTACTAATGAACGAGCAGTCGTCTCAACCATGAGCGGTTTGATTTGTTATTTACTTAAACGTATTAGTTTTGAGCAATGATTTCTCGGTGATTTAATTATGTGTGTCCCACCCGATTCCATTCCGAACTCGGTAGTGAAATCATATAATTCCGATGATACTCTAAATGTGGGGAAAGTAGGATTTGCCGGGATATCATTGCTCAAAACTACAGAGAAACGACTACCTAAGGTCGTTTTTTTGTACTATAATGTTTATATGAAAAACCGCCTTCTAAAACAATTTTTATACGGTATTTTTTATTTAATTATCCTAGGACTAATTGGATATGGGGGATATAATATAGCCTCCCCGGCCCCATCCTGTTTTGATAATAAATTAAATGGATTAGAAGAAAATATAGATTGTGGTGGCAGTTGTATTGCTTGTAGTATTAAAAATCTATCCGATATTAAAGTGGTAGAAGCCCTGGTTTTGGATTCCGGTAATCAAAAATCCTCCATAGTTTTACGCATAGAAAATCCTAATAGCACCTATGGGGTTGTTAATTTTAAATACTCAATTAAAGATCCTTCCAACGATAAAAATATAATAGAAAATGAATCATTTATTTATCCCTCTGAAATAAAATATATTATTCATCCGGCTATAGATAAATTTATATCCGACCAGATAAGCGTTGTTGTTAATAGGGAAAAATTATGGGAATCTAGAAATAATTTCAGCCTTCCTAAAGTTGGTACTATTCAAGTAACACATTCAACCGATGGGCAATTTATTAAAACCAACGGCCTAGTCTCTAATAATGAAACCAACCCTTTTCCAGAAATTATTATTAACGCCCTATACTACAATGAAGTTAATACTATTATAGGCGCCTCGCGCACTATTATTTTTGATGTTTTATCTTTTGAACAAAGAAGATTTGATATAACTCATCCAGATGTTGGCGCTGATTTATCTAAAACAAGAATTTTTATAGAAGCCAAACGCCCTAATATACAAGGTATATTATATTAATTTAAAATATGTTGACCCATTCTTTTAAGCTATTACTGCCTATTTATATATTGTCTGCCTCTAGCCTATTAATACTTTTTTCTATTAATACAAGACTTTTTTATCTCCAACTCATGTGGATTATTTTAGGAAATATTATAATTTTATCTTTTAAATATATTGATGTTAGAGCGCTATTAAATAATAGAGAATTTATTTTTATAATCTATATTTTATCTATAATTTTAGTTTTCTCCACCTTATTTTTTAGTCCAATTCGTGGCATTAAAGCCTGGATTCCTTTAGGAATATTTGCCCTTCAACCTGTGGAATTAATAAAAATATCTTTACTTTTAATGTATGCTTATTTTTTTGCCAAAAAACATAATTCTTTAGCGGATATTAGAAATATAATTACTCCTCTAATTCTCTTATTAATTCCGAGTGTTATAGTTTTAAATCAACCAGATTTAGGTTCGGTTCTAGTTTTGTTTGGTATGTGGTTAAGTTTTATCCTATTTTCTGGTCTAACTAAAAAGCATATTATTATCGGCCTTATATTATTAATATTAGGTTCTTTTATTTCTTGGGGATTATTAGCTAATTATCAAAAAGATCGCATTATTGGTTTATTTTCTCCCGAATCCGATCCTTTAGGTATTAACTATAATGTTATTCAATCTAAAATAGCCATTGGTTCAAGCGGTTTTTTAGGCAAAGGGTTTGGCCAAGGTACTCAAGTTCAATTAGGTTTTTTACCAGAATCTCAAAATGATTTTATATTACCAGCTTTTATAGAGGAGTGGGGATTGTTAGGTGGGCTAATTATAATCGGAGCTTTTTCTTTTTTATGCCGTGAAATAATAAATATAGGCGTCAATGTAGCTGAAAATAATTTTATACGTTTTTTTTGTTTAGGATCTGTGGTAATATTACTTATTCATTTTACGATAAACACAGGCTCCGTTTTAGGACTTCTGCCCGTTATAGGTATACCCTTTCCATTTTTAAGTTATGGAGGTTCTAATATGTTGATGAGTTTTACTCTTATCGCTATAATCAATTCTATCACCACCCGTGTCTAAAGAATTAATTAAATCATTACTAATAATAGCTTTATCAACCTTTGTTATCTCTTTTTTATTAGAGTCTTTTTTTGTCACAAATTCTAAAATTAACAAAGAGATATCAGTTGTTATCCATGAAGGTAAAACTGTTAAAGAAATAAATAATCTTTTAACTCAAAACGGAGTATTACGCGATGGTGAAACTTTATTAAATTATAATAATATAGAAGGCTATCTATACCCGGATACATACAGATTTTATGAAGGCTCTACCGCTTTAGTTATAAAAAATAAATTTTTAGAAAATTTTCAAAATAAAGCCGAACCCATTCTTAAAGAAGATATAAATAATTTTGATATAAATTTAATTATTGCCTCTATAATAGAGAAGGAAGTGCCCGACTATGAGGATAGAAAAATAGTCGCTGGACTTATTAAAAAAAGGCTATCTATTAATATGCTCTTGCAATTAGATGCTACCTTGTGTTATATTAAACTCTATCGGGACTTTTCTGTTGACTTAGAGGGTGAAAGCTGTTACCCTATAACCAAGTCTGATAAAGAGATAGATTCGCAGTATAATACTTATCTCTATAAAGGATTGCCCCCAGCGCCCATTTCAAATCCCGGGTCAGAAGCTCTTCAAGCTGTTATAGAAGCTAAAAAATCCCCATATTGGTTTTACCTAAATGACCCCAAAACTGGTAAAACAATTTTTAGTCGCACGCTTGAAGAACATAATAGTAACCGCTACAAATATTTAAACTAACGGTCATTAAGTATTAAAACTCTTCAATGAGTTATCGCCGAAAAAATATAAAATAAACGCTAAAGTTTTATTTAAGTAAAATCTATAGATTATTTTCGGCTTTTTTACTTGATTAAACACAAATATTTATTAATAAATACATATAGTCGCCCTCTTTTCTTTCAATAATTATAACATATAAAAGTTATGCCAACCAAAAATACCACTAAAGTTTTTTCATCATTTAAAGAGTCATTCAATTCACAGCCAAAGTTAGATGCTATTCAAAAAAATTCATTTGCCTGGCTTGAGAGTCGGGGGTTAAAGGAATTATTTTCTGAAATCTCCCCAGTTAGCGATTATACTGGAAAAGAATTTGATCTTTTCTTTGACGATTATTATTTTGACCAGCCCAAATACACCGAAGAACAATCACGCTATAAAGATACAACCTATGAAGCCGCTCTTAGAGCTAAATTACGTTTAGTTAATAAAATTACCAAAGAAGCAGACACCCAAGAAGTATATTTGGGTGATTTTCCTATTATGACCGGTCGGGGCACTTTTATTATAAATGGTGTTGAACGAGTGGTAGTTAGTCAGTTAGTTCGTTCTCCCGGTGTTTATTTTACTGCCAATATGTTTCGTGGGCGAAAATTATTTGGCGCTAAAATTATTCCCAACCGTGGAGCTTGGATTGAATTTGAATCTGAATCAACTGGTATTATTGGAGTTAAAATAGATCGTAATCGCAAAGTTCCGGTTACTAGTCTTTTGCGTATTTTTGGATTTGAAACAGATGAGCAAATTTTAAAAGCCTTTAATAAAGTGAGTGAATTAGGTAAAAAAATTATTAAAGCCTCTCTAGAAAAAGATTCAGCTAAAGATGTTTCAACCGCTTACTTAGAAATATATAAAAGAATTAGACCGGGCGATCTGGCTACCGTTGAAAACGCCAAAAACTTAATAGATAATATGTTTAAAAATGATGACCGTTATGATTTATCAGAAGTTGGTCGTTTTAAACTTAACCAAAGATTGGGAGTAAAAAATAGAGTTAATAGACTCTTAAGTCAGGAGGATATTTTGGATATTGTTAAAGAAATTATTCATTTAAACGATGTTCAAACAGAGGCTCCAGACGACATTGATCACTTAGGTAATCGTCGTATTAGGCCAATCGGGGAGTTATTCCAAAACCGTCTTCGCGTTGGTTTTGCTCGTATGCGTCGGGTTATTCAAGATAGAATGTCTACTTTAGATAAAGATTCTCTTAACCCGGCTCAATTAATAAACCCCAGACTTTTAATGGCTATTAGTAAAGAATTTTACTCCTCATCTCAACTTTCTCAATTTATGGATCAGATTAATCCTTTGGCCGAACTTGAACACAAACGCAGGCTTTCATCTATGGGACCAGGTGGTCTTATAAGAGAAAGAGCCGGTTTTGAGGTTCGTGACGTTCATAGTTCATACTATGGACGTATTTGCCCTATCCACACCCCCGAAGGTTCAAATATTGGTCTGGTTAATCACTTAGCCAATTTTTCTAGGGTTAACTCTTTAGGCTTTTTAGAAACCCCATACTATAAGGTAGAGAATGGTCTAGTCACAAAAAATATTGAATGGCTAGATGCCTTTAATGAAGAAAAATATAAAATAGCTCCCGCTGATACTAAACTGTCTGATGACGGAAAAATTTTAAGTAGTTTAGTTGAAGTCCGTATTAAAGGTACAGCTGGAACTTGTGCTAATAAAGAAGTTGATTTTATGGACGTAGCTCCCCACCAGTTTGTCAGTATTGCTACTTCCTTAATTCCATTTCTAAAACACGATGATGCTAACCGTGCTCTTATGGGTTCAAATATGCAAAAACAAGCTGTTATTCCTTTAGTACCAGAGTCTCCCTTTGTTTCTACTGGTGTTGAAGAAATAGCCGCTCGTGATTCGGGTTATTTAGTTATCGCTGAAGAAAAAGGTGAGGTTTTAGAAGTTGATGCCTCTGGTCTTAAAGTAAAATATGAAAAAGCCGGTAATAAAGAATATAAAATAGAGAAATTCAAGCGCTCTAATCAATTTGGCTCTATCTCACAAAGACCATTAGTCAAAAAAGGATCTACTTTTAAAAAGGGTGATATTTTAGTAGATGGTCCATCAAGCGAGAATGGAGTTTTAGCTTTGGGTCACAATCTTTTAGTGGCTTTCTTATCATTTGAAGGGGCTAATTTTGAGGACGCTATTGTTATTTCTGAACGCGCGGCGCAAAGAGATGTATTTTCATCTATTCATATTGAAAATTTTTATTGTGATGTTCGTGATACTAAATTAGGGCCTGAAATTACTACTCCTGATATTCCAAATATTAGTGAGGATAAGTTAAAGAACCTAGATGAAGAAGGCATTATTAGAGTCGGAGCTGAAGTTAAGGTTGGCGATATTTTAGTTGGAAAAATTTCTCCAAAAGGTGAGTCCGAACTAACTTCAGAGGAAAGATTATTACGAGCTATTTTTGGAGAAAAAGCTCGTGATGTTAAAGACACTTCTCTTACTATTCCGCACGGTAAATATGGACGTATTATCGGTATAAAAGTATTTTCTCGTGAACATGGAGACAGCTTAGATCAGGGCGTTATTAAAAGAATCCAAGTTGAGGTCGCTCAAATCAGAAAAGTTAGAGTTGGTGATAAATTAGCTGGTCGTCACGGAAATAAAGGCGTTATTTCACAAATTAGAGCGGTTGAGGATATGCCTTATCTGGCTGACGGAACACCAGTTGATATTGTTTTAAATCCTCTCGGTGTTGTTTCTCGTATGAATCTTGGACAAATTTTAGAAACTCATTTAGGTTGGGCGGCTAGCCGGCTTGGTTATAGAGCTATTACTCCCTCTCTCTCTGGTGCTACCGAAACAGAAATCCAAGCTGAACTTACCAAAGCCGGTCTGCCTAAAGATGGTAAAATTGATCTTTATAGCGGTCAAACCGGAGAAAAGTTTGATAATAAAGTTACCGTCGGTTACATTTATATGATTAAACTAAACCATTTAGTAGAAGATAAAATTCACTCTCGTTCTATTGGACCATACTCCCTTATTACCCAGCAACCACTTGGTGGTAAAGCTCAATTTGGTGGACAAAGATTTGGAGAAATGGAGGTTTGGGCTTTGCAAGGATACGGAGCTGCCCACATATTACAGGAAATGTTAACTATTAAATCAGACGATATTATTGGTCGTTCTGCTACCTTTGAGTCTATTATTCGTGGTGAAAAAATTAAAAGTCCCAATCTTCCAGCCTCCTTTAATGTGCTTATTAGCGAACTTAAATCCTTAGGATTTAATATTGAAAAACAAGGAGACGCCGAATATATAAAAAGTCAAAACCAAAATAATAATGAAGATAAATAAATATGAAATACTTTGACTCATTAAAAATAACCATTGCCTCACCAGACGACATTAAAAAATGGTCGCATGGTGAAATCATAAAACCGGAAACAATTAACTACCGTACTCAAAGACCGGAAAAAGATGGACTTTTCTCTGAAAGAATATTTGGACCAACTAAAGATTATGAATGTTACTGTGGTAAATATCGTCGCATTCGTTATAAAGGTGTTACTTGTGATAAGTGTGGTGTTGAGGTTACTCGGGCTATTGTTCGTCGTGAACGTATGGGTCATATTGAATTAGCCACTCCCGTTTGTCATATTTGGTTTTTTAAAAACATTCCCTCAAAACTTGGTTTAATTCTAGATATTTCAACCAGTAAACTGGAAAAAGTTGTCTACTACGCCGCTTATATTGTTACTAAAATAGATGAAATCAACCGAGCCAAAGCGATTGAAGATATCAATAAAGAACTTAAAGAAAGAAAAAACCAGGACGGACAAGATAAAGAATCAATCAAATCTTTAGAGGAAGCCGCCGAATACACTAAAGAAAATTTAGAATTATTAAGAATAGGCGAAGTAATTTCAGAGGTTGCTTATTTTGACTTAGCTAGAAAATTTGGTAACGTTTTTGAGGCTGGCACCGGTGGAAGCGCTATTAGAAAAATATTAGTCAATATAAATCTTAGTGATGAAATAGAAAAGGTTGAGAAAGATTTAGAGAGTATAAGGGATGCTACTAAAAAAATAAAACTTTTAAAGCGCCTTAAAATAATGACGGCTATGAAGAAAAATAATTTAAGACCAGAGTGGATGGTTATGACTTATTTACCGGTTCTGCCACCAGATTTAAGACCGATGGTTCCGTTAGATGGTGGTCGTTACGCCACTAGTGACTTAAATGATCTTTACAGACGTGTTATTAATCGCAATAACCGTCTTAAAAAGTTAATGGAACTTCGCGCCCCTGAAGTTATTGTGACCAACGAAAAAAGAATGCTTCAAGAAGCCGTTGACGCTTTAGTAGATAATTCCGCTCGCACCGGTTCAACTCAACAAATGTCCTCTTCCCGTCGGCCTTTAAGATCACTTTCCGATATGCTTAAAGGTAAACAAGGACGTTTTCGTCAAAATTTACTTGGCAAGCGCGTAGACTACTCTGGCCGTTCAGTTATTGTGGTTGGCCCCTCTCTACATTTACATGAGTGTGGACTGCCCAAAAAAATGGCTCTTGAATTATTTAAGCCTTTCGTTATCTCAAAAATAATTGAAAGAGAATTAGCTCACAATATTAGAAATGCTAATCGTTTTATTGAGCAAACTCCGCCCGAAGTCTGGTCTATCTTAGAAGAAGTTATTGCCGATCGCAAAGTTCTTCTTAATCGTGCCCCGACTCTTCACCGTATGTCTGTTCAGGCCTTTAAGCCTGTGCTAACAGAAAATTTAGCTATTCAAGTTCCTCCGCTAGTTTGTAAAGCTTTTAACGCTGACTTTGACGGAGACCAAATGGCTGTTCACTTACCTTTAAGCGATGAGGCTCAAACCGAAGCTAGAGAAAGAATGCTTTCCTCGGCCAACCTTTTATTACCAGCCAACGGAGAACCAGTTGTTCACCCCACTCTTGATATGATTTTAGGTATATACTATTTAACTAAAATCAATCCCAACGCCAAAGGAAAAAATTCTGTTTTTTCTAGTGATAATGAAGCTATGATGGCTCTGGATTTTGGTTATATTAACTTGAACGCTCCGATCAAAATCGGTTCTCCAAAGAATAAAGAAACCTCATGTGGACGGGTTATATTTAACGAAATTCTTCCCAAAGGACATAAAGTTAACAAGATTCTCAAAAAGAAAGATGTTATTAATATTATAAGTGACATAACTAGTGAATACGGCTTTGAAAAAACCGCCGAGGTTATTGATGAAATGAAGATGCTTGGTTTTAAATACGCTACTAAAAGTGGTATTTCCTGGGCTATGTCTGACCTTATAACTCCTAAAGAAAAAGAGGCTATTATGATTGAGGCTGAAAAAGAAATTGAGCGTATTGAAGACCAACTATCAGAAGGTCTGATGACAGTCGCTGAAAAGAAAACAAAATCTATGGCTGTTTGGAATAAAGTGAAAGGAGAAATTGCTAAAGTTATTCCGAGTACTATTGATGAATTTGGTTCTGTTTATTACATTATTGACTCCGGTTCTCGTGGTTCTTGGATGCAACCACTCCAAATGATGGGTATTAAAGGACTGGTGGCTTCGCCTAAAGGTGATGCTATTGAGCTTCCAATTAAATCTTCTTTAAAAGAGGGATTTAAAGTGCTTGAATATTTTATTTCCACCCATGGTTCAAGAAAAGGTTTAACCGACACTGCTTTAAAAACTGCCCAAGCCGGTTACCTAACTCGTCGTTTAGTTGATGTCTCTCAAGACGTTATTATTCGTGAAAAAGATTGTCGCACCAAAGACAGTATTAAAATCATTCGTAAAGATGGTGAAACTTTCGGGCAAACATTTTCTTCTAGATTATATAGTCGCACCGCCGCTATTGATATAAAAGATGGTCACAAAGTTATCGTTAAAGCCGGCGCTCCAATCGGACGCAAGGAGGCCGAAAATATTGAAGCCACTAACCTTGATTTAATCTCGGTTAGATCTCCTATTACCTGTAAGTCATTATTTGGTATTTGTTCTAAATGTTACGGGTTAGATCTTGCTAATAGTCGCGATGTTGAAATTGGAGAGGCTGTTGGCGTTATTGCCGCTCAATCAATCGGTGAGCCGGGTACCCAACTTACTTTAAGAACCTTCCATCTTCTTGGCAGCGCCGGCGCCGACATTACCCATGGACTTCCCCGGGTTGAGGAGTTATTTGAGGTTCGTTCACCCAAAGGCAAAGCTATAATTGCCGAAGGTGACGGGGTAATAGAAGATATCAGAGAAGATGATTTAGTTAGAACTATTATTTTCAAAATGACTGATGGTAAAAAATCTAAAGTTATTGAATATCCGGTCCATCGGGCCATTAAAATATTTGTTAAAGCTGGAGATATTATAGAAAAAGGCCATCAAATAACCGAAGGGCATATAGATCTTAAAGAGCTTCTTAAATATAAAGGACCACATGAAGTGCAACGTTATATTATTAACGAGATTCAAAAAATTTATAGCATAGAAGGTGCGCCGATTAACAATAAACATATTGAGTGTGTTATCAGACAAATGTTTTCTCGTGTCAAAATAACCGAAACAGGCGATTCCGACTTTTTATTGGGTGATATAGTAGATAAATCACGCTTTATGGAAGTTAACCGTAAAGTTAAAAAAGCCGGTAACACTCCGGCTAAATCACAGCAGTTATTAATGGGTATCACTAAAGTTTCTCTCTCTTCCGATTCATTCCTATCAGCTGCCTCCTTCCAAGAAACAGCTAAAAGCTTAGTCAACGCCGCTGTTGTTGGAAAAGTAGACTACTTAAGAGGTCTAAAAGAAAATGTTATCATCGGGCGTTTAATTCCGGTTGGAACCGGTTTTAAAAAACACGCCGAGGGCTTTTCAGAAGATGATTATGCCGATGATTTAGACGATGAATCCTAGGGGTTGACCCAAAGAACAAAGAATGCTATTGTTCAGCAAAATATGGCTATAGAAAATGACAAATTAAAATATGAATTAGGCATCATTACAATCTCAAGTGAGGCTAGTTTGTCTATTCCTAAAATACTTAAAGATTTTAGTTTTTCAATTGATAAAGAAGAAGAAGTTAAACATTTAACTCTTGCTTATAAAATTAATAAATTTAGCGAAGGTTTTTTTTCTGTTTTATATATATCAACCGAAAACGCAGATTCAATTGCTAAACTAAACAACGCCCTTGAGTTGAATAAAGAAGTTTTAAGATTCATAATTATAAAACATCAAGATATTAAACCAAGAGAAGTAAGACAAGTTATTCCAAAATCTACCACTGATAATATTAAAGAAATTAAATTAGAGGCCAAACCCAAAACAGTCGACCTTAGAAAAGAAGTTTTAAGTAATGAAGCTTTAGAAAAAAAATTAGAAGAAATTTTAAAATAATGAATCTTAATAAAGCTATAATTATAGGCAGAGTTACAGCCGACCCACAAGTCAGGAGTACTCCATCGGGCAACCCCGTCGCTACATTTAGTATCGCTACTAATCGATTTTGGCGTGATCAAAATAATCAAAAAAAAGAAGAGGTAGAATTTCATAATATTGTTGTTTGGGGAAGACAAGCCGAGGTTGCCAAACAGTATCTCGTTAAGGGGTCATTAGTTATGATTGAAGGTCGTATTAAAACAAGGTCATGGCAAGATGCTCAAGGTCAAACCAGGCGTACCACTGAAATAATCGCCGAACGTCTTCAACTAGGCCCACGTCCCCAAGGAGCCGGAGCTCCTCTTAGCTCTACTGCCAACAATTACTCAAATTCAAATAGTAGCGCCTCAGATGAAAGTATAGATAACCCCTTTAACGAGGAAGCTAATATGCCATCATCTAAAAATATCCCAACTATTGAATTAGATGATGTTAGCGATTCAATTAAAGATGAAGATTTACCATTTTAATTATGAAACAGTGTTATTTTTGTTCACAAAACGTTAAAAATATAGACTACAAAGATACAGAAACTCTAAAGCGTTTTGTATCAGGTCAGGCAAAAATTATTAGTAGAATACATACTAATATTTGTTCTAAACACCAAAGACTATTAAGTCAATCCATTAAACGTTCTCGTTTTATGGCTCTTTTACCATTTATAAATAGATAGACTTTCTTTAAAAGTTTTTCCCATGTCTTTAGAAATTAACCTTATAAATTTTATATATGGTCTTTCAGGTATCCATTGGCTAATCGATGGTCTGTCTATTATTAGTGCTAGATTTATTCCTCATATATTAATTATATCCGCTGTTATATTTATTTTGCACCTTAAGTTTTGGAAAGATGCTTACCTCTATATATTTTTATCATTAAGTTCAATTTTCATTGGTTGGGGTATAATTAGCCAAGCCTTAAAATTCATTTTTAAAAGACAAGCTCCTTTTGAAGTATTAGATAATATTCAAAATCTTGTACCGGCTAACACCTCAACTTTTCCCTCCGACCATATAACCATCCTTTCTCTCCTCGGAGTTTCAATATTTATTTTTAATAAAAAATGGGGGAGTATATTTTTAGCCATCACTATAATAGTCGCTCTCTCTAGAATCATTACCGGCGTTAGTTGGCCATCGGATATAATTATCAGTTTATTAATTGGTGTTATAGTTCCCTTAGCCCTCAAACCTTTTATTATTTACGAAAAAAAATAAACCCGTAAAAGTCAGTTAAAACTTTCCGGGTTTTTATTACTATTTTTTTGGTTGATAATATAGACACTCATTTGTATCTATGATAGTTTCTGTTTTGGCTTGTTGATTTATACATGTCTTTCGTCGACCATTTTTTTGTCTATAAATACATATAGGTTTATCGCTCCCATATATACTTTTTCCACCGCACACTATTGCATTTCCTGGCTCAATGCCTTTATCTAGATTTACAACCATCACCATAACCATCCTCCTTAAATTAAAATATACTGAAACCTAAAATAGGTATCAATTAATAATACTCATTTTAAAAATAAAGTCAATTGTGCCCAGGGTGGGAATTGAACCCACATCCCTTACGGGACACGATTTTGAGTCGTGCGCGTATACCTATTTCCGCCACCTGGGCTTATTAAATTCTTTTAACAAATCTTTATAACTGCTATAATATATAAAAAGAAACACAAAATCAATTCAATGGCACGCGTTATCTCAATCATTAATCAAAAAGGTGGTACAGGTAAAACAACATCGGCTATTAATCTAGGCGCTTATTTAGCCTCGCTTGGTAGGCGAGTTTTATTAGTAGACTTTGACCCGCAAGGTAATGCCAGTTCCGGTTTGGGGCATAGACACAATTTAGAGGATATTAGCATCTACCACGGCCTGGTCGGTAAAGTTGAACCGGAAAGTGTTATTAAAGGCTCAAGCGTTTTAAACTTTCATTTTATTCCCGCCAATAATCATTTATCCGGTGCTCTGGTTGAATTAGTCAATCTTCCCGAAAGAGAATATTATTTAAGAAAATTTCTTCATCGCCTAAGGCACAGATATGATTATATATTAATAGACCTTCCGCCTAGCCTAAGTCTACTCACAGTTAATGGTATGGTCGCCAGTGACGAAGTTTTAATACCCGTCCAAGCCGAATACTATAGTTTAGAGGGTCTATCACAACTTCTGGAAACAATTTATCTTATACAGTCGCACTTAAGTCATCCCTTACAAATAGCCGGCGCTGTTATTACTATGTACGACAAAAGAGAAAGGTTATCCCGCGAGGTCGCTAAAGAAATTAGACGCAATTTTAGACACCATGTATTTGAATCAGAAATCCCTCGGTCGGTCGCGCTAGCCGAGAGTCCAAGTTTTGGTAAACCGGTTATTTTATATAATAATACCTCGCCGGGTGCCCTAGCCTACAATCGTCTGGCTAAAGAAATAATTAGCCAAGAAAAACAATATAGCGTAAACTTTTAATATGTTAGGAGACGGCTTAAATTCACTTATACCCAATAAAAATCATCAGGTTAACGAAAACCTTAATGAAGAAAACATAAACCAAGCAGGCGAGCCTGTTTTTAATTTTCCTAATATTAATCCCGAGCCGCCTAAGAGTTTTCAAAACCAAATTCCTAGCTTTCCTAAAAAAATTCCCACCCCCATAGCCCCAAACACCGAAGTTTATCCCGAAGAAGAAGAGGAGGAGTATCAGGAAGAACAGATACCGGAACCAGCTCCTCAAGTTCCTGTTTATCCGGTAAACGATATGCCAATAGACAATCAAAATCCTTCTTATCAGGTTAATTTTGTTAAAGCCGACTTTACTCCTAAAAAAGAACAACCAACTATCTCAAAAAATTTTTCTAAAGGTGAGCCTAGCGACCATATTTTCTTATTAGAAGTTGAAAAAATAAAACCCAACCCATATCAACCTCGTAGATATTTTGACGCAGAAGCCTTAAAAGAATTATCAGCCTCTATTGCCGAATTCGGTATTATTCAACCTTTAATTGTTTCTAAAAAAATTATAGAAACTTCATACGGCACTGATGTTGAATATGAACTTATCGCTGGCGAAAGAAGACTGCGAGCCGCTAAATTGGCCGGCCTAGAAAGAGTCCCGTCTATTATCAAACAAGCCCAACCTAAAAAAGAAAAACTTGAGCTCGCTATTATTGAAAATATTCAAAGAGAAGATCTTAACCCGATTGAAGCCGCTCGTTCTTTTGCTCAACTTCAAGACGATTATGGGATGACTCAAAGAGAAATAGCTACTCGTATGGGCAAGAGTAGGGAAGTCGTCGCTAACACTATGCGATTATTATCTCTTCCCACCTATATTCAAGAAGCTATTTCTCAAGGCAAGATAAGCGAAAGCCAAGGTCGGTTATTATTAACCGTTCCCGACTTAAACACTCAACAAAATCTTTTTCAAGAACTTATAACCAAAGGTTTAACCGTCAAGGAATTACGCAACAAAGTAGCCAACACCAACGCCCGCGAAAATGCTATTAAGCGTTTTAAAAACGATGACCCAGAGTTAAGACATCTAGCCGAAAAATTATCCGAATTATTAGGCACCAAAGTTAAAGTAGAAAAAAATGGCGACACCGGTAGAATTACTATTTCTTTCAACTCCGCCGACGAGCTTAAAGGCATCATTGATCGCGTCATCCCCGAGGGCGATATCTAACCTCTAACTCTATTTTTTAACCGCTTACCTTTTTTATTTAGTGTCTGACGAATATGGTCTTTGGCTGAGTGTGTTTTAATAAATAGAAGCCAATCCTCGCTCGGTAATTTTCCTTTTTGGCGCATTATCTCAACTATATCTCCCGATTCTAAACAATAATTTAAAGGCACTATTTTTCCATTGACTCGCGCCCGCACTGCCTCATTGCCTAAATCGCTATGTATTCTGTAGGCAAAATCAATTGGCGTTGAGCCATATGGTAAATCCCGCACCTCTCCTTGCGGGGTGACCACATAAATTCTATTTAAAAATGAGTCCGTCTTTAATATCTCAATAAAATTTTCGGCTTTTTCGTTTTCATTAAACTCTTTGACTCTAGACACCCACTCCGATTCTTTTATTAATTCATTTATATCCTGTCTTCTGTTTGGCTGTGTCTTATAAAGCCAATGAGCCGCGATGCCATTTTCGGCCTGGGTATGCATATTGTCTGTTCTTATTTGAAATTCGGTTATTTTATTATCCAAGCAAAAAACAGTGGTGTGTAAACTTTGATATCCATTTGGTTTGGCCATCGCTATATAATCCTTTATTCTGCCCGGTAATGGTTTCCATAAACTATGAACAATTCCCAGCACGGCGTAACAATCCTCAATATTTTTTACAACAATTCTAAAAGCCACTAAATCATAAATACGATCTAAATCCATATCATACTTATATAATTTTTTATACAAACTAAAAAGTCTTTTAGCTCTGAAAGTTATGTCAACTGCCTCAATATTATTTTTTGCCAACGCCTCATATAGCACAGGTTTTACTCTCTCAAGATATGCCTCTCTCTCGCCATATTTTTGACCCACTGCTTTTAAAAGTTTCTTATATTCTTTCGGTTGTATAAAAGGAAAAGCTAAATCCTCAAAAGTTCCCGATAATCTATGCATTCCGAGTCGATAGGCCAGTGGGGCATATATTTCAGCCGTTTCCAGCGCAATTCTTTTTTGTTTTTGAGGAGGTAGAGCCCCTAATGTTTTCATATTATGTAATCTATCGGCAAACTTTATCAAAACCACGCGCACATCTTTGGCTAAAGATAACATCATTTTGCGCAGTAATTCGGCTTGCGCCTCAACTCCTCTATATTTAACAATGCCAAATTTTGTTACCTGATTAACTAAGTCAGCTACCTCAATTGAAAATTCTTTTTTAAGCATCTCGTAAGTCGTTTCTGTGTCCTCTAAAACATCGTGTAGTAAACCTGCTACTATGCAGGCCTCATCCATATTCCATTCTAGTAGTGTTTCGGCCACCGCTTCCAGGTGTATATAATAAGGTTCCCCAGTTTTTCTAGTCTGTCCCACGTGAGTCTTTTTTGTAAATTCTAGCGCTCTAAAAACTATTCCTTGAGGATTATTTTGTATTACTTTTTTTAACATCATAAGTCTAGTTTAAGGCTTAGGCGTCTTTTTCTTTTTTCTCTTTCTTTTCTGCTAATGGATTTTCCCAAACCGCATGTTTGCAATCTGGATATCTATTACATCCCCAAAATATTTTACCTCGTGCTCTTCCTTTGCCTACTCTTCTAGAGACAAGCTCTCCCTGACCACACTCCGGGCACCTTATACCAGTTGACACCGATTTGAATAGAGAGGTATTTGCGCCTCCGCTTTCTCCCTCAATTTTTTCGGTATGTTTACAATCTGGAAATCCGCTACAAGCTAAAAATTTTCCAAATCTACCTCTTTTAATAATCATATCCTTAGAACACTCCGGACATTTTTTATCGGTTTTTTCCTCGGGTACTATCTCGCTTTTTTGTATCTCCTCATATTTTTTTTCTAAATTTTTATTAAACGGTTCATAAAATTCTTTTATAACCTCTCTCCAATTAGAAACTCCGAGCGCCACTTCGTCTAGTGATTCCTCCACATCAGAGGTAAAACCAATATCCACGATTTTAGGAAAGTGTTCCACTAATAAATTATTAACAATCTCACCAATCTCGGTTGGCTCAAATCTTTTTACCTCATTTTTAATCACATAATTTCTATCCTGAATTACAGAAATAATAGAAGCATAAGTTGAAGGTCTACCAATCCCATGTTCCTCTAGAGCCTTAATTAAACTAGCCTCATTATATCTAGCTGGTGGCTCTGTAAAATGTTGATTACTAGAAGATTTTTTATAAAGTACTTCCTTTTTCTCATCTATATTGGGTAGTGTTATCTCCTGCATCTTTGTTGGCCAAACACGCAAAAATCCATCAAAAGCGATCATAGAGCCACTCACTCTAAAAGTATATTTATCTTTTCCCTTAGCCAAAGCCTCTATAGTGGTAGAGGTAATTGAAGCTGATTGCATTTGTGAAGCCATAAATCTCTGCCAAATCATCTCATATACTTTTTTCTCGGCTGGTTCAATATTTAAACTGGCAGACAAGACTTTTGGATTGGTTGGTCTAATAGCCTCATGAGCCTCCTGGGCTAACTTACTTTTTTGTGAAAACTTGCGCGGTTTTAAAAGCGCATATTCTTTGCCGTAGTTTTCTGTAATAAATTCACTCGCTACCAAAGTGGCTTCTTTAGATAAATTTACCGAGTCGGTACGCATATAAGTTATATATCCTTTTTCATATAATCTTTGGGTGAGCATCATAGTTTTTTTTGAGGAATATCCTAGTCTATTTACCGCTGTTTGTTGTAGAGTGCTGGTAATAAAAGGAGGGAGGGGATTACGCTTGGTGTCTTTTTTAATAATATTCTCAATTTTCCAAACCGATTTTGGTAAATCTAATATTATATTTTCTACTTTATCTTTATCGGTCATGCCGGGTTTTTCTATAGCTTTACCGCCTATTTTAGCTAAAGCAAAAGTAATAATATGTTTTTTTAACTCTTTATCATAAGCCTCAAGCTCGACCTCTATGGTATAATACTCAACCGGTTTAAAAGCTTTTATCTCGCTTTCTCTTTGCGCTATTAATCTGACCGCTACCGATTGCACTCTACCAGCCGAAAGTCCGCGCATAACTTTTTTCCATAAAAAGGGAGATAGTTTATATCCAACTAATCTATCTAAAACTCGGCGAGCTTGTTGAGCATCAACCATAGCCATATTTATTGATCTGGGGTGGCTTAAAGCCTCTCTAATGGCGCTTTCTGTAATCTCGTGGAAAACAATTCTTTTAACATCGCCTTGGGCTAATTTATCTTTCAAGTCAAGCGCCTCAACCAAATGATAGGCAATTGCCTCTCCCTCGCGGTCTTCATCAGTGGCTAGTATTATTTCTTTTACTTTCATTACTTCCTTCTTTAAAGCATTAACCTGCTTGCGAGATTTTGTCGGTATGACATATTGTGGCTCAAAATTTTTTTCGCAGTCAATCCCTAATTTTGATTTAGGCAAGTCTCTTATATGTCCAAACGAAGAATCTATTATATAATCGGAACCCAAAAAACGCGCAATGGTATTTGCTTTTGTGGGCGACTCAACTATTACCAGAGTTTTATTATCTAATGTTTTAGTCATCTATAATTTCTTGAGTTTACGTATAATAAGCATTATGTCAAATATTAACCCCCATGTCATCTAAAAGATCTTGAGATGATGTTATCAGTCTGGCTCCATCTCTTATTAACTCATGACTTCCTTTAAAATTAATATTATAAACTTCTCCCGGCACTACATACACATTACCTCCTTGTTCCAGTGTGTGCCTGGCTGTTGATATAGAGCCACTCCTTTGTGGCGCTTCTATTATAATAACATCCTCTGATAATCCGCTAATAATTCTGTTTCTCTCTAAAAATCTATATGGGATAGGCCTATCTAAAATCGGATACTCGCTCATTATTCCTCCTTTATTTTCTAATATATTTTGAGCCAAAAAACGATTCTCTTTTGGGTATATGTGCGCCAGGCCGTTAGCTAATATTGCCCAAGTTTTACCTTTTGATTTAATTGCCCCAAAGTGGGATTTAGTATCAATCCCATAAGCTAATCCACTCACAATTCCAAAACCTATTTTGGCTAAATCTTTAGCTATATCATAAGCTATTTTTTCTCCATACTTACTTGGTTTTCTTGTCCCTACTATTGCCACACATCTTTCGCTAGGTACCTCTCCTAAAACATAAAGCCCTATTGGGCTATCTGGTATATTTTTTAATCTTTTTGGAAATTCCTCATCACTATACAATATAAGTCTAACATTTAATTTCTCTACATCTTTTATTAATTCAAAAGGATTTAAAGCAGTTTTTAAAATCTCAAAACTTTTTTTAAAAGAACCATAAATTTCTAAATATTCTTTTATTTTTCTAAAATTACTATTTAAAGCTATGTTTATGGCGTTGTAATATATCTGTTCTTCTCTAAACATGTTGTCTTTATCGTGATATTATTAATAAGTAATAATATGTTTGCAAAATTTAAAAAAAATTGGAAGCAAATTTTTAGTATCGGTAGTATTATCGCTATCTTAATTATTGTAGCGCAACTTATAGTAATTGGCATATTAAAAAATAAAATTGAAGATAAAATTAACATTCTTGGTAATGAAAATCAGAAAGTTCAAATTGAGGCCCAAATATTTGAAAAAAAAGATAATCTTCTCAAACAACAAAACGAGGCTAAAATTTTTGAACCTCTCTTAAAAAAGAAATTAGCCAGCAAAGACGACTTAATTAGCTTTACCAGAGACATTGGTGTTATTGGTAAAACAGCCAGTGTTAACGTCGTCCCCGCCTTTACCGGCGAATCAAAAGATGAGTCAAATTTTTTTGGCAGTGCCAATATGACTTTAACTGTTGATGGTAATTTCTCCAATATATTAAATTTTATGCAATTAGTTGAGGAAAGTCGTTTTCTTATAACCTATGAAAATTTTGACGTTTCCAAATTAAAGGACAGTAATGAATTTAGATTATTCGCTAGAGGTAGTGTTATATTTAGAAAATAATATGGCTAAATTAAACTCCAATATAAATATAAAAGATTTATTTCAAAAACTTTTTAAAAAAAGCCAAGAATTGACTTTTTTCATTTTTGGGTTTTTAATATTAATTATTATTATCTGGTATGTTGTCAGTAATATTAGCTTCTTAGTCACCGGATTCAATAAAGCTTTTAATATAGATATTCAGAAAAATCAAAACAATTTAGAGTTCAATATTGAAGGAGCTAAAAATACCTTAAGAGAGGATTTAGAATAAGGGGCGTGTAGCTCAGGTGGTTAGAGCGCAGTCCTGATAAGACTGAGGTCCCTGGTTCGAGTCCAGGCACGCCCACACAAAACAATAACAGCGCGCGTAGCTCAGATGGTTAGAGCGCTTGCATGACACGCAAGAGGTCTCTGGTTCAAATCCAGACGTGCGCACATTAGCACTTTTAAATAATGTTCAACTCATACTAAGCCTAAACAAAGGGCAACTCCGTCTCCTTTCCGGATTGTATGGATATCGGATAAATTCTAAGGTTTTGTAGATATTCCTTAGACCTAGTGATATCCAGGGTTTAATCCAATAATTTTAAAGGATTATTTATTAGTATGAATTGACTCCTGTAAAGGGTTGGGTGCAAATACGCCCAACCCTTTTTTGTAATATTTATTTTTCATCTTTGTATTATTAGTACAAATCAAAAGGTCAATTACAAACCAAATTCCTCCCTTAATAAGCGGGAGGTTTTTTATTAATATTGCCCAAAAGGCTTTTATATGTTTATATATTACTTATTGGGCCGTTAGCTTAGTTGGTAGAGCGCCTGCTTTGCAAGCAGGAGGTCAGGAGTTCGAATCTCCTACGGTCCACCGCTGGAGACGCTAGCCATTTTTTCGAGCTCAGAATACGGAAAATTCAGCATAAATACTACGTTTTTTCCCTCTACCCCGCAGTTCGAACTCACCATTTTCAATAATTCCTGTTTTTCGTCCAAATTTGCACTTTTATATGATAAATAAAGGCTTTCTGCCAGTTCGAAGTATTTTTGTATCCTGTCCGGTATATTCATGTTTTCTGACTTGATAAGGGCTAACTTTTCTTCCGTAGCCTTTCGTTCTATGAGCAACGATTCTTTCTTTTCTTTGTATAAAGTTGTGTCAATCGTTCCATCCAGATAGGCATCCGTTAAGCGGTTAAGGCGTGTTAAAACATGACTCAATTGAAGTTCCATTTGCGCTATATTGTTGTTTCTTTCCTCAAACCAAGTCTCTCTAAACTTTTGTAGGGCTTTGTACAATACGTGCCGCAATTCATGATTGAAAATAATCCGTCTCAATTTATCCTGTACAACTTGGTTTATATTGTCTTCCCGAATGGATGTTTTGCGGCCGTGCGTATGACAGCGGTAATAAACAAACCCTTTTTGTTTTTCTCCTGTCATAAGACGATTGCATTGCCGGCATGAAAATAACTTACGAAACACAAATTCATGCTGAACAATTTTTTTAACTTGCTTGCCCTGTAATACATCGTTGACCCGGTCTAACAGAGTTTTGCTAATCAGCGGCGGATGAATACCTGAAAACAACTCATTGGATGTGTGTATGCGAATTAAGCCGATATAAAATGGGTTCTTAAACATTTTTGCCAATCCGCTTCTTGAGACAGGTCTACCGTTCCGGTTCCGTAAACCTTTTTGGTACATCTCAGCCGTTAGGGTATCCAAACTGAATTGACCGGATGCGTATAGAAGAAATGCTTTTTTGACCAATGGGGCTCTCTCCGGGTCAAGTTCTTTCGGTTTGCCTTTACCACAGTCAACATACCCTAATGGCGCGGGCAGGGGATACAACCCTTGTTTGATTAGCCCGTAAAAGCCTTTTTTGGTTTCTTCTTTGAGATTGCGGATATAATCCGCCGCTACTACCGCCTGAATGTCGGCGGATAGCCTTCCACCCCGTGAATGAAGATCAAGGCTTTCATTAGCGAAATGCACGTCTACGCCGGAATCTATCAGTTCTCCGAGGTTACTCCAATCTTTTAAGTTTCGTGCGCTTCGGTCTATCTTGTGTATGATGACCCCTTTTGCCGTGCTTTTGTTGAGTTCCTTGAGCATCAAATCAAATTCAGGCCGACCGCTTTTGGCGGCAGTTTTGCGTTCTTCAAACCAGCGGATAATCTCAAATCCTTTTGCAAGGGCATACCGTGTTATGGCATCTTTTTGTTCTTGTAGCGATACGCCGTGCTCACCCTGTTTCACGGTTGAGACACGTATATAACCAAAGTAGGAAGGCATACGATCATTTTGTTTAATGATAATCATCTAGGATAGAGCTGTATCCATTACTCTGTCAAATCTGAATCTTGTTGATAAGTACGCTCAAAAATTCGTAATACCAACCCCACATATTTTTCTAAACTTTCCTCAAAACGGTGTATTTCATCATCGTTCAAATGAGGGAATAACTCTTTAAGTGTTTTTCCATCCTGTTCTTCAAAAAAGGTTTTTTCCATATCTCAACTTTATTGAGAATCAAAACATTCAGTAGAAGTACAAGTTTGTTAAAGAACACAGATGTTTCATTCTATTGATTACCGCCCATTGTGATTTACTCATCCTAATGCTCACAAAACTTTCAAAAACCATAGAAGACAAGAAAAAAAATTATGCCAAGTCAACAGCATCCGCTTTGCTCAAGAACGGCACACTGATTGAGATGCTCTATCAGCCGGACAATCACAAAACCATGTATTGTGTGGCGAGGGATGGTAAATGGCATTATGCCGATTTTTACAAATCCGACACCTTGAACATCGCCCCCTACAAGCCGGAAAACAATCTCATACAGAACAAAATCGTACTCTTGCCTTCGGATGTGGAGGAGTATTCCTCTGAGGCGGAACTTATCGCCGACATACAATCGTATATTCATAAATACATGGATATCCCTGAACTGTTCGAGAAGGTATCCAGTTACTATATCTTGTTAAGTTGGGTATACGACCGTTTCAGTGAGTTACCATACCTTCGCGTTCAGGGCGATTACGGAACCGGAAAAACAAGATTTTTATTAACCATCGGCTCTTTATGTTACAAACCGATTTTTGCCAATGGAGCCTCAACCATTTCACCATTGTTTCGTCTGCTGAATGATTTTCGCGGCACACTCATCATAGATGAAAGCGATTTCCGTTTCTCTGATGAAAAAACCGAGTTTGTTAAAATCTTAAATAACGGCAACGCCAGAGGGTTTCCGGTATTAAGGAGTGAAACCAACTACACCCGTGAGTTCAATCCAAGAGCCTTTGTCGTCTTTGGTCCAAAACTGGTTGCCACATGCGGTCCCTTCCAAGACCCGGCACTCGAAAGCCGTTTTTTGACTCACAACACCGGACAGAACAAACTACGCCGGGACATCCCGATCAATCTTTCAAAAGAACATCAAGAAGAAGCCCAAAGGTTGCGTAACAAACTTCTGCTCTTTCGTATCCGTAACTTCCATAAAGTATATATACATACTGATATGATTGATTGGGAAATTGAACCGCGTCTTAATCAAATCTTTATCCCGCTCTTGAGCGTGATTCAAGATGAAACCATGAGAGACGAAATCCGTTTACTAGCCCGTCAATTCAACAAAGAACTCGTTATGAACAGGGGAACAGCCGTAGAGGGGCAGGTACTCGATATCATCAAAGACATACTGCAAAACCCAAACACCAAACTCACCGTCAAAGATATCACCGACTGGTTTACCGACCGCTATGGCGATGAGTATCAACGCAAAATCACCACCAAGTGGATTGGCTTTGTTATCCGCTCCAAACTGAACCTCAAGACGGCTAAAAGTAACGGCAACTACATTATTCCACCGTCAGAGGAACCAAAACTTCGTATCTTGCTGGAAAAGTATGGATTGGATACGCAATCAGAAAATAAACAATCCTCCAGTTAATAAATTATACAGTGGACTTTGGGGATGATGGGGATGTTGTTCATTTTCTTGATAGGTTAAATGAACGCTTTTTCCTGAAATGTTAAAGATTTGAAATTGAAAATGGGTATATGTTTTCCAAATCCCCTAAATCCACAACGGATAAATCCGGTTGTATGATATGATGAAAAAGCAACGAATTGTCAATGAAATAAAGAAACGGTACGGTATTCCCGTATTTTTTATTTGCCGTCAATAACATATTTCACGTCCTATTTTACAGGTACGTTCACACTACAATGAGATCATATAATTCAATTGATTTTAAATATTGTGTCCGCCAAACAACTTTCAAATTACCTGCGCACTTTCCGTAAACGTTCGGGTCTTTCGCAAAAAGAAGTGGCTATACTGCTTGGCTCACTTTGCGGTTCAAAGGTATCGCACTATGAAAGCGCCAAACGGATTCCCAATCTCGAAACCGTCTTTGCCTATGAAGTCATATTCAGTGTTCCAGCCAGCCAGTTGTTTTCCGGCATCTTTCACGAAGTCAAAAACGAAGTGGAAAATCAAGCCATACGGCTGCTCCATAATTGGAAAACCGTTCCTGTGCCGGAACACAAAACCGTTCTAATTCACTCCATCTTCAAGAACACTGATTATTTGTTAGAAAAACTTAAATCCTTCGATGTCCATGAATCCTAAACGTATCTTTGCCTTTGACCCCAACACCAAAGGTTTCGGCTATGTGGTAATGGAGGGAGTCAACAATTTAATAGATTAGGGGGTGAAAAATACCAAAGACAACAAAAACGAAAGTAGTCTCCAAAAACTCAACTAACTCTTGAAGTTCTATAAGCCGGATGTGTTGGTCGTAGAGGACTGCGTATCATCCAAGAGTCGCCGCCGTCCCCGTATCCAACAACTTATTGAATTGAGTATCAATGAGGCTCAGCAAATGAAAATAGAAACCATACTGTTACCGAATGCCGATATCCAAACCCATTTCAAACAGCACAACGCCCGAAACAAACACCAAATCGCTCAAGTGATAGCCAGTCATTACGATGTGTTAAAGCGGATTCTTCCACCCAAGCGCAAAATCTGGATGAGTGAGGATACACGGATGAGTGTGTTTAAAGCCGTTTCAATGGTATGGTTATATTATGTAACAATAAATACCTGCAAGAAATAATATTAGTTGATCAATGGAATTTATTATTATTTATATTAAAGACACTGAAATGACTCAATTATATCTTTCATTACCGATTTACTTCTTTTTAAACTTTCTATTTTAATAAAATATCTATTATTTTTATCTATACAATCTATATATAATCGTATAACAGATTGTCCCAACGCATTATTTCCACTTTCATAAGTTACAATTGAATAATTATTCATTATTTCACCGTTTCCATAATGAACTATATTCTGATCTGTCTTCTCTATAGTTGAAATCTTAATATCTCCAGAATATGAATAACCCCATTCCATACCAGGAGGATATAATGACTCACCAGGTGGTCCTAGACTCCAGTTTGTCGGATAGTTAAAAGTAATTCCTAAATCAGTATTTTTATATACAGAATCAAAATTGAGTTTTATGTCTATATAATATTTAGTTATAACTCCAACTCCTAAAGCCAGAATGAACAATATTACTAAACTTAAATATTTTGATATTGATCTTTTCACTAGATTTATAGTACTAAATAAATATAAAATGTTCAATTATGTTGAATGTCTTGAAGCAACTTATAAGAACTATTCCTATTCAACCTCTGCACCAAATCGCTCAAGTGATAGCCAGTCATTACGATGTGTTAAAGCGGATTCTTCCACCCAAGCGCAAAATCTGGATGAGTGAGGATACACGGATGAGCGTGTTTAAATCCATTGCGTTAATTTGGGTGTGTTACTATATGAATAGAGAATATATTGACCTAACTCACTGATTTATGGTATATTAGAATCATTAAATGTAATCATATTTTATGAATAAAATACTCTATACAAGACTTTGGATTTCTGGTATAATTGTACTCATTGGAGTAGGTGTTGTTTGGGGAGAAGAAATTGTTGCTTATCTTCAACTAGATGACAACGTAGTTGAATCACAGCCAATATCCCAAATGAAGGAAATTCCTGAGCAACCATTATTGAATGAAAATAATATAGATATAAGTGATTGGAAAACATATCGAAATGAGGAGTATGGAATTGAATTTAAGTATCCAGCACAGGATATTATTCAATTGGATGGTAATGGTAATTTAAATTTATATCATACAGATCAAATTAATACTTCTCGAAACTATTTAGAAATATCTAAAGATTCAACAAATTCCGTTGAGCAATATATTCATAATTTAGAAAATAATATAGGACCGTTTACTACTCGTGAAAATTATAAAAATGGAATATATCTTCATCAACTTGGATTTATTGATGGCGTATCATATTTCTTAATATTTATTAAATCTAAAAGTGAAATTATAAATATTTACTTTTATGGCAGTTTATTAGATAGTCAAAATATACAATATATAATAGATTCAATTGAACTATTATAATGAAATAAAAGGAGGGCGAAGTCCCAATTCTAGTGGAAAAAGGAAGTGGCTCCTATAATCTGGTTGAATTAGATTCACCAGAAAAAACTCAAACCAAGAAAGAAGGAGCCACGATGAAAAGAGTAAACAAAAAGCCATCCAAGAGCAAGTCAAAAGTATTGGGCAAGCCCAAGATTCTCACGGCGGAAGAGTACTCAACCCTTGCAGTGAACAGCAAAGTGGAAGTGATCAAAGAATTGGTTACGCTGGGATTGATGCGCGTAGGAGACCTGCTGAAAGAAGAAGTGGACTGGTTGGCGGGCGAACGGTACAGCCGGGAGAAGCCGAATCCAGATGTGGTGCGGCATGGCAGCAATCCAGGGAGCGTGAAATTGGCGGGTCAACGGCATCCGGTTAAAGTGCCGCGGGTGCGCAACCGCCGAACCCAAGAAGAAATCCCGTTGGAGGCTTGGCAAGAGTTGAGGGGAACCGGGGAACTCGATGAACCGCTCATGAAAAAGGTGTTGTATGGCATATCGAACCGAAACTATGAGGCGGCGGCGCAATCGGTTTCGGGAGCGATTGGTCTGTCTTCCTCGACGGTGTCCCGGCAGTTTATTGAAGCCAGCACCCAACACCTGAAAGCCTTTCAAGAAAGGGATTTGTCCTCTTATGACATCGCAGCGGTGTTTCTGGATGGCAAGACCTTTGCGAACGATATGATGGTGATCGCGCTGGGTGTGACCCTAACAGGAGACAAAGTGTTGTTGGGTTTTGTGCAAACCGGGACCGAAAATGCGGAAGCATTGACGCCGTTCTTGCGGCAATTGCTGGAGCGGGGATTGCGGATAGAAGAAGGTGTGCTGGTGGTCATTGACGGCAGTAAGGGGTTGCGCGCCGCCGTAAAGAAAGCCTTTCAAGATAAGGCTTTCGTGCAGCGGTGTCAGTGGCATAAGCGGGAGAATGTTGTGAATTACCTGCCGAAAAAAGAGCAGCCTGAAATGCGGAAACGCTTGCAGCAAGCCTATCAAAAACCCACGTACAAGGAAGCGAAGGCGGCTTTGCTTGCCATTCACCACGACTTGGAAGAACGCAATCTGGATGCCGCCGCCAGTTTGGAGGAAGGGTTGGAAGAAACG
>Ga0210019_1000767_pt1 | contig 38262 bp, 39 predicted proteins | sample CryGeyCG2114_020_2_FD_183969 | JGI IMG/M metagenome (GOLD analysis project Ga0210019, IMG submission 183969) | Groundwater microbial communities from aquifer - Crystal Geyser CG11_big_fil_rev_8/21/14_0.20 (SPAdes) (version 2) | ecosystem: Environmental > Aquatic > Deep subsurface > Groundwater ...
GTTATTCTTGAGGATTTAGTCACAGGCGAAATATCCGAACATACCTTTATAGCAATCAATCCAAACTATTTTGAAATGCCAAAAAAATAAAAAGAAATTACTCCTTTTTTTCCTTGAGCTTTGCATGAGCAGCTGCTAATCTTGCTATAGGAACCCTGTATGGTGAGCAGCTTACATATGTCATTTTTACATTATGGCAGAACTCAACAGAGCTTGGATCGCCGCCATGCTCTCCGCAAATGCCAATCTTAAGGTTTTTTCTTGCTTTGCGTCCTTTTTCAACACCCATCTTAACTAAGGTTCCAACTCCTTCTTTATCAATAACCTGAAATGGGTCTTTCTCAAGAATCCCCTTTTCAATATATTCAGGTGTGAACTTTCCAACATCATCCCTGCTGAATCCAAATGTCATCTGAGTTAAGTCATTTGTTCCAAAAGAGAAAAACTCTGCTTCTTTTGCTATCTGGTCAGCTATTATGCAAGCACGAGGTATTTCTATCATTGTGCCAATTTTATAATCTAGTTTCACATCATACTCTTTGATTATCTCATCAGCCTTGTTTTTTACAAGCTCCTTTAGAATTGTAAATTCCTTTAGCTCTCCAACCAATGGAATCATTACCTCTGGTGTTACCTTTATTCCCTGCTTTACAAGCTCGCAGCCAGCTTCAAATATTGCCTTTGTTTGCATCTCTGCTATCTCCGGATATGTAATAGCTAATCTGCATCCGCGATGTCCAAGCATTGGGTTCATCTCATGCAGTGCTATCACAGTTTCATTTATTTTTTCTTCTGTAATATTCATCTCTTCTGCAAGTTCTTTTATATCCTCTTTGGCTTGAGGCAGGAATTCATGCAACGGAGGATCCAGTAATCTTATTGTAACTGGCAGTCCATCCATAACCCTGAATATGCCTATAAAGTCTGATTTCTGCATCGGCAAAAGCTTGTCAAGTGCTTTTTTCCTTCCAACAATATCCTCTGCTAAAATCATCTCCCTGACAGCTTTTATCCTGTCCTCCTGGAAGAACATATGCTCTGTCCTGCATAAACCAATTCCTTCAGCTCCAAACTCAACAGACATTTTGGCATCATGGGGAGTGTCAGCATTTGTCCTTACACCTAAGGTTCTGTATGAGTCAGCCCATTGCATCAATGTCTTGAATTCTCCCTTTAGCTCAGGGTCTATTAAATTAACCTTTCCTAAAATAACCTCTCCTGTATTGCCATTTAAGGTGATTATATCGCCTTCCTTAACAGTGATATCTCCAATCCTGAACTCTTTTTTCTTTTCATGTATTCTTATTTTTTCACAGCCTGCAACACAGCACTTTCCCATGCCTCTTGCTACAACAGCTGCATGCGATGTCATTCCTCCGCGGGCAGTTAAAATACCCTGTGCAGCTGCCATTCCCTCAATATCCTCTGGGCTTGTTTCATTTCTCACAAGAATTACTTTCTTGCCTTCCTCATTAAGGTCATGGGCTTTTTCTGCGCTAAAAACAACAGAGCCAACAGCTGCTCCTGGCGAGGCTGGAAGCCCCTTTGCAATAACCCTTATTTTGGCTTTTGGATCAATTGCCTTATGCAATAATTGATCAAGCTGGTTTGGCTCTACTCTCAAAACAGCCTCTTGTTTTGTTATCAACCCCTCGTTAACCATGTCAACTGCTATTTTTACAGCTGCATGTGCTGTCCTTTTTCCTGTTCTTGTCTGCAACAGAAATAATTTTCCTTTTTCTATTGTGAACTCAATATCCTGCATATCCTTGTAATGCAGCTCTAGTTTTTTATATACATCAACAAGCTGATTATAAACAAGAGGCATGTCTTTTTTTAGTTCTTCAATCTCTTTTGGTGTTCTTATTCCTGCAACAACATCTTCTCCCTGGGCATTCATAAGATATTCCCCAAAAAACCTTTTTTCACCAGTGCTTGGATTTCTAGTAAATGCAACACCTGTTCCAGAGTCATTTCCCATGTTTCCAAAAACCATTGACTGTATGTTAACAGCTGTTCCAAGGTTATCTGGAATATCATTTAGCTTGCGATATGCAATTGCCCTCTCATTATCCCATGAGTCAAAAACAGCATTTATTGCCATGTTTAGCTGTATATTTGGTTTTTCAGGGAATTCCTCATTTGTTACTTCCTTTACTTTTGCCTTGTAAAGCTCAACTATTTTCAATAATGCCTTGATACTAAGCTCTGTATCAAGCTTAACCTTGTTTTCTTCTTTTATCTCTTCTAGTATTTTCTCAAAGTTCTCATGAGGTATTCCAAGAACAACATTTCCAAACATCTGTATAAACCTTCTGTAGGAATCCAATACAAATCTCTCATTTTTTGTCAGCTCTATAAGGCCTTGGGCAGTATCTGGATTTAGGCCAAGATTTAGAATAGTATCCATCATTCCTGGCATTGAGACAGCTGCTCCTGACCTTACAGAAACAAGCAAAGGATTTTTCTTGTCTCCAAATTTTTTTCCTGTTTTTTCCTCAAGCTTATTTAGGTTAGATTCTATCTCAACATCTAATCCTTCTGGATATTTCTTGTTTTTAGAATATAAGTTGCAGACCTCTGTTGTGATTGTAAAGCCAGGAGGCACTGGTATTTTAATCCTTGTCATCTCGCTTAGGCCAGCTCCTTTGCCGCCAAGCAGGACCCTCATGTCTTTGGTCCCCTCTCCAAAAAAATATACATATTTCTTTTCATTCATTTCAACTACCCCTCATCTGAAAAGGTATTTGAATTGGTTTATAAATATAGCTAAACTAAAGTATATATATTAAGATGAAATAAAGAAGAATAGTTTATCTGTCTTTAAGAGTAAGATTATTGATTTCTTAAACAATAGGTTTTTAAAGCTGCACCTTCTCAAAAAAATGAAATGTACCTGCCAAACTACAAGGATGGGAGCATAGTAAACCTTATGAGCTCTATATCAAGGGCATTTGGAGCAGGAGCAAAATACAGGCCATTGAAAATATTAAATCCTTCTGAATTAAAATCAAAAAATATAGTTCTTCTGGTTATTGACGGGCTTGGTTATGAATACCTTATGAACTATGAAAAGGATAATATACTGAAACAAAACCTAAAAGGCAGGATAACCTCAGTATTTCCAGCAACAACAGGAGCAGCAATTCCAACATTCCTTACTGGCGTTCCAGTGCAGCAGCATGCCATAACAGGATGGTTTGTATACCTTAAGGAGCTTGGTTTAGTATCCACGATTTTGCATTTTACTGCAAGAGTTAAATCACAGCCTTTAAGCAAGTCAGGAGTTAAGCCAAAAAAGATATTTACTGAAAAATCATTTTTTGACAGAATAAAAGCCATATCATACATAATCCATGACAAGACAATTGCATATTCTGACTTTACATTGGCAAACAAGGGAAAGGCGAGGGTATTGTCATTTAAGCCATCATCGCTTAATGGATTCTTCATGCAGATAAAAAAAGCAATAAAATCAAGCAATAGAAGGAAATATATTTATGCTTACTGGCCAGATTTTGATACACTATGCCATAGTTATGGAACCAAGAGCATTAAGACAAGCAGGCATTTCAGGGCAATAAACAAAAAACTCCAGTCATTCCTTAAATCAATAAAAGGCACAGATACAACAATTATAATAACCTCAGACCATGGCTTTATAGACTCAGACAAATCCAAATTAATTGACTTAGCAAAGCATCCAAAGCTTTCAGATGCAATGATAATTCCTCTCTGCGGTGAGCGAAGGCTTGCTTATTGCTATGTTTGCCCTTCAAAAACAAAGCAGTTTGAGGATTATGTGAGGAAAAACCTTAAGCATGCATGCTATCTATACAAAAGCAGGGATTTGATAAAAAAGAATTATTTTGGATTATTCAAGCCAAATAAAAAACTCTTTGACAGGGTTGGGGATTATGTTTTAATAATGAAAGAAAACTATGTAATAATGGATTCTCTTCTTGGAGAGAAAAGGGAATTTCATATAGGGAACCATGGAAGTGTAAGCAAAGAAGAAATGCATGTTCCTTTGGTAATAATAAAATAATTATAAGATTTCTTTTTTCAAAAGCTCAACAATCTTTTTTCCGTCTGCCTTGCCCCTTAGCTTTGCCATTGCCTGGCCCATCAAGGCATTGAATGGAGCTCCCTTGTTTTTTGCAATTACTTCTTTGAGGACTTTTCTTATTTCATCATCGTTCATCAGAAGATATTTTTTATAGTCAATCTTTTTTCCACTTGCCCTTTCAACCAGAATCTCAAAAACAGCCTCCTTTGATATTTTTCCTTTATTAAGATAATCAAGAATCTCCTCAATATGCTTGCTTACATCAATCTCTTTGTTATACCTTCTTTTTATTTCCTTGCCTGAATTAACTAAACTATCTGCAATAAATAATGGCTTAATATTCTTGTATTTTTCAGCAAGCTTTATGAATAAATCACTTTTTCCAGATTTTGTTATAAGGTTTGCAAGATCCTTGTTTAAGTTGAAATCCTTTTCAAGTTTTTCTGATTTATCTGTTATCAATTCTGGAATCTTTATTTTGCTTGTATCAGGCCTTATTGTCTTAATATCAGTCTCAGGATACATTCTTGCAGAGCCAGGCATTGGCCTCATAAAGCTTGTTGTTAAGTCCTTGTTCGCTTTTCTTACTTCTTTTTTTGGCTCCTGGCCTTTTTCTATTAGCTTGAGATGTCTTTTTACCTCGTTCTCTACTATCCTTGGCATATTCCTCAAGTCCTGAAAGCCCTTTATCTCAACCCTTGCTTTATTTTTTACAGAAAGATTCACATCCTGCCTTATTGTTCCTAAACCGCGTTTGACCTTGTTTGTTGACCTTGAAATCATGCCAATTTTCTCAGCAGCCTCTTTGCAGTGCTCTGGATCTTTTATATCTGGAGCAGTTGCAATCTCAATCAAGGGAATTCCTAATCTTGAAAGATTGTAAATGTCTTCTTTTTCAGTTCTTTTGACAATCTTTGCAGCTTCCTCTTCAAGGCAGATTGTATCAATTCTTACTTTTCCCTTTGATGTCTCAATAAAGCCATCTCTTGCAATCAAAGCAGTCCTTTGAAAGCCAGCTGTATTTGAGCCATCTATAACTGTTTTTCTCATAAAGCAGATTTTGTCAACTATCTTTGCATTAAGCATTAAAGAAATCTGCAAGCTGATTTCAAGTGCATCTTTATTTACATCATGAGGCGGCTCTTCATCAAGCTCAACAAGGCAAGTTGTATCAGAATAAGCCTGATAAATAAACTGCTTTCCTCTCTTGAATTCATGCAATGCAGCAACATCAACCTCGCCGCTCTCACCAGCGCTTGCCCTTAATTTTCTTTTTATTACAATGTCTGGCTTGTCATCCCTGATTAAAGAAGGACAATTGCAGAATAATTTTTTTGTATCAAGCTGCTGGTGTATCTCGATTCCGCATTTAAAATTAAGCTTTTTATAATCCAACTTCATAATCAAATAAAAACATAAGAACTTTATAAATCTTGCTGATTATCTTTGCCAGACAATAATGCCTTTATTTTTTACTTGTCTTATCCGATGAAGAGGTATATGCGACTCCTGTCCTAAATTTTCAACAACCATAAAATTACCCTCAATTCTCTTTATGTCAAGAAACCTTATCTCATTTTTTTTGTTCAATACCCTGTCAAAATAAGCTATAGAATAATCTTCTGGTTTTTTGTTCTTGTCCCACTTTATCTTGTTCAATAAATCACGAATATATTGCATCTTTTAGCTAAGGAATGTTTTGTCTTCAACTCTTTCAGAGATCTCTCCTCTAATGTTTTTTGTAATTAGTTCTTTAACTTCCTCTTTCCTGTAGTTGCTCAAAAGCCATGCTAATTTAATAAAGGTTGTTTCAGGTGTCATATCACTTAAATGACCCAGAACACCAATCTCCTGCAGCTCCCTCATCGGCGTATAGACATTCATCTGCAATCTGCCATAAATTGCCTGCGATGACATAACCACAACAAGGCCGTTTTTTATCATTTCCTTTAAAGAATTAAAAATCTTCTTGTTCTCCTTTGTGCATTCATCTATTTCCTCGTTTGGCAAATGGCCTAGGCCAGTTCCCTCAACAACCAGTCCATCAAAATCTTTGTAAGCCAAAAACTCTTCTGCAAACATGTTTGTATGGGTTTTTATTAAGCCGATTTTTATTTTTTCATTAAATAACATTAATCTTAATTTTCTTTTTTTGTCTTTCTTATTGTAATTTTTATTTAAGAATGAAATGTTTCTTTCACTATAATTAACCCTTGCAACAGGCCTTGTGTTTATTGGGCGAAATGCATCTCTTCTGCTTGTATGCATCTTTCTTGTTTTCAGGGCTGGTAAGATTAAGCATGACTCATCATCAAGGTTTTCATGCATGCATATTGCAACATCTGCAAAATCAGAATTTGCAATAAAATAGCAGGCAGATACTAAATTTAGGCCAGCATCACTAGAGCCGCGGTCAGAGCTTCTCTGAGAGCCAACCAAAACAACTGGGACAGGCAAATCTCCAAGAATAAATGCCAGGGCAGCGCTTGAGTAGTGCATTGTGTCTGTTCCATGGGTTATTATTATGCCATCTGTTCCTAACTTAATCTCTTTTTCAATTTCCCTGGCCATAAGATTATAATGCACAAACCTCATCATCTCAGACTGCATGCTTGCTATTTTCCTTGATTTTATGTTTGCTATTTTTGTTAGCTCAGGAAACATGCCAATAATCTCTGCTGCAGAGAATTTTGCAGTAACAGCCCCTGTCTTATAATCAACCTTTGAGGCAATTGTCCCGCCTGTGTGAAGTATTGAAATAGTTGGTAACTTTTTGTTTAATTTTACCTCTACTGTTTTCTGCTTTTTTTCAACAGGGCTTTTAACCAGTTTAATGGCCTTAACATTCTTCTTGTCAATGCCAACATTATAACCATTATCAAGCTTCAGAATAACAACATCCCCTTCAGTCTCAGGAACAGGCATTAGAATTCCATTTATCTTTTTTTCCTTTGTCTCAACAACTACGCTATCTCCTGTTTTTGGTTCCATATAAACAAATTAACTTATTTATTATTTAAATGTTTTTATATTCTTAACACATTACAAAACACAAAATATAAAAACTAGTTCTTTTACTACATCAAAAAGAGATGGAGCCAAAGAATTTTTTGTTTGTATCAATTGAAGGACTTATTGGAGACATTGCATGGCAGATTTCTAAGGAAGGCCACAACGTAAAGTATTCTATCAGTTCAAAGAAAGACAAAGAGGTTGCTGACGGCTTTGTTGAAAAGACAGATGACTGGGAAAAAGAGGTTGACTGGGCAGATGTTATAGTTTTTGATGATGTTCTTGGCCAGGGTACAAAGGCCCAGAAGCTTAGAGAGAAGGGCAAATTTGTGATAGGAGGAACACCCTACACAGACAAGCTCGAGGATGACAGGGCATTTGGCCAGGAAGAATTAAAAAAATTTGGCATTCCTATTATCCCATATAGGGACTTTACATCATTTGAGGAGGCAATAGCCTTTGTCAGGGAAAACCCCTCCAAGTATGTTATAAAACCAAGCGGTAAGGCTCAGAACATAAAGGGGCTTTTGTTTATAGGTGAGGAGGATGATGGCAGAGATGTTATACAGGTGCTTAATGACTACAACAAGGCATGGGCAAAGAAAATTTCCTTATTCCAGCTTCAGAAGAAAATATCAGGAGTCGAGGTTGCAGTCGGAGCTTTCTTCAATGGCAAGGAATTCATCTATCCAATAAATGTTAATTTTGAGCACAAGAAGCTCTTTCCAGGTGACCTTGGCCCATCAACAGGCGAGATGGGAACATCAATGTTCTGGAGCGGGCCAAACAGAATATTCAACTCAACACTTAGGAAATTTGAGTCAAAGCTTGCAGAGGAGCATTATGTTGGTTATATTGATATAAACTGCATTGTCAACAGCCACGGAATTTATCCTCTTGAGTGGACTGCGCGCTTTGGCTACCCAACAATCTGCATACAGCATGAGGGAATGATAACACCAATAGGCGAGTTTCTTTATGACCTTGCAAGCGGCAACAAGCCAAAGTTCAGAGTAAAAAGTGGATTCCAGATTGGAGTAAGAATTGTTGTGCCCCCATTTCCATTCAAGGACCCGGAAACATTTGAGGTCAAGTCAAAGGATTCTGTTATTTTCTTTAAGAGACCTGTTGAAGGGGTTCATATAGAGGATGTAAAGAAAATAAACAGCGAGTGGCTTGTTACAGGAACATCAGGGGTTATCCTTATTGTCTGCGGAACAGGGCAGACAATGAAGCAGGCCCAGAATCGGGTATACAGCCGCATAAAGAACATCCTGATACCGCATATGTATTACAGGACAGATATAGGAGACCGCTGGTTTGACGACGGGGACAAATTAAACACTTGGGGTTATCTCAGGGAAGTTTGAGTTATGAAACTATTAATAATTTCTTTTGCCTCTTCTATTTTACTGTATGAAGCCATTTTTACTCCTGGCGCCCCTGCTATCATTGCGGAAACTCTTTTTGTTTGCTTTGGCCTGTAAATACACAAAATACTTTTTTTCTTTTCAGCTGCTGTCCTTACTTCATATCCAACGCCGTGGGATGGCCTTGTAACATCTGCAATAAAAACATCACACCCAATAATCCACTCAAGATCTCGGTCGTGTATGTATTTGTCAGTAAAATTTATCTCTCCCTGAGATAAATTATCGCCTCCAACATGCTCTGTTAGGACCTCACCATGTTTTTTAAGGTGCTGAATTATCTGCTTATAAATCTCAATATCTTCTCTTCCTCCCCTTATCGAGCCAGCAAAATATATCTTCATGCTTTCTTAATTAAGCTAAATAAATATAAATCTTTCTATCAAAGGTTTCCTTTATCTTAAGAAGCTTGTTTTTAGGAAAATTAAAAGATATTTCAAAAACTTAACCCTTACTATGCCGCGCTAAAAACAGATTTAACCTTGTCAATAACTGGCTGTGTTTCTAACTGCTTGTTTTCAAGAACCCATTTATACAATAATGGAGATACTATTGCTGCCAAGGCAATGTTTCCTGCCAGATGATACAATGTAAATGGGATTTGGCCCATAAAAGTCAGCATAAATGACTGCTTAAAGAAAAGCATTCCTGTTCCAATGCCTGTTATTGCATCATATACTAATGTTCCAACAACTGAAAATCCAACATAATATCTTACCTTGTTTTCCTTGTTCTTAAAATATATTCCAGCAGCAATTCCCAGCAGTGCATATGTGCCAGCTGTCATAATAGACCAAACACCAAGAGTTCCTGTTAGTATATCAAAGCTTAATATTGCAAGAAGAGTAAAGAATAATCCTGCTAACTTGCCCCATCTCTTTGCAAAGGGCATCATTGTGGCCATTATTGGCTCAACATTTGGAGGATGAGGAACAAGCCTTAAAACAATTACAGTAAAAAGTCCAATCAAATACTTAATAAGGTTCTTTGGTTTTTTCATTTAATCACCCTTTCAATTAAGAATATATAAACAATATAAAAACTTTGCTCTAATAAGAGCATTTACCAAATTATAGCAAGATTTAAAAACATGTAAATATATTTTGTTTTATATGGCTAAATACTATTCAAGCACTTTAATACAGTATGAGCAAATAAAAAGAATTATTAGCCATACAATATCTGCTTTACTGCTTTTTCTTGTTAGTGACTGGTATATATCAAAAATCCTGAAGATTTCAAACTGGTATTTCTTTTTGTCTGATTTTTATATATTTATAGCATACATCCTTATTTATGCATTTGTAACTGCGCTTTTCTCTGAAACCCTAGTATATCCTTTTTTAAAGAACAGACTATTCCAAAGATACGAGTTTATACTCATACCATTGATTATTGCTATAATATTTCTTATATTTTGCATTAAATTTAACATAGTTGATGTTAAATCATTGTTTTTTTTGCATTCCCCTTAATATGCTTTGTATGTATTTCTTTAGTGTCTGGCTCACTCTGCTTCTTAGCTATTGTGCAAAATATTTTAACATCTGTCAAACATCAGAATTCTTACAGCTTAATCTATAATTATTCCTCATAGAAATGGTCCTTTAGCTTTGGATCATATGGCTTCATGCAGATAAGGTTTACAGCAGGCTCATCCAGAGTCTTTAGCTGGTGGGCTGTCTTTGGCATTATTTTCTTAAAAGTAGAATAAATCAGATTCTGCGCTTTTGCAGGAAGCTTTTCATTAATCCTATGGCATGTTATTATTGTTTTGCCGAAAAGTGGAAGAAATGACTCAATTGTTTTAACATGATAATGCCTTGAGGTGCTTGCATTCGGTTTTATGAACTGCAGAAGCAGGCTTACAGGATTTTTTTCATCAGCAGGCTCATTTCTCGGTATAATCCAGTGATATGTTGCATCTGACTTTTGAGAATTTGACATCTTTCCAGGATGTTTTACAGCGGTAGGAGAATAGAGCACAAAATCCTGCTCAACCTTTAGGTCTCTTGAGGAAATTGACTTGTAAATTTTATCAAGCTCTGTTTTATTCACTGAATAAACTGCAATAAGGTCAACAATATTGCGAAGCTCCTCAAGCCTTGAAATCTTATTCCTTGCAACATTTGCAGTTATGGCAACTGCTCTTTTAACCTCATTGGAAAACCCCTTTACAACAGAAATTCCCATCTCATTGAGCATGTTGTATGTTTCAACAACACAGTTATACCTTGGGACAATAGTTACAGTAACATCATCTTTCATAAAAAGAAAGCAGTTTTTGTTTGATATTTAAAGCTTCTTAAATCTTCATAGCCCGCTAGGGGCATCAATGAACTTAACCTCAACATTAAACTTCTCTTTTACAGGATTCATCAGGGCCTTAACACCAAGGGTTTCTGTTGCATAATGGCCTGCTGCAATCAGATTAATCTTTCCTTCTTTAGCAAGCTGATAAGCATAATGAGGTATTTCGCCTGTGACAAAGCAGTCAAGGTCTTTATCAATTGCCTCATTTAAAGCAGAGCTTCCACCGCCAGAGACAACACCAATATTCTTAATCTTTTCATTTCCAAAATCAAGCACTTTACATTTAGTATTTAATTTCTCATTAATCTCTTTTACAAAATCCTTTAAACTAATCTCTTTCTCACCTGAAAACCCAATAACCTGGCCATTGTAATCACCAAACTCCTTTACATTGCTAAACCCAAAAATCTTACAAAACTGAGCGTTATTTCCATAAACTTTATGCTTGTCAAGAGGAAGATGTGCAGCATAAAGGGAAATATTGTTATCAATTAAAAACTTAACACGTAAATAATTAATGCCGGTTAAATACTTCAAGGAATCATCCCAGCTAATGCCGTGATGGACTATAATCATATCAAATTCTTTTGCTTTTTCAAAAACCTCAAGGCATGCATCAACAGCAAATGCTATCCTCTTCACTTCTTTATTGCCAGAAACCTGAAGCCCGTTGTTTGAGCGGTCTTCAACATCCTTTATTCCAAGCTCATTGTCAAGAAAATCCACAACCTCTTTTAATTTTGCCATTATCCCAGATAAGAAGGCTTTTCCTCCTTCATCTCCTTTGCCCTTGCTGATTTGAAATGCTTCCTCAGGTCTTCATAGGATTTCTCAATCTCCTTTGTGATTGATGGATTTACTTTGTTTAATGCCTGCTCAAAATTCTTCATTGAAACCTTTGTTGATTTTATGTCTTTTCTTAAGGCAAAGATTGCAGCTTCTCTGCATATAGCTTCAATATCTGCTCCAACATAGCCATCTGTTTTTTCAGCAAGCACCTCAATCTTTACATCCTTTAAAGGCATTCCCTTTGTATGAACCTTAAAGATTTCCTTTCTTGTTTTCTTGTCAGGAGCAGGAGTAAGGATAATCCTGTCAAACCTTCCAGGCCTTAAAAGTGCAGTATCCAGCATGTCTGGCCGATTTGTTGCTGCAATAACAACAACATCCTGCAAATTCTCCAAGCCGTCCATCTCAGTCAAAATCTGGTTTACAACCCTTTCAGTAACATGGCTATCGCTACTAATTCCCCTTCTTGGGGCTATTGAGTCAATCTCATCAAAAAATATTATTGTCGGAGCTGTCTGCCTTGCCTTCTTGAAAACAGCCCTTACTGCTTTCTCGCTCTCGCCGACCCACTTGCTTAACATCTCTGGCCCTTTAACCAGGATAAAATTTGCATCAGACTCATTTGCAACTGCTTTTGCCAACAAGGTTTTTCCTGTTCCAGGCGCTCCATAAATCAATATTCCTCTTGGAGGTTTGACACCTAAGTTTTTAAAGGATTCAGGATTTTTCAATGGCCACTCAACAGCTTCTTTTAATTCCTGCTTTACATCCTCAAGTCCGCCAATATCATTCCATTTAACATCAGGAATCTCAACCAAAACCTCTCTTAAAGCAGAAGGCCTCACAATCCTCAGTGCATTTGCAAAATCTTTTTTTGTAATCTTTAGTTTTTCCAAAACCTCTTTTGGAATAATATTTTTCTCCTTTAATTTTAAGTCAGGCAATATTCTCCTCAAGACAATCATTGCAGCCTCTTTTGCAAGCGCTGCTAAGTCAGCCCCAACAAAACCATAAGTTTTATCAGCAATTTCTTTCAGGTTGACGTTCTTTGCCAAAGGCATGTTTCTTGTGTGAATCTTCAGAACATCCAGGCGGCCTTGCTTGCCAGGAATTCCTATTTCTATCTCCCTGTCAAACCTTCCAGGCCTCCTTAAAGCTATATCAATTGAATTAGGTATGTTTGTTGCAGCAATAACCACAACCTTTCCCCTTGCATTAAGGCCATCCATCAAGGCAAGCAATTGGGCAACAACCCTTCTCTCAACCTCACCATGAACCTCCTCTCTTTTTGGGGCAATTGCATCAATCTCATCTATAAACACAATTGATGGAGAACTTTTTTCAGCTTCCTCAAACTTCTTTCTTAGATTGCTTTCAGACTCTCCATAGAATTTGCTCATTATCTCAGGGCCATTAATTAAAATAAAATGTGAGTTGGTTTCATTTGCAACTGCTTTAGCCAATAAGGTTTTTCCACATCCAGGCGGTCCATGCAATAAAACTCCTTTTGGCGGCTCTATTCCTAGTCTTTCAAATATTTCAGGATGCTTTAATGGCAGCTCAACCATTTCCCTTACTTTATCAATCTCATCCTTTAGTCCGCCAATATCATCATAAGTAATATCCAGAATTTTTTCTTCCTTTATTTCAATAGCCTCTGGATTAAATACAACATCTGTTAATTCAGATATTACAACAGCCTGCTTTGGATTAGAATCAGCAACAACAAACTTCAGGCTTCCAAGGCCAAAACCCATCATGCTCTCGCTTAGTGCCTCATAAATATCATTCATGCCGCCATATTCTCTCCTTTTTCTAACCCCTCCTAATGATACAATATCCCCTTTTACAACTGGCTTTCCTAAAAGCCCTTGTTTAAAAATCTGTGGAGGAGCATTTATCATAATACCCTTGCTTGCAGGTGCAATTATAACCTTTTTTGCCTCTTTTACATCTGCCTTGCTTACTCTGACAACCTCTCCAATGCCTGTTTTTGCATTTCTTCTTGTAATGCCATCCATTCTTATTATATTAAGGCCTATATCACCTGGATAAGCACGGTCAACTATTGTAACTGTTTCCCTCTCACCTATTATCTTAATAACTTCACCAGGCCTAACACCTATCTGTTGCATAAAATTAGAATCTATTCTAACAATGCTTTTATTAACATCATCCTGCAAAGCTTCTATTACTTTTAGTTTTAGCTCTTTTTCTGGCATTTTCCTCCTTTAAATCAAGTTAACCTAATAAATAAATCTTTTGGTTTTAGAACTAGGCCTTTTTAGGTTTTACCTTTGGCAATGGTATTGATGGCGGAAGATTAACATCCCTGCTTAGGATTAATGCCTCTATATTGCATTTCTCAAGCACCATATTCAAGACAGCAGTCATAACATCGCTTTCTGCCTTTTTTTCTTTTTTCCACTGCTTTAGAATATCTTCTGCTTTTTTCTTGTTCTCTACAACAACAACATTTCCCTTAATAATTACATTGCCTACCTTTGGCTCGTAGTTTGATGTGAATTCAAAACCAAATCTCAGGCCTTCCTGATCTTCTCTCTTGATAGGAACACCTATTTTGTCAATTTCCTTTATAGCAACATTATTGTTGATCTTTATTTCTCCGCTTACATTGCCTGTTCTTTCAACCATTATCTTATTTAAATCAAATCCTATTATTGCCATGATTATCACCAAAACCAAAAAAACACATTTGATATTTAAACTTTTGCACAAATATATGCAAAGCTTTAAATATGCCTTTTCTTTACTTTTTTATATGAGTTCAGTAAGAAAACAAGGTTCATAAACTATTTCTTTTAATTAGATTTACCTATATTTCATTAACATGATTTAAGTTCAAAATTAAACTAAGAAGGTGTTTGTTATGGAAAATGTGCATGATTTAAAATGGGAAAAGGGAATGAGCGTTAAGTCGCTTGCAGATAATATAGGCAGAGTTGGCTTCCAGGGAGTAGAGCTTGCAAAGGCCTCTGACATAATAGTAAAAATGAAAAAGAACGGATCAAAGATATTTTTTACATTTACCTCTAACATGGTTACCTCCGGCCTAAGGGGTTTTTTTGCCCAGCTTATAAAGCTAAAGATGGCAGATGTTGTTGTTACAACTATCGGCGGCCTTGAAGAGGATTTTATGAAAGCAATTGGAGAGAAATTCATAATCGGAGATTTTAATATGGATGATATTGAGCTTTATGAAAAAGGAGTTAATCGTGTTGGAAATCTTTTCATAAGAAATGAGAACTATGCAAGGTTTGAGGACATGATACAGCCATTATTGCAAAAGCTTTATAAGAAAAAGAAGACATGGCCTGTCTCGGAATTATTAAGGGAAATAGGATTAACATTAAAAGATGAGGATTCTATTTTATATCAGGCAGCAAAAAACGATGTTCCGATATTCTGCCCTGCAATAACAGACGGAGCATTTGGCTTCCATTTGTTTATGTTCCAGCAGAAGCATCCAGATTTTGTTGTTGATGTTGTAAAGGATTTTGCAAACATCCTTTTTTCAACAAGTCATGATGAAAGAAAGGGAATAATCTCGCTTGGCGGAGGTGTTTCAAAGCATCATGCAATTTTTTCCTGTCTTTTAAATGGTGGCCTGAACTATGCAGTTTATATGACAACTGCACACCATACTTCTGGAAGCATGAGCGGTGCAACAACTCGTGAAGCAAAATCATGGGGAAAGATAAAGGATGATGCAGATGCTGCTACTGTTATTGGCGATGTCTCAATAACATTCCCAATAGCAATGATAAATGCCCTTGAAACATTATGCAGAGAGGGAATTATAAAATGCTGACAAATGCAAAGTTCGTACTTTCAAAATCAAGAGTAATTGAGCAGTACAATAAAATAAAGCAGATTACAGATATTGTTTCATACAGTGTAAAGACAAACCCTGTTGTAGCCAAAGTGTTGGAGGAAAATACTGATTCTTTTTTTACTATGCATTTTATTTCATCATTAAACCATATAAAAGACAAAAAAAGAGTATGGTTTTTTGCGCAGGCATGGAGCAATAAAGAACTTGATACCTTGTTTGAAAAAAATGTTGAAAATTTTGTTGTGGACAATGAAAATGATTTAAGGATTTTGCTTGATTACATAAGCAAAAATAACAAAAAAATTAACCTTTTGTTAAGGATGCGATTGAAGGAAAACACAATAAGAACAGGCAAGCATTATGTTTATGGGTTTTATTCTCATCAGGTTAATGAGCTTATTCCAAAGCTTAGAAAAAACAATAGCATAAAAAAATTAGGAATACATTTTCACCGCAAGACACAAAATATAAGCGAATGGTCCCTGAAATATGAATTATCAGAATCAATTCCTGAAGAAATAATAAAACAGATAGATATTGTGAATATTGGGGGAGGCATACCTGTTGGCTACAGGAATTATAATGAAAATCTCGAGCCAATTATATTTGGAAAAATAAAAGAACTAAAAGAATGGCTTCATAATTATAACATAAAGATTATTGCAGAGCCAGGGCGTTTCATTGCAGGGCCGAGCATAAAGCTGGAAACAGAAATAGTCAATATATACAACAACAACATTGTAATCAACTGCTCTGTTTTCAACTCTGCCATGGACACCTTTGTTGCAGACATAAGATTATTGGTTCAGGGCGAGCTTAAAAATGGAACACCTTATGTTATCAAGGGATGCACACCTGACTCAATGGACATATTCCGCTATCGTGTTTATCTTGACAATCCAAAGATTGGTGATAAAATAATATTTCTTAATGCAGGGGCCTACACATATTCAACAGATTTCTGCAATCTCAACAAGCTTGAAACAGTTATTGTTGATTAAATAAATTTAACTTATGCAATTGCTGTTATACGCCCCGACGACCGAAGGGAGGAGAATGCAATGTGGTCGAGCACTGCAGACCCAATGTTGAGGAGCGGAGAAGTTGAGTTTTGCCCGATATATTTATATATACAACCTTTTTTCTGACACTTATGAAAAAAAAAGTATATGTTTCACATTCACAAGGCTTTGATTATAAGAATGAATTGTATAAACCTATTCGAAAAAGTAGTTTGAATCAAGAATATGACATTATTCTGCCTCATGAAAAAAGTGATAAACTTTTTAGTTCAAAAGGGTTTTTTAAAACTGATTGCAATATTCTTGTGGTAGAAGCATCGTATCCAAAGATTGGAGTTGGAATTGAGGCAGGATGGGCAGATGCATATAATGTGCCAATAATTACTATGTATAAAAAAGGATATAAATTATCTAACTCAATCCAACCGATGAGTAAGGCAATAATTCAGTATGAGTCAATTGAAGATATGATTGCTAAATTAGAGAAAGCACTTAGTAAAACCTAAGGGCAAAACCCAATTCTATTTAACTAAAACTTTATATACATCCACAAATATTATTCTTTTATGCTATTGGTAGATGTTCATGCGCACCTTGACTTGAAGGAATTTGATTCTGATTTAGATGATGTTATAAAAAGGGCTGAAACTGCAGGAATTAAGGCAATAATCAGCAATGGCCTTAATCACAAAAGCAACAGAAAAACCCTGGAATTAAGCAGAAAATATAAAATTGTAAAGCCAGCCCTTGGCCTGTATCCAGATGATGCAATTAAGCTAAGTGAAAAAGAAATTGAAAGTGAACTAAATTTTATTGAAAAAAACAAGGATAAAATAATTGCAGTTGGTGAGATTGGTCTTGATTACAAATGGTGTAAAGATAAAAAGCATCAGGAAAAACAAAAACAAATTTTCATTAAATTAATAAAACTTTCAAAAAAGATAAACAAGCCAATAATCATCCATTCAAGAAAAGCAGAAACAGATGTTATCGATTTATTAGAAAGCTTAGGTTCAAAAAAAGTTGTCCTGCATTGCTTTAGCGGAAAGCTTAAATTAATAAAAAGAGCAGCAGGGCTTGGTTTTTATTTTTCAGTTCCTACAAATGTAGTAAGGTCCAGACAATTCCAGAAATTAGTTGAAATAGTTGATATAAACCAGATTTTAACAGAAACAGACTCACCATATTTAAGCCCTCACAAAAACAGGAGAAACGAGCCCTCTTTCATAATAGAAGCAGTAAAAAAAATTGCAGAAATAAAAAACATGAGCATAAATGAGACTGCAAACAATATATTTATGAACTATCAGAAAATTTTTTGTTATTAATAAAGTTTTAAAATACACTCTTTAAAAAGCGAAAGTTTTATATATCCTTCAATCCCTGATATTGTATAATGGTAGAGCAATCTGTATTTAGAGGAACACTAGAATTTTTTGGAAAACTTGGAATTTATGATGTTATTCTTCCCTTTTTGCTGGTTTTTACAATTGTCTTTGCAATACTTGAAAAAACAAGGATTTTTGGCGTAGAGGAAATAGAGGGGAAAAAATACACAAAAAAGAACCTTGATGCAATGGTTGCATTTGTTATTGCATTTTTTGTTATTGCTTCATCACAGCTTGTTGAGGCTATAACACAGATATCTTCTCAGGTTGTAATCCTTCTTTTGCTGTCTGTGTTTTTCCTGATATTGGTTGGCTCATTTCATAAGGAAACTGAAGAGGGTTTTTTCTTGCAGGGAGGATGGAACATAACATTTATGGTGATTATGTTTGTCGGAATAATAGGAATATTCCTAAATGCGATTAAAATAGAAAGCGGACAAACATGGCTTAGCTGGATAATGGATTTCATAAGCACAAAGTGGAATACAGACTGGGTTGCATCATTAATACTTATTGGTTTTGTTATTGGTATGATGGTTTGGATCACCAGCAGTAGTGGTCCAAAAAAAGAAAAGAAAAAGGAATAATAAAAAATTATCATAAAAAAGGAGGATGAAAAATGACTAATTTTGTTGAATTGTTTGAGATAATGGAGGGCTGGGGCATGCTTGATGTGATGCTTCCATTCCTTTTAATATTCACTGTTGTTTTTGCAGTTCTTCAAAAAGCAAAAATATTTGGAGATGACAGCAAAAGGTTTAATGTTGTTATTGCCTTGGTCCTGGGAATGGTTGTTGTTATCCCTCATATTATAGGCACTTATCCAGAAGGCCAGGATGCTGTTCTTATAATCAACAATGCATTGCCAAATGTTGCATTAGTGCTTATAGCAATTATAATGGTTTTAATGTTATCTGGTGTTTTTGGATATGAGGCTAAAGGTGCTGGCGGCGCAATACTGATTCCTGCTTTTATTGTGATAATATACATATTTGGAGTTTCAGCAGGATGGTGGTCTAATTTTAGCTGGTTTAATGTTGATCCAGATACAATGGCTGTGGTATTGGTGCTTTTGGTTTTTGGCATAATCATATGGATTATTACAAGTGATGGTCTTTTAAAGGGTGTTAAACCAATTAAAGGTTTGTTTGGTAAAAAAGAATAAAAATGGCTACTTTTTTAGATGTAGGGTTAGTTGAGAATTTCAGCATAATCTTTTATTTAATATTTATATTTGTTTTGCTGTATGCTATTTTGTCTCTCACTAAAATATTAGGCGAGAATAAAAACCTTAATGCAATGCTTGCACTTGCGCTTGCTTTAATACTTGCTTTATCAGGACCTACAAGAGAACTAATAAGCTTTGTAACCCCAACATTTTTTGTCTTTATATTCTTTGCATTCTTTGCAGTCTTGATTTATAGGTTTATGGGAGCATCAGATAAAGATGTAAGTGAGATTATGGGCACTAAGTCTGGTACTAGGTGGTTTATACTTATAATAGTTTTAATAATTATCCTCTCTTCATTGGGAAAGATATTCTTTACAGGAACAACAACAACATCAGATGTTAATGAAACTGCTATAAATAAATCAGCTGTTGGTACTAAGGGAGAGTCTGCATTAACAGCAACATTAACACACCCAAAGGTTTTGGGTCTTGTATTGATATTAATTATAGGTGCTTATGCAATGCAATACCTGTCTGTAACACCGGGTATAATAAAAAGAGAGTAAGAAATCCTATTTTTTCCTTTTACTGGAAATACTTTTCAGGCTTTCAACTGTTCTTGCAAGTTCGTTGATATTCTCTGTAAATATTGGTATTGTCTTCTGGAAAACATTTTCCATAGCCTTTATATTAGTGCTGACCTTGACAATATTCTTGTCATATTCGTCTATTTTACTGACTATATTCTTTTGTAGCTCATTAAAACTTGCCTTTAAATCCTCTATCTCTTGATTTATTGAGCTTATATCTGATTCCACACTGGATTTCCATTCAGTAATCTTATTAACATCTTTTACCAAGTCAACCCATTTTTCTTCTATAACAGCTTCCACAAGCTCTTCTACCCTTGTTATGTTATTATTATCATAGCTTGGCTCTTGATAAGCTGGTTGCTGTTCAAATTGCTGCGGCTCATCAATTAACTCTTCAGGGTAAATCTGGTTTTGCATCTCTCCTTCTTCAGCAGGAGCTCCATTTGCCCTTTTAAGGTCTGCCTGGTTCATTGCATCAAATATATCTGTTGTCTGGTATCCCTCTCTCTGCAGACTTGAAATAATCTGGTTGTTTGAAAGACCCTGCTCCCTCATCCTAAGAACCATATCAACAGGAGCCCCGCTAGTGCTCTGTTGCTCATTAGTTTCTTCCTCACTCTTTTTTGAGCCAAATAAGGCCATTATTTCACCTTGCTTATTTTATTTTATAAGAACTTTTTAAAACTTTCTATTTCTCACTGATTATTCTTTTAACTGCTTTATCTAACTCGCGGTTTGTTACAAAGTTTGTTGGATTCCAAAGATCAATATATTGCTGTATAACATCAACATCCTCTTTCCTTGCCCTTGACTGCACTTCTTTAATCAATAGCCTAATATTCTCCTTGATATCCTCAAAATCCTTTTTCAGCTCCTTTATATCAGAGTTTATTTTTTTTATGTCTTCAGAAACCTCTTTATGGTTATTGATCATATTGTCTTCAATAACCTCTGTTTTCCTCTGGATCTGGCTATGCCTTTCCTCAAGCACCCTGACCCTGCGGTTAATACTATTAATAATGCCTGGTATGCTGACTGCTGGATTTAATTCTGTTTCAGGTGTTTGTTGCATTATTCAACCCTTTTTATAAGATTTTATTTGTTTATAACACTAATAAACCAAGCTTAATAATAAATCTTATGTTAGTATATTAAAGTAGTACAAAAATCATCAAAAGTTTTAAATATAAGTTATATTATAAAATATATAATATATTTAAAAAAATATAAAATATATTTTAAACATGAAGCAGCCCATAAGTGCAACAATTGACAAGAAGTTAGTTGAATGGCTTAATTCAGAGCTTAAAGATCATATTAAGTACAGAAATAAGTCCCATCTTATTGAGATAGCACTGCAACTTCTGAAAAAAAAGGAGGAAAAAAACAACTAAAATGCCTTTGTTTAATGGAAAAAAGCTTTGCTCTTATGATGTTATAAGAGAGGGAGATGAAGTCATCCTTAAAATAAATTGCGAGAAATGCTCATCCCTGCCTTCATTAGAGGATAATCCGCAGTGCATGTCTATGACAATAATCAAGCTGGTTGAGGTAGGAAATGTTACTAAAATAGTTTTCTCCCAGAAAAGGGACTATGAGTATGACTTTGATCAAACACAAATTCTTGTAGAGATAGCAAAAATTTACAAAAAACTTGCAAAGCAGAAGAAACTATTTGAATATAATAACCTTGGCTCAGACTCTGGCTGTGTAAAATGCTCCAACACAAGATTTACACAGATGCAGGATATAATGTTTAATTTGTTTAAAAGTGACCCATTAGGAGCATATGTTGAGCTAAAAAGACTTTTAAGAAGAGAGAGGATAAAGCTTGATAAAACCTCTAATGAGGAATGTATTCATTGTGAAAAAAAATTTATTTCCATGCTCAAATATATTCTTGGTTTGTTAGATGAAACAAAGCTGATGGCCATTGCCAGGCCCTACCTTGCAGGCTTTAGACTAGGGGACAGGACTATTTACAGGCAGGTGTTCACTCCATCAATAAAACCTGATTTTATGTTTACAAAGCTGATGGCTGCATATCCTCCGGAAGGAGAGGAACTTGCAAGCTATATGATAGGTGAGAATGAAGTAACCATTTTTAAGATTCCTGAAACAATACAATACCTTTATCATATTTTGCCACCAGAGTTTAAGATATCTGAAGAAAAATATGACCTGCTTGATCAGGCAAGAAAAATAATCTCAGAATATAAGCCAAAACAGTCAGAGTTTGTTAATCCAGAGCGCATGAGGCAGGTCTTTTATAACATTGGTCATGATCTTCTTGAAGATCTTGCAGAGCATAGCAATATTAATATAAAATCAGAGGAAATAGAAGAGCTCACCAATATCTTGGTTAGATATACTGTTGGTTTTGGATTAATAGAGGTTTTGCTTCAGGATGAAAGGGTTCAGGATGTAACAATTAACAGCCCAATGGGCCAGACACCAATGTTTATCGTTCACCAGGATTTTGGTGAATGTATCACTAATGTTATTCCCACAAGAACAGAGTCAGAGTCATGGGCATCAAAATTAAGAATGTTGTCCGGAAGGCCTTTGGATGAGGCAAATCCAATACTTGACACAGAGCTGATAATACCAAATGCAAGGGCAAGGGTTGCTGTTATCTCTGCTCCGCTAAACCCAACAGGCCTTGCATATGCATTTAGAAGGCATAGGGACAAGCCATGGACACTACCTTTATTTGTAAAGAACCGCATGCTGTCGCCGCTTGCAGCTGGCCTGATAAGTTTTATTATTGACGGCTCAAGAACAATACTTGTTGCAGGAACAAGGTCTGCTGGAAAGACAAGCCTTCTTGGGGCCATAATGACAGAAATTATGAGGAAATATCGCGTTATTACAATAGAAGACACATTAGAGCTTCCAGTAGATTCTTTAAGAAAACTTGGTTATAATATTCAAGCAATGAAGGTAGCAGCTGCCATGACCAGGGGCACAACAGAGGTTGCTGCTGACGAGGGAATAAGAACAACCTTAAGAATGGGTGATTCATGCCTAATAGTTGGAGAGGTAAGAAGCGTAGAGGCCCTTGCATTATATGAGGCTATGAGGGTTGGTGCTTTGGCAAATGTTGTTGCAGGAACCATTCATGGTGACTCCCCGTATGGTGTTTTTGACAGGGTTGTCAATGATCTTAAAGTTCCAAGAACATCTTTCAAGGCAACAGACCTTATAATAGTTGCAAATCCAATAAAAAGCCCTGATGGCCTGCATAAATGGAGACGCGTCACACAAATAACAGAGGTAAGAAAGCACTGGGAAAATGATCCATTATTAGAGGCAGGCTTCTCAGACCTTATGAAATATGATCCTAAAACAGATATGCTTGAGCCAAGCAAGGATGTAATAAACGGCGACTCAGATGTTCTCAAGGCAATTGCCGGAAATGTAAAGGAATGGGCCTCTGACTGGGACGCTGTCTGGGATAATATAATGTTAAGATCCAATATTAAGAAGATGCTGCTAGATTATTCACTGAAATCAAAAAAGCCAGAACTCTTAGAAGCAGAATTTGTGATAAATGCAAATGATGAATTCCATAACATCTCAGCCAGAATAGAGGAGGATATTGGCTCTTTGGACAGCAAGAGAATATTGTCCGAGTGGGAGCAATGGCTCAAAAAAGAGCTCAAGAAAAAAACAGTTAAATAGTTTTGAGGATTTTTATGAGAGAAGACCAGGACCTTAGGAAGATTTTATCAAAATACAGGGAAAAACTAAATGAAGAGCTTAAAATCCCAATAGAGGAAACAAGAAAAGAGATAACCTCCAGGGAGTATATTGAGTTTAAAAAAGATTTTCTGCCAAATGAACTCTCTATTTATGAAAAGCTGTGCAATCTAAGCGAAAAGATACTCAAGCTTAAACCAGATGAAAAAACCGCAGATTTAATACAGGAATCAATTAATATCTGTCATTTGGATGCAAGTCCATCTGGAACAGAAAGCTTTGCAATACTTGTTCCATTAATAATTATAATCTTTGGAAGTCTTCTTAGTTTTTTGGCATTTAAATCATTCTTTTTTATAGGATATTTTGTGCTGATTGGGCTTATCCTAATGGTTATGTTCAGAAAGCTGCCTGAATTTCTTGCAAATAACTGGCGTCTGAAGGCGAGCAACCAGATGGTGCAGTGCATATTCTATGTAGTTACATTTATGAGGCATACCTCAAACCTTGAGGGTGCTATAGCATTTGCTGCAGAGCATGTTGCTCCTCCATTATCTTTAGACTTGAAAAAGATTTTATGGGATGTTGAAACAGGAAAATATGAGTCTGTAAAAGAATCATTAGACAACTATCTTGAAACATGGAGAAAGTGGAACATAGAATTTATAGAATCATTTCATCTTATTGAGTCATCACTCTATGAGCCATCTGAAGACCGCAGGCTGAGTCTGGTTGACAGGGCTTTGGATGTTATGCTTGAGGGCACGTATGAAAAGATGCTGCATTATGCACATAATCTGCAGTCGCCAATACAAACACTGCACATGCTGGGAATAATAATGCCTCTCTTGGGTTTGGTGATATTGCCTTTGATTGTTAGTTTTATGGAGGTAATTAAATGGTACCACATAGCACTTATTTACAATATAACCCTGCCAATAGCTGTTTATTATATGGGCAAGATAATCCTGTCCAAGAGACCTACTGGTTATGGTGAGACAGATATCTCGCAGGCTAATCCAGAATTAAATAAATACAAAAACATTATTATTAGGATAGGATCATTAGAATTGAGGATAAACCCTATTTTTTTGAGTATATTCATTGGAGTAATATTTTTTATTATTGGATTGCTCCCAGTGATTCTGCCCCATATCCCTGGCTTTGTTGAACCAAAGCCCATTGGTGGTTTTTATTTTCTTGATTACCATACAAGTGTTGCAAAAGAAGGTGTAATGGTTGGAAAAACAGTTGGCCCATTTGGTTTAGGAGCAGCTGTTCTCAGCTTTTTTATAACCCTGGCTTTTGGTCTTGGCATTGGGATTTACTATAGCCTGAGGTCAAAAAACCTCATTGAAATCAGGGAAAATACAAAAAAGCTAGAGAATGAATTTGCCTCAGCGCTCTTCCAGCTTGGAAACAGGCTTGGTGATGGACTTCCTGCTGAGATTGCCTTCAGCAGAGTGGCAGAGGTTATGACAGGCACAACCTCTGGAAATTTTTTTAGGATAGTGAGCATGAACATAAGCAAACTTGGCATGAGTGTCAAAGACGCTATATTCAATAATAAGTCAGGGGCAATACTATATTTTCCATCAAACATCATCCAGAGCTCAATGAAAGTCCTGCTGCAGGGCATTAAGAAAGGGCCTGTGATTGCAGCCCAGGCACTTGTCAATGTTTCACGCTATATAAAGGAGATCCACAGAGTTAATGAAAGACTAAGGGATTTGCTTGCAGATGTTATTTCATCAATAAAATCACAGATATCCTTTATTGCACCTGCAATAGCTGGAGTTGTTGTTGGAATAACCTCAATGGTTACTACAATACTCGGAAAACTAGGAACCCAGATGCAGACCATGCAGGCTGAATCCGGGGCAGCAGCAGGTGTAGGAAGAATGGCTGGAATGTTTGGTGATGGAATGCCAACATATTATTTTCAGATAATTGTTGGAATATACATGGTTGAGATAATCTATACAATGACAATACTTGCAAATGGGATTGAAAACGGCTCTGACAAACTTAATGAGCAGTATCTTATAGGCCAAAACATGATAAAGAGCACCCTGCTTTATATCTTTGTTGCACTCATCGTTACATTGTTATTTAACTTTGTTGCAGGCACAATAATGACTGGCTTTACGCCTGCTGTATAAGAATGATTATTCTCCAAAATCAGTTTTCTTTTATAACTTTTTGATTTGCTAAATCTATTTATATCACTTCTATGGAATAGTAAAAATATGAAGAAGATTATAAATCCTTTTTGTGAATATTTCCCTGTTAAACAAAACAACCTTGAATACATTGTATCTAATGTTTTCAAGCCAGAAATAAGTTTCAAGGAAAAGGATAATTCTTTAATTGCCTTGGTAAAAGAAAGAGTATATACAATATTTGAGCTGGGGGGATATTCTAAACTACCCTGGAAAAAAAATCAAAGGCTCAAATTCCTATTTTCAGGGCAGCATAATAGGAGAAAATATGCTTTTTCTTATAATGAACGAACTAATTATTGATACCCAGAAAAAAATTAGAAAAAACCCAAATATTAAATCTGAGTGCGGCATAATCAAGGAAAAAGACAAAAATATCGGAAAAGAGTTCGTTGTAACATACAATGACAAATATCTTCTGAAACATAAAGGAAAAATAAATTTCACAATACTTGAAAAATCACATGAAATGGATCCCTCTTACTCATACCACCAGGAAAAACATGGGCTAGAGGCTACTGAAATTGACGGCATGGGATACTTTCATTGCGGCTATATGAAAGACAAGGGCATTGATTATTCGGACAAACACACCCTAAGGATACTTCTCATAGGCGAGGCAAAAACATCATCAAATCCCAAGAGACTTAAAAAATGGGGCAATAACAATAATCATGATAATTCAAAAAGCATCCTTAATAAGGTTCTTAACCCTATTGTCTCATTATACAGAAACCATGAGCTTGTTTATGTGTTTCTTGCTCCTGAAAACATCCTATGGGACAATAAATCGCACAAACTAAACGAGCTTCCGTCAAGAATAGTGCAGCAGCTTGAATATGCTGATATCAGTACAATACTCATTCCGTTTCCGAACATGCCCAAAAAATTTGATTATTACACAGGCAAAATAGCGGATATTATGAAATTAACAAGGAAAACCAAAAAGTTCCATAAAAAATAATTTATTTCCAATCTTGATTTTTGCTATCTTTAAAAACAAAGATTGATGTTGCTGAAATGTTTTACTCACTAGAGAAAAGCTGAAAATACCTGAAATTGAAATCCAAAATCTTAGTAAAGGATTATAAATGAATAAATTAAGAATGAATTCTTCTCAGTATGTCTTGGCGACATATGCGAGATTGTCTGTTTCTTCACTACAGGCTATGCATCTGCCTTTTTTCTTCTCATAATAGTCTGAGCCGAATATTTCCGCCCCTTCTTTGACAGCTTTTACTCGGTCATAACATTCGCTTTTTCTGCACCAGTGAATCTTGGTGCATTTGCCTTTTTCAAGAAGTTTTTCCATATTCTTTAATGAATCGGCATAATCAATCCCCTCAACAGTTTCTTTCTGAGATTTCTTAAGGAGTTCTTCTTGAATGGTTTTCAGCAGAGAATTCACTTCTGAAACTAGAATTTCTCTCTTAATGGCAATTTTCTTTCCATCATTCCTCTTAACAAGCACTACCTGATTCTTCTTAATATCTTCAGGCCCAATTTCTGCCCGGAGAGGTACTCCTTTTATTTCCCAATCATAGAATTTCCTTCCCGGAGTCTCTTCCCTATCATCCAGCAGAACACGTATTCCTGCATTCTCAATCATCTCCTTTAATGTTTCTGCATTTTTCATTATAATTTCTTTTTCCTTTTCAAAAAGTATTGGCACTATAACTACCTGATAAGGTGCGATATTAGGAGGCAGCACAAGGCCTTTGTCATCTCCATGTTGGATAAGTGCTGCTGCAAGCAACCTTGCTCCGTTACCAGTGCACACCTGCCATGCGATCTTTTCGGTGTTATCGCTATCCTTGAACTTAATGTTGAATTTCTTAGCATAAGCCTGCCCCAGGATGTTTACAGAACCGTTCTCCATTACCTTGCCGTCAGGGGTAATATTATAGAACTCAATGCCTCCGATAGCTCCTGGAAAGAGCTCCCATTTTGGTTTATCAACTATTAAAGGATGCACAGCAACAAAAGTCCATAATTGTTTGTAGTAAGCAATATGATTCTGTGCTTCTTTTAGACAATCTTCTTTTGTAGCATGTACTGTATGAATTTCATGCCATAAAGTTATTTCTCTATCTCTGATTAGTGGTCTGGTGTGCCTTGTTTCATATCTGAAGCTTGAAACAGTTTCATATGCTCTGAGAGGCAAGTCCCTGAAAGTCTTAATCCATATAGCATACATAGGATACATGGCTGCTTCGCCAGTCGGTCTGAGAGCGCCTTGGATTTCGTCTTTCTCGCCAGCAATAACTTTAAAGCCTTGCTCCTTAAAGCCATTCCACCATTCAGGATTCTGCTCACAGTATTCAATAGGCACTATTTGGGGGAAGTAAAGCTCTTTCAAGCCGTTCTTTTTGAAAACATAATCCCAATACCTCTTCAGGTTGAGCATGGTTTCATAACCATAATTCTTCCAAACATTCATTCCCTTAAGATTATATCTAATGTCCACGATATCTGCCAAGAAAAGGATTTGATGATACCATTCTGACAATTCTTTCTTTTTTGCCCGTAGAACCTTAGGAAGTTCTAACTTTTCCTCTTCTTCGTTTTTATTGGAAGTTTTATTCTCATTCTTTTTATGTGCATCTCTTGCTTTCATAACAACTTATATTGGATTGAAGCTCATTTAAATAGTTTTCCTTTGAATTACAAACAAATTCAAATAGAATTTCATAGCAGCACGGCCTGAAAGTTTAAAAACCCACGTTTAACAGCGCATTGACCTAACGTAGAACTGCGCAGGCCGGGATTCGAACCCGGATATACGGCTTGGAAGGCCGCAGTCATAGCCGTTAGACCACCAGCGCACAACACAAAGAATAACAGGTTGATATAAAAAGTTTACTAAAAATCCCAACAGAATATAACTTACTAAAAGGTATAATACAAAAAAATTTTAAAAAAAAATTTCAAGAATTATGCTATTTTATGCAACTTTATCAAGTTCTTATTCTTCAGGTCAAAAATCTTCACTGTCTAAGTCTTCTTCCTGACTTGGTTCTTCTTCTTCCTGACTTGGTTCTTCTTGGGCAGGTTTCTTCTTAGAAGGCTTTTTTGGAGCTTCACTTGAACCCTTTAAAGCAACCTTTTGGGCTTGCTTTCCCCTGTCTGTTTCAACAGCTTCGAAGGTTACTTCATCATTCTCATGCAAAAATGCTCCTTCTGCCAAAGCTGTGTGATGAACAAAATAATCCTGTCCATCTTCGCCTTCTACAAATCCATATCCTTTCTTTCTATTAAACCACTTAACTTTTCCTTCCATTTTTTAATTCCTCTACTAAATTTTGTTCTGCCCAATGCATCGAGCAGTAAATTCAGGGAATTATGCTGTCCTTTTTAAACTTTGCGGTAAAAAAAGCCAAAAAACAATAGATTTTTATAACTATTACACAATATATTAAATATGTCTATTATTGATAATGCCTATGAGATAGCAGTAAGGGACTTAAGAAGAAACTACTATCCTCTTGGTATTATCACAGGAAATCTTCGACTAACTTACTGGTCCTGGGACTCTTTTTTTGCATCATTTGGCGCCAATAGGTTAAATGATTTTGAGATAGTAAAAAAGAATTTACTTCTTTATTTAAAATACCAGCGCAAGGATGGACTCTTGCCCAAGAGAATATCAAACCCTTTATATTATCTGAATATGATTGGATTTAAGTTAAGGTGGAACCTTCTGTTTCCTGTCTATCATGGAAGTTATTTCATATCCCCTTCTGTAACCCAGAATATTATCTTTATAATAGCATGCTATGATTATATTATGAAAAGCAAGGACAAGAAATTCTTAGAGGATAACTATACAAAAATCCTAAAGGCAGTAGTATGGATATCAAAACAGGACAAGGATAACAACTTCCTAATAGATGAGGGTTTTGGTGCTAACTGGGCAGAGTCTGCCCTTAAGCAGGGGGAAGTGCTGTTTACCAATGTTTGTTATTTTAAGGCATTGTCTGACTTTAGTAAATTGGCAGCACTGCTCAAAAAAAATGATGATGCCCGAGGATACTCAAAAATGGCAGAAACTGTTAAGAAAGGGATTAATAAGGACTTTTGGAATGGAGGATATTATATAGACTGGATTTCCCGCAAAAGACAAAATTATTTTTCATCAACAGGCAATGTACTGGCAATTGTGTGGGATGTTGCAGACAAGGAAAAGGGAATGAAGATACAGAAGTTCATAATGAAAAATAAGCTGGATAAGGTTCCTATGGTAACAAATTATCCTTCATATCCTTGGTATAAGTCATCTGTTTTTAATATTATTGGGGGACTCCTGAAATACCATAATGGCTATTCCTGGCCATGGATTGGCTGCTTTGATGCTATTGCAAAGCATAAATTAGGAATGAAAAAAGAATCAGAGAATGTTCTTAAAAGGATAGCCGGGCTGATATGCAAATACAACACAACTTCTGAAATATACAACAGCAAGGGAAAAATGATTAAAACATGGATTTACCAGAGCGAGAACAGATTTAGCTGGACAGCAGGATTGTTTATCTCAGCAGTCCATGAAATCAATAAGCCAAAAAAATAATTTCTACTTCTGTTAAAACCAAAACCTTTATATATAAGTATAATCATAAGTATAATAGTATAACTTAAAATAAGTAAAAAAATAAGTATAAAATAAAATGCCCGAGATAAGAAGAAAGCTTTACAAGCGTGGCTCCAGCTATGAGACAACAATACCAATGCCCCTGCTTTTTGCACTTGACAAAAACAAAAAACATGATGTTGTTTTCCAGTTTGACCCGAAAAAGAATATCTGGCTTATAAAATTTGAAGAGCAAAAAACAAAGAGGTAAATATGAATAAAAAACTAAGGGATATAGTTGATAATTTAGAGCATGAGGATTTAATAAAGCTGCAGAAAGATCTTGAGGAAGAAGGAGGAATACATGTAAAAAAACTTGTTAGTGAAAAGATACAACAACTTGAAGACAATGAAAAAGCATTATGTGCTGTATGCGGAAATCCAATAAATCCCTATTACACAGAGCATTACACCTTGATATTTGGTCCAAGAGATTTCAGAAAAAAAGCATCTTTTTGCGCACTTGACTGTTTGGAATATTTCTTGAAAAATTTAAAGCAGGAAAAAACAATAAAAGAATAACTCAAGCATATAAAAATTTAAAAACAAATCCAAATTCACTTTTTAACATGGCAGAATATCTTTATGATACAAAAATCCCAAAAGAGAGAATTGCTGTACTTATTGGTAAGGATGGAGAAACAAAAAAACAGATTGAGTCAGCACTTAATGTAAAGCTCAGGATAGACTCAAATGAGGGTGATGTTTTTTTAGAGGGCGAGGATGCTCTTGGACTTTACAGTGCAAAAGAGGTTGTAAAGGCAATTGGACGCGGTTTTAATCCAGATATAGCACTGCTTTTGTTAAAACAGGATTATATCATTGAAATAGTCAACATAGCTGATTATATTAAATCAAAAAACACTATTATAAGGCTAAAGGGCAGGGTCATTGGAGCAGAAGGGCGCTCAAGAAAAACAATAGAAGAATTAACAGAAACCTTTATTTCAGTTTATGGCAAAACAATTGGAATAATTGGCTTTTCAGAGAATGTTTCCATAGCAAGAAAGGCTGTTGAATCATTATTAAACGGCAGCCCACACTCAACTGTTTACAAATGGCTTGAGAAAAGAAGAAGGGATATGAAAAGAAAAGATTTTGGGATTGGATAAAATGATAAAACAAACAGAGCTTAATGAACTAACAGAAAAAAATCCAGAGCTTGTTGAAACACCAAAAAAAACCAAAGCATATGAAATGGCAAAAAAGCAGAGAGATATATCTGTTGCAGAGTTCTTCAGCCGTAATAGGCATCTTCTTGGTTTTGACAACAAGAGAAAGGCATTATTGACAACAATAAAGGAAGCTGTTGACAACTCTCTTGATGCCTGCGAAGAAGCAAGGATTTTGCCTGAAATTAATATACAGGCAATAGACATGGAAAATGACCGCTTCAGAATTATTGTTGAGGATAATGGCCCAGGCATTGTTAAAAAGCAGATTCCCAGAATATTTGCAAAATTATTGTATGGAAGCAAGTTCTTTAAGCTAAGCCAGAGCAGGGGCCAGCAGGGAATTGGAATATCTGCATCTGTGATGTATGGCCAGCTGACAACAGGAAGGCCAGCTAAAATAACATCAAAAATCTCGCCTAATGAGCCAGCGCATTATTATGAGCTGCATATTGATACTCATAAAAACAAGCCGCAGATTTTAAAGGAGGAGATTGTTGAGTGGAGCAAAGATCATGGAACAAAAGTTGAGATTGATATTGAGGCATCTTATCTTAAAACTGGCCAAGGTGTTGATGAATACATAAAGCAGACTGCTATTGTTAATCCCCATGCAACAATAATCTACACTAATCCCAAGGCAGAGCAGATAATTTTTGCAAAGGCAACTGATCAACTGCCAAAAGAGCCAAAGGAAATCAAGCCTCATCCATACGGTGTTGAGCTTGGAAGAATGATGAAGATGCTCAAGATGACTGAGGCAAGAACCCTTCAGAGCTTTTTAACCCATGAATTCTCAAGAGTCGGCTCTGGAACAGCAAAGCAGATATGCGAGAATTCTGCATTACTGCCAAATACAAAGCCAGGCAAGCTTTCAATGGAGATGGCTGAAAAACTGGTCAATGGAATAAAAAATACAAAGATAATCTCTCCTCCAACTGACTGTATATCCCCAATTGGGCAGGAATTGGTTGAAAAGGGATTAAGAAAGGAAATAAATGCTGAGTTTTACTGCTCTGTCACAAGACAGCCAAGTGTATACAGTGGAAATCCATTTGTTATTGAAGTGGGAATTGCCTATGGCGGTGACCAGGCTGCAGACAAGTCTGCAAATTTGCTCAGGTTTGCAAACAGGGTTCCTTTATTGTATCAGCAAGGGGCTTGTGCAATATTTAAGTCAGTTGTTTCAACATCATGGAGAAACTATGGCCTGCAGCAGAGCAACGGAGCTTTGCCTATTGGGCCATTGACCATACTTGTCCATATTGCTTCTGTGTGGGTTCCATTCACCTCTGAAAGCAAGGAGGCAATTGCACATTATCCTGAAATAATAAAAGAAATAAAACTTGCAATGCAGGAAGCAGGAAGAAAGCTCGGCTCTTATGTAAATAAGAAAAAAAGGGTTGGCTTTGAGCTAAAGAAAAGAGGTTATATTGAAAAGTACATATCCCATGTGGGAGAGGCATTAAAAGAACTGATTGATTTAAAGGATGATGAAGAGAAGAAAGTAGAGGTATTACTAAAAGAGATTTTGGAGAAACATAGAGGCAAAGTTGAGTCAATGGAATTTGACAGAGAGAAAAATCTTGATTATGATAAAGAGCTTGTGTTGAAGCATGAGGAAGAAGGTGAAGATAATGAGCAATAAGGTTTCTTCAAATATAAAAGAAATTGCTTCTGGAATTTATAAAAAAATTTTAAGCAAAAAACAGCCAGATTTAGTTATTCCATTACGTTCATTAAGCAATGTTGATTATGACTCCAAAGAGGGATATTTTAAGCTTCTGGGCAAGATAAAAACAAGGACATTAACAGCTTCTACAATAAAAACATTTGCGCAAACTCTAAAGATGATGATTTTATCAAAAAAACTTATTGACACTGATGATATTGCCACAAAGAGAGAGATATATTATGTTAGTAAGAACTGGGATGATGCCCGCTTTAAGGAGCAGCCAGAATCAGATGCTGTTATGGATGATATTGAGGCAATGATGATGGTAAACAGGGAAGCTCTTGGTTTTATTCCTGATGAAAGAGGGGGTGCTGTTTCTGGAAAGCTTATTGTTATTGATGAAGATCCTGACACAAAAAAAGAGATTAAGATAGACTGCACAAAAATGGGCTCTGGAGCATATGCCGTACCAAATTCTGTAGAGCACTTGAAGTTTGAGACAAATGCTGATTTTATACTTGCAATTGAAACATCAGGTATGAATCAAAGATTAGTAAAGCACAAATACTGGAAAAAGGCGAACTGCATTTTGATTAGTATGGGAGGTGTTCCAACAAGGGCATGCAGGCGTTTTATAAGAAGGCTTAGTGATGAAAAGAAATTGCCTGTTTATGTTTTTACTGACTGTGATTTTTATGGCTTTATGAACATTTACAGAACTTTAAAGGTTGGAAGCGGAAATGCTGCCCACATCAATAAATATTTTTGTGTTCCTAATGCGAAATTCTTAGGCCTAACTCCGCAGGATATCATAGACTACAAACTTCCAACACATCCCCTGAAAGAGGTGGATATAAAAAGAGGCAAGGATGCTCTTAAAAATGACCCATTTGTTCATCATTATAAAGAATGGCAAAAAGCCATAAAGCAGTTAAATGATATGAAAGTCAGGGCAGAGCAGCAGGCTTTGGCTGTTGGCGGCCTTAATTTTGTCATGGAAAAATACCTGCCAGACAAACTAAAAAACCCAAAAACATGGCTGCCTTGATAGTTAAATAATATTCCTTTCTATTAAACCAGGCCAGTTGACATTAGTGATCTTTGTTTCACTCATAATATAATATAAATATCAGTCACATCATTCATAGCGCAGAGCATCTACAGGCTTTAATTTAGAAGCTCGATATGCAGGGACAACTCCTGCTATTATACCAATCATAATGGAAATGAGCAAAGCGTAAATCAAAAGTTGCTGTGTGACAGTAGTTGCCATCTGTCCTCCAGCCCCCATCAATCTTATACCTAAGCTGGGTATAAAACCAGAGATTAATGTGCCAAATCCAATACCTAATAACCCTCCAACTAATCCAACCATCCCTGAATTTAATAAGAAAATCATCATAATATCCTTATTTTTTGCACCAATAGATTTCATAACTCCAATTTCTTTGGTTTTTTCAAGCACTGAGGTAAACATCGTATTTGCAATGCCAACTGCTCCAACAAGCAATGAGACTGCTGCAATAGCTCCTAAAAACAAAGTCATGGTTTGTGTTATTTCACTCATACTCTCTTGCATAGCTATTGCTGAACTAATACTATAATCTTTTTTCTTTTCAGTAACATGCCTTGAAATCATCAGTTTTTGGTCAGCATCTTCTATAATTTGATCAATAGTCTCAACATTGGACACTTTGATAATAATTGAATCAAACTTTTCATAACCAATGTCCTCTAATGTATCCCTTGCAGCTTTGATTGGCATAATTATTTTATTGTCATCTCCACCGCCACCTTCTTTTAATATACCTACAATTTTGAAAGATTTCCCTTCAATAGTAATGATTCTGTTTAATGCAAGTGGTTGCTTAAATGTCTTTTCAGCTATCCTGCTACCAACAACAACCACATTATAGTCTGATGCACCAAGAAACCTGCCAGATTCCAGTTCTAATGTAGTTATCTCTTTCCAGAACAATGGGTCAACACCATCAACTGAAACAGTTGCCTTTTCACCTAAATAATAAGCTTCTCCTCTTCCAGAAACAACACCTTGTATGAACTCAATACCTTCAATAGACTGAAGCACCAGAATGTCCTTCTTGGTTAAATTCTTTGCAGCTGATGAAGTTGATGAAGTGGATGATGAACCTGCCCTCCCAAAACCACTTTCAAAGCCCATTGAAGCCCTGCCCCCGCCAGGAGATATTGTAATAATGTCAGCACCAAGACCCCCTAACCTGCTTTCGACATTTTGCTGCATGCCTTCACCCATGGAAATGATAGCAACAACAGAAGCAACACCAATAACTATGCCAATAATAGTCAACCAGCTACGCAGTTTGCTGTGCAACAAGATATTCAAGGCCAGTTTTAGGGATTTAGTAAACCTCATTTTTTACTACTTTTTTCTGCTAAATAATTTTATTAAGAATGTATTTACAGATTTCCTTTTTTTATAATAGAAAAAACCATCTATCAAGATTAATATAATAGTGGGAATAATCACTTTAGGATCCTTCCAGATGCTTTGATTTTGTGCGAAACCAGCTCTGCCCTGCATACTTGCTTGCAAACCTCCTTCACTGCTCTCAACTGACCTGAATTGTATAGGCACTTCTTTTTCAACAGTTTGTCTTACCCCTGTTGTATCAGTGTATTCCACCAATACTTTTAGGTTATTGTTTTGTGAGGCATTTATTTGGGATTGTTCTATGAGTTTTTGCCTTTCTTCTTCTGAAAGCTGTCCAATCTTGGTTCTATTAATTGCCCCTGTTCCTTCTATCATAGAACTTGCCTGCGTAATCTCGAATGATACAATTGTGTAATCTCCTTTATCAAGATTGCCAATAATAGATGATGTACTACCAGTTACCTTAAAATTTTGTTGCTCTGGTATTCTAACAGTAACTGACAATGCTTGGTTATTTCCAGTATTAGCAACAGAAAGTGATGTCTGCCCTGCTGAACTTTCAGAGAATGTCACATCAAAGTCAGTTTCTCCACCAACAAAAACTCCTGCTTTTGTATTTATTTCTCTAGAAGTTCCATTCTCAGACTCAAACTTCAGATTAAGATTTAATTGGTAAAGTCCTGCTACAGCATTTACATCAGCCACAACAATATATTCTAAATCAGAAGACTTGCCTACGTCAATATATTTAATGTATTTAGTGTCATCTGAATAAACAGGTAGAATAACCCCATCCTCTTCATTCCATGAAAAAATAAGATTCTGCAAAGGAGAATTTCCAATATTTGTAATGGTAAATTTTAGTGGTATTTCTTTGCCAGGATCAAGTTTTGCCTTGTCAATGTATATAATCTGTGCAAATTCCTTGCCACTAACCTCAATATTAAATACTTTTGTAGTATAAGTATTTGAACCTGCTTTGCCCTCTTTGATTTTTATTTCATTTGTTCCTTTGACAGCATCTTTATCAACTCTTAGTTTATATTTAATTATGACTGCATCATCTCCCTTTTGATATCCTGATAAGGTTTTAATTGTTTTTACATATTCTTCACCAGATATTTTGGTGAATGGATATTGTGGTAATAGTTCCAGTTCCAAATTATTAGATTCCTTCCCACCAAGATTCTCAACCATGAGTCTTAACTCAACAATTTCTCCTGCTCTTGCAGGGTCAGGATTTTGATTTATCAATGATATGCTTATTATTTCTGAATCGTCGGTATCAGCCCAAACAAAATTAGAAAAAAGGCCAAAAATCAATATACTAATAATTAATATTTTTTTCATCATTTAAATTCACCCCTTTTTTATGATTATGCTCAATTTTTTCAATCTGTCCATCTTTGAGATGAACAACCCTTTGTGCATTCTTTACCAAATGAAGATCATGGGTAACCATGATTATGGTTCTATTATCTTTCTCATGTATTTTAGTTAAAAAATCCATGATAAATTGTCCAGTATTACTATCTAAATTGCCAGTAGGTTCATCAGCCAGAATTATTTCAGGGTCAACTGACAATGCTCTGGCAATAGCCACCCTTTGTTGTTCCCCTCCTGAAAGCTGAGATGGCAGGTGCTGAATCCTATTCCCCAAACCAACTAGATTTAGCAGCTCATATGCTCTCTTCTTAGCTGTGAATGTATCTACATCCTGGAACTCAAGAGGCAGCATCACATTCTCCAAAGCAGACAATGTTGGGATAAGATTAAACTGTTGAAAGATAAAACCAACTTTTTCTCCCCGGATTTGGGCTAATCTTGATTCTTTTAATTCTGCAATATTATCATTATCTAGGAAGATTCTTCCTTTATTAGGCAAATCCAGGCAGCCAATTAAGTTTATCATAGTGCTTTTGCCGCTTCCACTAGCTCCAGTGATGGCTAAAAACTCTCCTTTTTGAACTTCTAAATCAATATCCCTGAGAGCAGGTACCTGAACATTGCCCATCTGGTAAATCCTGCTAACATTCTCTAACTGAATAATCGTATTTTTCATTTTGTACCGAAAACATTATATACTTGTTTATATTTACTATTTTGAAACATAGTGAAACGAAACAATATATAAACTGTTCGTGAAACCAAGTGAAACGAAACAAACTGTAACTTTAGTCAATTGGTCTAAACCTGAGATGAAACAAAATGAAACTATCCTTTGATAAGCACAAATGGCATGTAATAATCATGATAATCTGCTTTATATACTCAGGAATCTCATTAGTGGTCTTTACACTTCAAATAAATTCTCTTATCCAAGCTGAAAAATCGCAACAAAGATTAGATGAAAGAATGATATTAGAAAATCAGGTAAATGAATCAGATCTTGATGGCCCTGCTGTTTTTCAAGGAAAGCCTTTTGATTCTAATTTTTCAAGAAGTGGTTTTTGGGGAGGTACAAGAACAAATCTTTTTTACCCCATAATTATCATATCTTTGTTAGGCTCGATTATCTCTATTTTAGCAGGATTATCACTCATGGATCTGCTAAAGAAAAAAGAAAAAAAAGAATTAACAAAAAGTATTATTGATACAATGACTACACCAGAAGAAAAGCTTGTTATAAAAGAACTAGAAGAAGCTAATGGAGAATTGACGCAGTCTGAATTAGTTAAAAAAACAAAATTATCAAAAGTCAAAGTTCATAGAGTAATCAAAAGATTAGAACAGTTAAAAATAGTAAACAAATACCCTTATGGGGTAACTAATAAGATAAAACTTGAGAAAGAAATTTATAAAAAATAA
>Ga0210019_1000768_pt1 | contig 38255 bp, 48 predicted proteins | sample CryGeyCG2114_020_2_FD_183969 | JGI IMG/M metagenome (GOLD analysis project Ga0210019, IMG submission 183969) | Groundwater microbial communities from aquifer - Crystal Geyser CG11_big_fil_rev_8/21/14_0.20 (SPAdes) (version 2) | ecosystem: Environmental > Aquatic > Deep subsurface > Groundwater ...
CTTCCACAATTTCTTCTTTGCCGCATTTCGCGCATACATACTTAGGCATATCGCTCCTCCTTTTGTTATTCCAATTATTTTTATTCTACTCTCTTTTGGGCATTTTTCAACCCAAAATAAAAAGGGAATTCGGGGGACGGTTCACTTAATTATCCTTGCTCTTGTTCGGCCCAAGCTTTCTCTTGCGTAATAATCTTCCCGTTATCCCCTAAGGGCCTGCCTGTATCCTCGTCTTTTACAAATAGGCTGTCGGCCATGCGGTTGCCGTGGTGTATTATATGATGCGGGTAATCGGGTATAACTATTCGCGCTAACCTTGGCATGGATTTACTAATATGCTAAAGATTTTAATAATTAAGTGAACCGTCCCCGGAATTCCGTCCCCGGAATTCCGAGGCGATAAGCTATGGGCTATAGGGCACTACCCTATAGCCCAACGTCTATTGCTCTTGTTCCTTACCACCATCCCGTGCTCGTACATTCTCTTTCGCTTAGAGGATTAAGCACTTTATAAATTCTTATTCTCCACGTGTCCCCATACTTTGCAAACGCCTTAATCAATACAGCGTTTTCCTGAAGCCAGTCTACTCCTTCCCAATCATAATCTTTTTCCGACAAGATAATATACCGAACGTTTTTATGGCTTATAACGGGAATAGTATCTTTAACGAGATTACAAGGCCATAATTCATAGTCCTCCTCTGGATGCGCTTGAAGATAACGCTTAAGAACAGAAAAATATAACCTCTCGTTCGATTTGTCTTGGTGATTAAAAAGGATACTCAAGAGCCTTGTCCGCCCAAATGGTATCGTTCCCGGCTCTATGAGAATATCTGACTTTTTAGGAATATTCTTCTCTATCCAATTTTTTGCAATCCACGTATCGCTAGAATAGGATTTGGATTTATAATTAAACATACAGAAAATAACGAATAAAAAAATTATTAAGCCCATTTTGGCAAAATCTAATTTCTTGATACGCGTGAGAACTATTATTGCATTAGCCGCGATTAACGATAAAAAAGGCAGAGAGTGAAATATGTAACGTTCAAGCTGGATTTTAGAGAAACTAAATAAAGCGATGTTTATCAAAGGGAACAAAAATATAGCAATTTCGCCGATCTTCCTGCTCCTTGCGGAAAACCAAATTCCAACAAAAAAGAACAGTGAAATAAATAAATATGGCGGCTTTAATAACAACCATACATAGCGTAACGGCGTGTAGGATTGATTATATTGCGGAAAAACAGCTGTATGAGTTTGCGCTATAATACTCTGCCACGCCAAAGCCGGCCTAAGCGCAAAATAAGGATTAATCACGATGAATACCAAAAGGCTTATCGCGCTAAAAATAAAGATATCGGCAAATAGTTTGGATGGCCCCTCATTCAGGCGGTCTGCAGCGCAAATAATTAAAACAAAAAAAGGGATCATGAACAAGGCGTAATAATCTGATGAAAGGGCTAATCCAAAAACAACGCTCACGCTGAAAATACTGCGGGGCCTTGTTTTTTTCATAAACTCTACTCCCAAAAAAGCAGCTATGACAATGAAAAGATTTGTTGTGGCATATGCGGAAGCTTCCGAGCCCTGTATCAGGGCCATTGGCGTTAACGAAACGAAAAAAGCTGCCAATAATCCTGTTTTTTTATCCCATAATGAATCGCCAAGGCGATATATAAAATAAACTGTTGCCGTAGCAGTAAAAACGGAAACCATTCTAGTCATAAAATAAAAAACTTCCGGTTTTTCCAGAAAAAACACCAGATAATCAATGTTGGAGTTAAACAAGCCAAAAATTTTTCCCATTATAAAAAAGAAATGGTGCAGGCAAGACACGAAATAAAAATAAAGCGCGCCGTGGAAGAACAGACCCGGCTGCATATTATTAAAAATCACCCTTAGGGAGTTCTCAATATAAATGACTTCGTCTTCAGCGACTACATAAAATTTTGTTCTTAGAAGAAACAGATACCCTAATCTTATTAGAAAGGTAAATACGAGGATTAAAGAAATGTATAAAGCTTCTTTTTTAGCAAATAATTTCATGAGATGGAAACCGGCTGGCGCAATACTTTTTTTACTATTGATTAAGCGAATAATTAAGTGAACCGCTCCCGGAATTCACTTATATTATTCCGATAGGCATTAATCTAATTTCTTTTTTTCATTTCGTTCTCTCACAAATAAAAGCGGAAAGACTATGCCGCTTAAACAACATGGTATCCATACGGCAAAAAAAAGAAAGATAAAAACCACAAAATATGCGGACCAATGCGATAATCCTCCTTCCATCGCCATAATAATATGAAATAATGACACCCATGTGCTCAATAATACGTGCCCCCGCGTGCGGCAATTTCGTGGACGGGTTAAAACAAGCTATGGCAACACCCAAGACCGCCGAGGGATTAACCAACCACCATTTTTCGATAAACCCTACATGAATGTCTCTATCGGGCATACCCAGCATTGTTTCGCCTAAATACGGGATAATTGAATCACTTAAGGTAGCGATTCCTACAGAGCCTAGATAACTGATTATAAGCAAAATCCAGAGATTGCATTTACCGATTAGGCATTTACCGCGTATCTACCCGCACTTATGAAGCCCGTACATGGAGGCGGTAATAAGCGCGCTCAAAACGACATGAAGAGGGTGAAGCATGTAAAATACCCGGCAAGAAATATCTAAGGGTATTTTTTGAAAAAGTGCGATGATTATAATGGCGGTAGCGGCGCCAAAAATGGTGAAAGGCGCATGAATCCTTAATTCTTTTGAAATTTGCTTAAATATCATCCACTAATAAACTAATATCAGATTGAAGAGGTATTGTAAATTGGGCCGTGGTCCAATATGGGTAGATTGCTTTTTACTTAAACTTCTCGCCTGCCTGATGCACGGCTTCCCTTAAATCGTTCCATGCCTTATTGGCGCCCTCGGCAAATACTTTCCAGGCATCACCGCTTTTTCCTTTTATCTCCTGAAGTTTGCCCTGCGCCTCTTTCATTTTGCTATTCAAAACTTCAACCTCTTTATTTATCGCTATTTTTATTTCCGCGCTTCCTTTTGCCGCCTTCTCTTTAAGCGCTTCAATCTTGACGTTCCATTCTTTTAACTGGGCGCCTAATTTTTCAATATATTCCTCTTTCTTTAGCATCGGCTGGCCACAACAGCTTTTTACTTCCACAATTTCTTCTTTGCCGCATTTCGCGCATACATACTTAGGCATATCGCTCCTCCTTTTGTTATTCCAATTATTTTTATTCTACTCTCTTTTGGGCATTTTTCAACCCAAAATAAAAAGGGATGGCAATATTTCACCATCCCTCATTTAACATACAAAGCGCGGCTTGACGCCGCGCGATAGTCTTCTTAACGGCCGCTGTCTTTTCGCTTTGAGTAGCAGTCCTTGCAATATATCGGACGATCCGCCTTTGGCTTAAAAGGAACTTCACATTCTTTCTTGCAATCCGAACAAACCGCTTTATGCATTTCCCGCGGCCCCCTGTCATACCCGCCATATCCACCCTGAAAACCCATACTACCTCCTCATTTTAGGCGCCCGTATTCAGGCACCAAGTTAACGAACTGTTTAGCTGTTTATCTCTGGCCTTTCCGCCCGTAAAAAAACGGCTTCTTCTTTCGATCAACTTCTCTATCTTCCCGGCCGTTGCGTTTCTCAAAACGGCGCTCTTGATTAGAACTGCCTTGCTGAAAAGTATCGCCTGATTCCTGCTTGCGGCCAAACCTTTTCTTTTGCCGTCCGTAATCTTTCTCAAAATTGCCGGGACGCTCAAATCTTTTTTCTCCGGAAGAATTATCATTGTCTCGCTGATGGCGGCGATGATGCCCAAAAGAGCGGAAAGATTTTGAAAAATGTTTCGGCCTAAAAGGCCTCTCTTGAGGCTGGCCTGCCAGATTATCAATTTTTTTCTCCAAAAAAACCAACTGCTGCTGTATCTTTCTAAGCAAAGCCATTACATCCTGCTCACCCGGCCCTGAAGGTAAAAAATCACCGTCTTTAAACTGCTCACTCATTGCCCCCCCTTTTTTTATTTAAGAAAGCTTGCCTAACGGATAGATATGGATTAAATATTTTTTTCTCTGGTTTGTCGTCTCTGGCGCAAATTAAAACCGCCTGCGCCACCTCTTTTGGGTCCGATTCCTTTTTATGTCTTTGCGTAATGACAAATGTCCTGATTTGGCAAATTCTTCAGAAGGAATTTCTGGATGCTTTGATACGGGGAGACTAGATTTAATGAGTTTTTCAATATCCCGGACATCGCTTTTCTGGTCTGGAGTGGCAAAAGAAATCGCATGGCCTCTGCGCCCCGCCCGGGCAGTGCGGCCGATGCGATGAACATAATTTTGCGCGTCTTCAGGCAGATCATAATTAATCACCAACTCTATGCCGTTGACATCAATACCGCGCGAGGCGATATCTGTGGCAACCAGCACCCTATACCTGCCGGATTTAAAGCCTTCAAGGGCCTGCCGGCGCTGAGGCAGGGAACGATTGGAATGTATTTCCGCCGCGCTATATCCCATATCGCGTATTGACATCGCGATCTTATGGGCATTATGTTTTGTCCTCGAAAACAAAAGAACTGAGCCGTGATATTGCGCCAGTAATTTGGCGAGAAAATTGCGCTTTGCCTCTTTCTTAATAATAAATAATTCCTGCGTCACCAGCTCCGCGGTAGTCCCGGAAGGAGCGATTTCAACGGATACCGGAAGCTTCATGTTTGTGGCGGCTATTTGCATTATCTCTTTTGGAATAGTCGCGGAAAATAGCATAGTTTGCCGGTCTTTAGGCAAAAAACGCAGGATTTTCTCAATCTGCGGGGCAAATCCCATATCAAGCATCCGGTCTGCCTCATCAAGCACGAGCATCACTACTTCAGAAGGCAAAAAATTCCATTGGCTCATATGATCCAGCAGGCGGCCGGGAGTAGCAATCACTATGCGGGGATTCTTGCGCAGGGCCTGCGTCTGGGGTTGCATAGGGGCTCCTCCAATAAGGCAGGCGGTCTTCATGCCGAAAGCACGGGCTATCCCCTGAAAAGCTTCGTCAATCTGAATAGCTAATTCGCGCGTAGGCGCCAGAACCAAACCTGTCCCGTTTCTTTGGGCAAGGCGCTGTACTAAAGGGATGCCGAAAGCGTGTGTCTTACCGGTGCCGGTCTGGGCAATGCCAATAACATCCTTGCCTTCTATCGCAAGAGGGATTGCCTTAAGCTGAATCGGGGTGGGAACCGTAAACCTTATGCGCTCTAAGATGTCTAAAATCTTAGGCGCGATACCCAGCCCATAAAAACTCGCGCCTGCCTGATTAGAAGCTTGCGGAGCATTGTTCTTATTTACTGTTTCGTGCCTCATTTTGATTTATGATTTTGATTTTGTGTTCGCAACTCATCCTGCCAAGGTGGATATGGCAATATTCTTCGTGATTGTAGATACTTAAAATCTGCTTACAGCCTGACAACTTGCACTTTCTGCCCTTATACGAGGTCTTTATTTTATGCATGGCAATCCTTTTAAAAAAGGGCGCGCGATCAGCCAAATAACAACGTGCCTAAACCAGAGAACAAAAAAACCGTAAAGGTTAGTAGTCTCATCCTTTTACGGTTTTTGATTTTCTAATCTTGTAATTTTTAAATTTTCCAACGACACATATTATAACACTTTATCATCTTTTGTCAAATAAAGTTACAAGGAATTTTTCCGGGAGGATTATACCTTGAATTGCCAAAGCAACAGGGTGTATAATAAGATTAAACAAAGGAGGTGTGCTATGAGCGTAGCTATTACTAAAGGAAAGCTGTCCAACATACCCTGGAATGCGAAAATCAGCCAGAAGGGCAAAAATGAAATACACGCCCACATCAAGTTCCTCTGTCCAAAGCATAAAATCGCGATGAAAGCCTTAATCAAAGCGGGCAAAAAAACATCGGCCTTTAAATGCTCCCGCTGCAAAGAGCCGCATTATTTCATCTACCGCGGCAGGAAATTGACCGACCGGCAGAGCTCGCAGCTTATTTTCGCCCAGATTGCCGCAAAATTAACATAAAAGGTTTGCTCTTTAGGCCAAATTAAGTTTTTGGCATACTGCCGCCAATACATCCTCTACGCCGATATTTTCCATGCAGGTTCCGGCGCTGTAGTTTTTTTTGCATGGGCAAAATTTCTGCCGGGGATAACACGGCATGCAATCAAGATTTTTTTTAGCCGTAATAATATTCTGCCGGTGAAAATAAGGATAAATATATTCGCGGGAAGTCGGCCCGTACAAACCAATCACTTCACTGCCGATACAGCTTGCCAGATGCAGCAGGCTGGAATCCGGCCCGATAAAAACACTACAGCGTTTAATTAAAGCCATTGCCTGTTTTAGGGCTGGCGTTTGAGCAAATATGATTTTGCGCGAGATATTTGCCAGCACCATCTTATTATAGGGATCGCCGTTATACTTACCAAAGGCAATTACCTTAATCCCGTAGCGGCCCTGGAGGAGCCCTGCCAATTCGTTCCACTTATCAACGGGCCAGTTTTTTACCGACCATGCCGCAAGAGGAAAAATTCCTACGAGGCGCTCTTTCTCGGTTATGCCTTCTTTGGCAAAAAACGCCTTAGAAAAATCATCCTCTTCTTTACCTAAAGCAAAACCGAATTCAGCTTTTTGCCGCTCTATGCCATGAGCAAAAAGAAATTCCAGATAGCTGTCAACAACGTGTTCTAAGGCGTGAGTTTTTAAATCCCTTCTTATATTCCAGACACGGGGTATACCTAAGAAATACGGCATAAGCGTGCGCTTAAGAACAATTGCCAAATCAAACCGCGCCTTTGCCAAAGCACACATAACCTGCAATCTCCCCCGCGCGCTACGTCCCCTTGCCTCTTTATCAAAGACGATAACCTCGTTTATGCCTTTATATCCCCTGACAATATTTTCCGCGCGCTTGGAAGTAAAAAAAGAAATCTTAGCTTGGGGGAATTGCCTGCGCAGAGGGCTGACAACCGCGAGGTCATAACAGACATCGCCGATATTAGAATGGCTGATAATCAGGATATTTTTAATCATCCCCGATATTATAGCAGTTTTGGGGAGTTTGGTGGAGAGATTTTATATTTAAGCCTGGGAACGAGCCATTTTAAAAATAAGGTTATCCCTTATTTATTTCTTCCTTTAGCTTTTTTTTGCCCTTTCATCAAGCCGCCGGCATCACTATCCATCTTTTCCACGCTCTCCTTTTGTTTTCGCGCTTTCTCTTCCATGCCCTCCCGGGCCTTTTTTGCTTCTTTTTCTTTCTCGGCTCTCTTTAATTCTTTTTCTACGCGCTTTGCCGCTCTTTCTGCCTTGCGCTCGGCTAATATTTTTTCTTTTTCCTCTCCGGACTTTCCAATAGTGGCAAACCAGTCGGAAACACGGTTAAATACAGCCTTGTCGCTGGCGTGCTCATAGGCCTTTTCGCTGGCTCCTTTTTTTGCTTCCTCCTGCGCCAGAACGGGAAAACCAGCCAGCATAAAAGAAACAATCAATCCGGCGCTTATAAGCTTTTTTATTCTATCGCCCCTGATATCACTCTCTAAAATACGCATTTTTCCGCCTCCTTTCCGCTAAAACTTTCTTATATCTATATTATCTTTTAAACAAACAGGGATGTAAATTAGACTTTAGTCCAATCGGGGAAAATTACAATAAATCTTCCGTTCCCCCATAAAAACAAAAAAGGATGGTGATGTTTCCGCCATCCTGTCCTACAACCTTTTATGAATTTTTAAGCTAATTCCGTGATTATTATTCTATCCCACCAATGAACCCTACAGGAGCATCTGCGCCTCCAGGAGAGGCTGCAACAACATCTTCTTCCGGTTCAGCCGCGGCGGGCTCTGCTTCGGCAACGGCCGTAACTTCCCGCTCTTCAGTAACATAAACAATGTCTTCATTCAGCGTTTTTATCCGGCTGTTGATATCATCGTCAAGGGATGTTATCGCCTCAAATACCACTTCGTTATCAATTTCAACGGGCTTTTGCGGCTCGTAAGCGAATTCGTTTTCCGCGGCCACCGCCTCTATCAGCGCGCCTATTTCTTCTTCTGTAAGAACATTTATTTCTTCTTCTGTGAACAGGCCCTTTATTTTTTCTTCTGCCAGAAGCGTATTTATTTCTTTTTCTGTCAGCGGCCCCCGCTCTTGCGCGTAAGCCGCCACGGCAGGGATAAAGCAGGAAAGAATAATTACGCTTATTAAAGCTTTCACATGTGTCTTCATTTTCGCCCTCTTAGTAAGAAATCCCAGGCGCTCGCCTGGGATAAACCTGCAATTTACTTATCTTCGGCAGCCTGGCAGCCTTAAGTTTAAGGCCCATGGCTTTGCGCCTCCGCCTCACAGCGGATTAGCCATTTCGGATTTTTCTATTATAAGTATAACATAATATGGCAAATAAATCAATCTTTGCTATATCATTAATAACTACAATTAGTTATGCTCAGAGAAAGCAAGAGGTGAAAAATTAGCCATTGAATATTGGAATGTTAGATGTTATAATCTGAAATCATGAATTCCAGGCATTTCCATAGGATATGCATCATCATCGGCGCGTTTATTCTGATTAGCTCCTACGCCCGCCTGCTTCCACGCTTTGCTTTTTTCTCTCCCCTCTACTATTCACTAAATACGGATTTATTCCTTAGATACCGGCATAGCCTGAATGAACTTCCTGACATAATTGATAAAATCGTAATCATTGACATTGATGAAAGTAGTTTGGGCAAGCTCAATCAGCGCTGGCCAATAAACAGGGGTTTCTTCGCTCCTTTTTTAAAAAAAATATCGCGCCCCGATTCAAAACCGGCAGTGATAGGATTTGACCTTATTTTCTCCGGGAAAAGCGACCTTCCGGAATCGGACATTTTATTTTCCGGCGCGTTGAAAGACACAGAAAACGTGGTAATCGCCAGCTATTTTGACGAAAAAAACCGCTTAATCATGCCTGAGGCTCTTTTCTCAAACGCGGCGAAAGCCGTCGGCTTTACTAATTATCCGCGCGATTCCGGCTCGGTTATACGCAGGGCGTATCCTTTTAGCAGGCTAAAAAGCGGGCGATCGCACTACTCATTCACCATGGAAATAATCGCGTCTTTAAACAAGCTGGACTTAGAAAAAATGTTTTATGGCCAAGACGGCAAATCGCTGCGCATACCTTCTTTTGCGAAGCCGCCGAGAAGCGTCAATATTCCAATAGACCGGAAAACGAATACCGCCCGAATAAATTATTTTGCCAAATTCAAAGATTTTAACGTAATCCCTTTTTGGGAAATACTTTCTTCGAAAGTGCCGGCCGAAGAGCTGAAAGATAAAATCGTCCTGATAGGAAACACGATTGACATGGTCCATGATATACACCCTACGCCTCTGGGGCGGATGCCCGGCATAGCGATAAACGCCAATCTCCTGATGTCCATATTATCGGACAGGCCGCTTCGAGAGACGGCAAAGCCGATTAATTTTTTTATTCTCTCTGTCATTGCCCTAATCATCGGCTTTACCACCTACAGCTTAAGCAACCTTAAAGGCCTGGTTTTGACTCTGGCGGTGATAGTATCAGCTTTTTATGCCTCCGTATTATGCATATCAAAAGATATTGTCTTTGACTTTCTCGGCGCCTCTTTTACGGCCGCGGCTTCATTTATTATAATCACTGCCTTAAAATACCTGTTTATAATAATTGAAAACGCGCATTTAAAAAAATTGGCAACAACCGACGGCCTGACCGGGCTCTACGTATTCCGTTATTTTGAAGCCAAGTTAAACAGCGAGATAAAAAACGCCCAGAAGGCAAAAACGGAACTCTCGCTGGTTATCTTTGATATTGACAATTTCAAAAAAATCAACGATACCTACGGACATGACGCCGGAAACGAGGTTTTAAAAAATACCGCCGCGCTAATCAGCAGGCAATGCCGTAAAAACGACACGGTGGCCAGATTCGGCGGAGAAGAGTTCGTGGCAATCCTGCCTTCTACCAATGCCAAAGGCGCCAATATATACGCTGAGAAAATCAGGAAGGCAATTGAGGAATTTGATTTTCCTCTGCAGGAGAGAACGTTAAAAGTAACGGTAAGCGCCGGCACCGCTTCCCTTTTATTGCTGAATAAACCAACGGCGGAAGGCCTGCTTAAAGCAGCAGATACCGCGTTGTATGAAGCAAAAACATCCGGAAAGAATAAGATAGTCTGCGGCACAATCAAATCCTAAATCTATCCGCGGCCTATCTCTTTCAACGCCCCTTAATTATTTCAAAGCCGGCTTTCTCAATTTTGTATTCGCGCTCTATTTTTCCCACCGCGCCATTATTTCCATTACCTCCTCATCGCTTACAACATACCACTTATCATAAGCCTGGGCAACGGCATGAAAAAATTGCAGAGCATTATATCCGCGCGCATAGCGGGACACCCCGAGAAAACTTTTCCCCAGCGTCTTTTCTGTCTATAAACATGCTACTTTTTATCAGTCAATACCAGCCAGAGCGCGTGAATCATCCCCGGGAAAGCAAAACAAAGCGACAGGCCGATATTAATCCAAAAATGAGTAGTCAGGCCTACCTGTATAAATGCCGCTACCGGCGGGAGCATAACCGCAAGAATAATTTTTATAATTTTCATAATTGCTCTCCTTTCATATTATATATCCTTTAAAAGCAGGTTTTCCGCTGATTTGGCGATTGCCTGCGAAAAACCCTGCAGGCTATTTTTAATCTTTTCCAGCTCTTCTGTCCGGATAACCGGTATGGCGTCTGTACCACGGTTCTCCAGTTTATCAACTACATATTTTATGGTAAGTAAATTTATGTCTGATGCCGGCTGATAAACCGGGACCTTATCCGCCTCTTCCCTGACAGTAGCCAGCACGCCGGTTTCAGTTAATTCAAATATTATGTCGCGTACGAGGCGAATCGGAATGCCCAGCTGACGGGAAACCTCCTGCGCGGAAAGCGGCGGCATGGCTTTAGAAAAATTACCTGTCAAAAGGCTGACGATGCGTAAGGCAAGAAGATTCTTAAAAGAATGGCTTACGTTCAGGCAATCAGGCTCAAATTCATAGGTATCCACGTTCTGATGGGCAAAGGAAACCTCAGCCCCCAATAGCACAATCCTCCAGCTTAGCTGAAGCCAGATAAGAAACAGCGGCAGAGCGGCAAAGCTTCCGTAAATCGCGTTATACTTTGCCACCCCAACCTGAAAATGCACATACGTCCACTGCGCAAGCTGATAAATCGTCCCTGCCGCCACTCCCGCAAGCAGCGCGGATGTAATGTTTACTTTAGTATGGGGAATAAAAATATAAATAAAGCTAAAGAGCAGCCAAATTACCGTGTAAGGAAGGAAGCTAAGGATAAACTGAAGAAGATCGGCCAGCATGCCGGGCAAGGCGATTTTTTGGCTAAGCATGCCTGCCTGTGTCGCCACAAAAACCGTCACACTGCTTGATACGATAAGCAACACGGGACAAATCAGCATCACAGCGAGGTAGTCCGTGAGCTTGCGGCTTAAAGGCCGCATTTTCTTTATTCCCCAGATATCGTTAAATGAACGCTCGATATTACCAAGGACCTTTATTACCGTCCAGAATAAAACTATGACACCGACGCCCGCGACCACGCCCCCTTTGGCATTTTCCAGAAGCGTGTGCGAAAAATTAATTACATTGATAATTACATCGTTCTGGGCGGGAATTTTCTCAAGAATCTGCTTTTCCAGGGCCTTCTCCAGCCCAAACCCCTTGGCAATGCCGAAGGCCAAAGCAAACACCGGAACAACGGAAAGCAGGCTGTAGAATGTTAAAGCGGAGGCGCGCAGGGAACAATAATCCTCATTAAAACCCCTCAGCGCCAGCAGAACAATCCTGAGATTCCTGATAAGAAATGAGCGCTGCCGCGGCACATCGTTAAGCCTTATCCGCCATACATCCCGGGTAAGAAAATCTATCAGCCGTTTTTTCATTTTAATCCCAATTTGTCTTCAGGATTGTTCTTCCCTATTTATACAGGGGCTTTCGCCTATTCGGATTCTCTTTCCATTTCCTGCTCCGGCGGCATCATCCCTGCGCTTTCCTCCGGCATCATTACACACTTTACAGTTCCGCTCATACTGCATTCCCAGAGCTCTTTAAGTTTCGTACACTGCTCCTTTGATAAAACTTTTTTTAGGCTTACATACGAGGCGGCGAGGTCTTTGGCTTTTTGAGTTTTAGCGGCATATTTTTTATCAATAAGCCCGTTGACGGTACTTAGGTTAATTTCTTCTTTGCTAAGCTCTGCCTTAATATCCAATGCCAATATTTTAATATCCGCGTCTTTTTTTATCAGGTTTTTCTTGGCACTCATCTTTAATGTCTTAATTTTTTCTATTTGCTCGTCGCTAAGCCCTATTTCATCGGCATTTGCCATAATGAACCGGGCCTTCATGAAAAGCATATCTTCAAAGCCCATTTTATGCCACATCTTTTCATGTTTGCGCATCATATTAAAACGCGCCATACCTTTATCATCCGCTTGCGCCTGCGCCGGGCTGTTTATCAACGCGCAAAAAACAAAGATTAAAACAAAAGCCGTTCTTTTCATAATTCCTCCCTTTGATATGCGAGCTTTACAGAGCCTTATTTAGTAAGCATATCCATCTTTTTCTTCATGTCTTCAGTGGTTTTATCGGCCACCTCCCGCGTTTTTGCGACTAACGCCTCCTTGGCTTTTTCCAGTAAACTCTTTGCTTCCTGCGAATCCTTATCCACGGCCCTTAGGACATACTGAGCGATATCAACCGCCTCCTGAAAATTCCTGGAATTGTAAAACGCCTTTGCCTGCCCGATAAGATAATTTGCCTTTTGCTCAACTGTTTCCATTGACTTAGAGATCTCTATCGCCTCTGTACTGGAAGCGGCCTTTTTCTGCGCGCATCCGCTGATACCCAAACCCAAAACCAGGCATCCAACCAGAATAATGGTTAATAGTCTTGTCATAACCTTCACCTCCCTTTTCATGGATTTTAGTTAATCTTACTTTACTCAAGCAATTTAACAATATCAAATTCAACAGATGTTGTAAATTAGACTTTGGTCCAATATACACAAAAAGGGTAGCGTGTTGTTTATTGCTTATTTAGGATTGTATTTTCCGCGATAAGGGAATCTGACAGGCGCAGCCATTCAATAATCAATTTACGCAGCTGGATGCTATGGGAGATTTTATAGTATTGAGCTCGGCAGAAAGAGTGACCTTGGGCTCTTTGACGCTCTCAATATTACCCGCGGGCTGCCTGACGTTGTTATCCTGTATTTCCCGGATAACTGTGTTAAACGGGATACGTAAATCAACCAGTTTTTGCGGATCGGCCTTAATGTGTATCTCCCGCCTCAGGTATCCGCTGCGGTTAACAGAGCTTACCTGCGGCATGCTCAGTAATTTATTTTCCAGCGCCAGCGCGATAGTCTGCGAGGTTCCCGTACCGGTCGCGCTGCTTATTGAGTATATGCCGTCCAACCCGCGTACCGCCTCCTCAATCGGGCGGGTCACATAATACTCCACCTCTTCCGCTGATGCGCCGGGATAGTTTACGCTTATATGAACACGGTCAAAGGTAATATCCGGCAGTTCCTCTTTGGGAATCTGGATCCAGGCAACAACCCCTCCGATAAAAACGGCAATAAATATCAGATTGGTAAGTAAATGCCGGTGGAGAAAAAATTTTATGACTTTTTCTATCATATTTTTGTAATTATACAGAAGGGGGGGCAAGAAAAAAGGCCAGAGTGATTTTCCTAGCCTTCCTCTTAATCTTAAAACAATACTTCTTCGGGCTATTATAACAGGTTCGGGGAATTTGGTGGAGAAATTTTATTGCTGATCCAATGTCTTAATGTCTCTTTGATTTGGTCTCTGACTCTACGCGTCTGTTGCAGCTTTTCCTCATGCGTGCCCTCAAACCGAAAAGGATCATCAAACCCCCAGTGAAGCCGTTCTCCCCTACCCGAAAACACCGGACAAGCGCCTGATTGAGATTCATCGCAGACGGTAATGACATAATCATACCGCTTTCCTTTTTTAAACAAGTTAATGGCGCTTTTTGTCTTATTGCGCGAAATATCTATCCCTGACTCTTTCATGACTTCTACCGCTACCGGATTAAGCTTGCCGGGCTCAAGGCCGGCGCTTTCAACTTCAAAGCGGCCGCCTGCCATCTGTTTAAGAAAAGCTTCCGCCATCTGGCTCCTTGCCGAATTATGCACGCACACAAAAAGAACTTTTTGCTTCATTTTTTTTCTTTCTATTTAAACCAACCTTTTGTCTTAAGGCAAACCTTGACCAGCATGAGCATAACCGGAACTTCAATCAAGACACCGACAACCGTTGCCAGCGAAGCCCCGGACGATAAGCCAAAAAGCATGGTGGAGGTGGCAATCGCCACTTCAAAGTGATTGCTTGCGCCGATGAGCGCCGAGGGCGCGGCGTCCCGGTAAGATAATTTCAGCTGCCGCGCGAGGAAATACGTAAGGGTAAAAATTAGGCAGGTCTGTATCAATAATGGTATGGCGATTAAAAATATCACCTGGGGCTGATTAATAATCAATTCCCCTTTAAAAGAAAATAGCAACAGCAAAGTCACTAGAAGCGCGGAAATCGAAACAGGAGTCAAATAATGCAGGAATTTTTCCTCAAACCATTGAAAACCTTTTTTAGCGATAATCAGCTTGCGCGAATGATAACCCAACAGCAAAGGCAGGCCGACATAGATAAGTACGGATAAAACAATGGTCTGCCATGGAATCGGCATTTTATTTATCCCTAAGAGCCAGCCGCCAAGCGGGGCGTACAAAAACAGCATGGCCAGGGAATTTATCGCGACCATCACCAAGGTATGCCCGTCATTGGCTTGTGCCAGATGCCCCCAGATAAGCACCATTGCCGTGCACGGCGCTACCCCTAATAAAATGCAGCCGGCAATATAAGAACGGAACAATTCCACTTCCGCGCCGCCCTTGATGATTTCCGTGCCGGAAAGCCAGCTTTTTAAGAAGACCCCTAAAAACAACCACGCGATCGCCAGCATTGTAAAGGGTTTTACGCACCAATTAACAAACAACGTTAGGGCTACCGGCTTGGGCGTTTTTCCGGCTTTGATTACTTCGCCAAAATCTATCTTCACCATGATCGGATACATCATAAAGAAAAGACAGGCCGCGATCGGAATCGATACTTGATAAACCGAGAACCGGTCAAGGCTAAGGGCAGCCTGAGGAAATAACTTCCCAAGCAGAATACCAAGGCCGATACAGCCAATAACCCAAGCCGTGAGATATTTTTCAAAAAAACTTAATTTCCGCTCTTCCATGCTGTTTAATCCCTAAATTTACAGCATCCGCCTTCAACTTTTATCCCTTTAATATCTACCAGCGCGGCGGTTATTTTTTTATGCGCCGAGGCAAGTATACGCGATATTGTTGATTGGTGAATGCGTATTTCTTTGGCAATCTTTGCCTGAGAATACCCGGCAAGATGCGACAGGCGCAAAACTTCAAACTCATCCAAATTCAGCAGGATGCTTTCCGGCTCTCTAACAGACTTAGCTTTAGATTGAGGCACAAAGCAGCGCTCTCCCGGGTCACATTTAATCCATCTTGTTTTCTTTGGCCGCATAGCCGCTCCTTAGTTTTGCATACGTATGCATTATACGGCAAAAAAATAATAATGTCAATAACCGGAATCATTTTACGCGGCTAGGCACTATGGGAAATTCGGTTGAATTGATTGATATTCGCCTGATATTTAAAATTACTAAAATAACAGCTTTATCGCGACAAGTAAAATAACTATGAGCACGATTTTACGAAACGTTTCTTGGTTTATTTTTCCCAGAAGCATTTTACCGCTTTTTACGCCAAAATAAGCGCTGAGAACTAAAAACGGCAGGAGAATAAATCGCGAACTGTCCTGAACAACTTTAGTAAGGAGGTAAGTGGGGATCCTCGTTAAGTCTATGACAAAAGCAATCACGGCGGAAGTGCCGACATAAACCTCTTTGGAAAGATTGAAAGCGATGAGAAATACGGACCTTACCGCGCCGCCCAATCCTATAAGGCCGGCTAATAAGCCTGATAAACTGCCGCCGATAATAGCGGTTATCGGCGTTTCTTTGATAGCAAATTTTGGCCTCAGCAAGGAATAAACCGCGAAAATCATTAAAAATACCGCGATTGACTTCTTAATTATGCCTGCCGGTAAAAACGAAATCAACATCGCCCCGGCAAAAGCAAAAATTATGCTCGGGATGCCAAAAAGCATAAAAGTCCTGAAATCTATCCTTTTCCAAAATACTTTTATCTTAAAGAGGTTATTAAACATGTGGAAACAGGCGACGAGAAAAATCGCGCTTCTTGCGTCCATAAACAGAAGCACAACCGGCATAAGCAGCGTAGAACTACCAAACCCAGCCAAAGTCGCGCCTACCGCCGCGGCATAAGAAAAAATCAGTAACGTGATATTTATCAGCATATTAGGTATTTTTAACTCCGGATATAAACGCCGAACAGGCTTAGCCTCTCCATTATTTTTTTCACTTAATAAAACGGCACGCCTATTTTACTACCGATATAATTATTTTATTTCCAAAGTTTAGACAACGCCTCAGGAAGGCAACAGTCTATCGCTAAGCTATCTGCCTCATCTTCATGGCCGAACCTTTTTTCTCGTTTAAGAAGCATCATCCGAGCCTGCTGTTTTTTAAACAGCTCTTTAAATAATTTTTTATCCTGTTTATCATCGCATCTGGCGGACAACTCATTGTAAAACTTTGCCGCTGATTTCGTTGTTTCTAAACCAACTTGCAGGGCGCCGATCAAAGAAAAACTTTCCGGCCTTAATTTGCATACCTCGCATAGCAGCCCGCATTCTTCTTTCGCTGTGCCGAAACCGGACAGGCGGCCGCATAATAACTCTTTGCTTTTGGCAGACTCCCGGGATAAACGGTTAAATTTTAGGCGCGCTTTGTTATTTTTGATTAACTCGGCAATGCGGCCATAACAAACCGCCATTGTAGCTTCTGCCTCAATCGCGCTGCATAATTTATCTTTTAATTTCTTCTCATCCATAGCGATTCTCCCGCAATCAAGATAAAAAATAATGTTTAAAAATGTTTTTTAATCTCTTCAAGTATCTTTGCCGAAGCCTCTTTATCCCCCTTAGCTCCGACGCGTATCTCAAGCTTAGAAGTGATTTCTGTAAGCGGACGTATATCAATCCACACTTCACGCCCATCCGTATAATTGCTTCTTATTTGCGCGACTTCATCCGATTTTGTTTCCTTGTCAATCTGCATCTCAAGAGATTTTAATGCTTTTTTCGCAGCTTCAATCGTTCTTTCATAAGGAGCGCTTACTTCATCGCTAAGCTTACCTGAGAGCCACAATGCCGTCCCCGCCCCGCCTGCCGCCCCCGCTACCAATAAAACGCACCCGCATAAATTAATGGCAAAAACCAAACCAACAACCGCGTACAGCAATTTTCTACCCATAGCCCCTCCTTTTAATTTTTATCTAATATTTGTTCAAAGCTCTCCATCCACTCATCATCCTGATATTGGTGCCTGCGGTATATCCAATATTCAACCCCCCAAAAAAAACCGTATCGATGCCGAGGGAACGCAGCTCTTTAAACGCGATAGCAAAACTTTCCGGCCAGCAGGTAATAGGTTTTTCATCCGCAAGATGTACAAGTTCTCCCGGCTCCCATGGTTCTGCCTGTAATTCCGTAACCCATAACTTTTTATTCTTCTCTCCGGCATATCTAACAATCTGCCTTACGTATTCAACGCGCTCCTTCGGCTGCGTTATAAAACATATTTTAGAACCCCATATCTGATGGCCGATTGCCGGATAAAAGTTTATTGCCGGCACCTCGGCTGAATCAATCGCCTCAGCTACGGGATCTTTTTTGTAAAACACGCGAGAGAGGAAACGCAGAAACGTATTCGGAGACGATAAGGCATTAACGATAATTAATCTTTCCGTATTATCAAATTCTCTGACTTTGGCTATTTCCTGCGCCAGAAAATCTTTTGATATCCACCAATCCTGCCATCCTGCGCGGTTAAAGGGCTCATTTTCAACCTGCCAGGCTATTATGCTGGTATTATCCTTGTATCGTTTAACCACTATCGCGATAAATTCCAACGTGAATTTCCGCAATATCCCGCTATTGGCCACGTTGGCTCCCCAGCGCGGAGGTATCGTTTTTTTAAAAACCCAATCCGGAATGAAATATTCCGGCCAGCGCGGCGCTTTCATTCCAACCGTAAGCACTATCTTCAGGTTTTTTTCCTCCGCCTTTTCTATCTGCCAGTCTAACTCACTAAAATCATATTTTCCCTCCTCTTTTTCAATCCTGCTCCAATACGCGCCCAGGCGTAAAAGATCAAAATTCATGCCCAATAATTCGTTATATGTTTCTCGCCAGTCTATATTTAAATATTCACATTGTACCGGGCTAAAGGTTATCCCGACTGAAGCGGCCCATAGCCCGGGCGTAAAAAGCGCGCAAAAAATGCTTATAAATAAAGCTACGCGTATTTGTTTCATAAGGCCCTCAATATATCATTCGCCGAATTCGCCTAATCCCGGAAAATTTTCACTCAGGAATTGCCGCGCGTCTATCGCCGAATCAGGCAGCTCATCGTTTCTTGAAAAGCATTGAATCCTCAGCAAAATGTTCGGTCTGATAAAAGAATTAGGCTCATCCGGCACGGATTCCATGCTCCTTGCCGGCACCGTTGAGTCATAAGGGCCTTTTGGCGGAAGCGCACAAAACTCGGAATCATCACGTTTCTCTACCACGATAAAATGACTATAGCCTTTTGAAAGCGCCGCTTCAGCGGCGCGCTGGAAGGCGTATTTTTCCGCCTCGCTCTGAGTCATAAAAGCATTACCGCAAAATTGTACAGTAAAAATATTCGGGGATATCGTCTCCACATGCATACTTTTAGCTTCACTGGAAAGCCGGTAACTCGAACATCCAGTGAAGATAAATAATACGGCCGCCGTAATCCCAATCATTTTTATTGTCTTCATAATATCACCTCTTTTAGGTATTTGCAAAGAGCGCCAATATTAAGGCTGAAATATCTCCTGAATCTTTTCCTGCGTCTTCGTTTTAAACTCCTGTAACATTCCTTCGGATTGCCGCATCACATCCGCGACAATCTTCTCTTTGATCGCCCCCATATCAATACCGGCAAGAGCGGGAACATTTGTTTTTGATAGCGCTCTCATGAGAATCAATCCAACCAAAGCATCCGCTCCTTCTATGTTGCTAAAATCTTCCTCTATATTCAACTTAAATTCACGCGCATCCGCCGCTCCGAATGCGTAGTTTTTGTAAACCACCTTGCCTATTTTCAAGCGCATGGTATCAATTATCAACGGCACCTGCTCCTTACCGCCTTTTGGCGACAACGCCTGTAAGGATTTTACATTCACCCGGTTATCCGCGTTAATAACAACAACTAATTCCTCCAAATCAACCGCCAGCTCTTCAAAATGCGCCTTACCTTCAAAAAAATCAGCCAGATTATAATCCACCTGGACACGCGGCAGGTATGCCATAACCCTATCGTCGAAACCTTCCGGATTCATTACCTTTAGCTCTCTTAACGTAAGATACGTCTTCAAAATCCCCAGATCTGCATTTTTTACTTCAAAACGCAGCCCTGTCATTGCCTTGCCCCCTTGGATGATCAAAGCCCGGGCGATAAGATTTTTTGCAAACACCAGCCCAAGGATTGCCACAGCCAAAACTATAGCCGCCACAAACATTCTTTTCATTACCCACCCCCTCCTTTAAAACCACTTTCTTTACAAAATTATGATAACAAATCTGAGAAAGATGTAAATTAGACCTTAGTCCTATATGCGGAAGTAATGGAAAAATGAGATGACGTGTTTGAAATATTCATTGACCCGGCGGAAAATATTCTATAAACTAAACATATGCTTAAAAAAATAACGCGCGCCATAAGCTTTGAGATCGTATTTTTTGTGCTCTTAAGCGCCATCACCTGCTTTGTTTTAATAAATTATGTTGACCTTACTCCCCAGGTCGACGAAAACTTCTTTTTCTCCACCGATGACCCCCAGTTCCGGGCCGAAAAGCGCATTTCAGAATTATTCCAAAGAAGAGATACGCAATTAATTATCAACGCCGAAGGCGATATTGAATCTTCTAAATATCTTGAAAAAATCGAATATTTAAGCCAAAAAATCGGCTCCCTTCCGGGGGTTATAAGCGTATTAAGCATTTCCACCGGGCCAAAAACTATTGAAAACGCTTTTAGAAGCCCTTTATGGAGGCGCCTTCTCGTTGCTGATAATAAAAAAGCTACTAATATCATCGCCGTGCTCGAGAAGAATCAAGACGAAAGGACATTGCCGGAGATAGAAAAATTTGCAAGGCAAGCACAGGCGGATGATTTTATCATACGTATTTCCGGAGCGCCTTATATCGCTAAGTTAATTCAGCGCAACCTGCTATCCGACCTAAAAACATTCAGCGTGCTAAGCTTTATTATTTTTACCCTGATGATATTATTTATTTTCCGTTCTTTTATTATTTTATGCGCGACCTTGCTGGCATGCCTTAACACATCCATGCTCACACTAATCACAGCCCATCTACTTCACATACAGATCGGCATACTTACCGTAAATCTGGCGACGATTGTTTTCGTGCTTACCTTATCGCACATAGTATTCCTGACCCATAACTGGAAGCATTTAATAATATCCCTGCCGCCTAAAAAAGCGCTCATAGATTCGATCAAATATACTTTTCCCCCCTCTTTCTGGAGCATGTTTACAACGCTGCTGGGCTTTCTCAGCCTGATGATCGTGCCGGCAAAACCTTTGCGCGAGCTGGGAATATCCGGAGCTATCGGAACAATTATCGCCATAGCCGCGGCCTATGGAATCTATCCCGCGTTTCTGCGTAAAGCATCGGCTCCCAAATTTAAGAATGAATATTTCGAAAAAGCCGAACATCTGATTTACCGCAAAACCAAAAGAAAAAATAAGTATTTTATTTTCACGCTAATCACATTGGGCATCCTGATGCTGCCGGGATTAACAATGATTAAGCATGACCCTTCAATATTCAGCTATTTTAAAAAAAGCGGTGAAATCTCGCGGGGGTTACGCTATATTGACCGTAACGGCGGCAGCAACCCCCTCATAATTGTCGTAAAAATCAAATCCGGGGCTAAATTAAATACTACTGAAAGCTATAATCAACTTTGGCAGCTTGAAACTTCGCTGGAAAACCATGAAGCGGTGGGCAGTGTAATATCTTTGCCTGTCTTGATGGCCCAGGCAAAACAAAACCCCTTATCGTTCTTTTTAAGCTGGGAGTGGCTGCTTGAAATCATGGAAAAACCCGCTCATAATGAAATAGCAAAAAGCTTTGTAACCGAAAACCGTGAAAACGGCTTATTTTTACTGCGAATGAAGGAAGACAAGCGCGCCAAGGCCCGGTTGGAAATCATAGAAGAATTAAAGAAAATTGTCCATGATAATGGGTTTGACTCTGAAATTACCGGTGGAATTTATGCTCTCCAGGGGCATCTTTCGAAGCTGGTTATGTCCAGCCTTGTATTTGGCTTGTTTAGATTATTATTGCTTTTCTTTATTATCAGCTGGATTGTTTCACGATCTCTACCGGTAAGCCTGGCCATGACCGCGAGCATCAGCATAATCCCTTTAATTGTTTTGGGGTGTGTAGGGATAATTCAAATGCCGCTGGACATAATCGCCGCTCCTTCAATAAACATAGCTATCGCTATCGGCATAGATTCCATGATTCACATGGTAAAATACTGGCGAAACATAAAACAGGAAGGGAAAATAACAAAACAAAAATGGGAAAAAGTAAGAAAACGGCTCTGGGACCCGGTTTTAAACACAATGTCAGTCATAACGTTGGGCTTCGGAGTATTTCTCTTTTCCCAGTTTCCTCCCACTCAACGCTTCGGCGGGATCATTGTTTTTGGCTCTTTGCTGGCAGGTTTAACCGCCCTCTATCTTATGCCCTGGTTCGTTTGTAATGTCTTCAGCCGCAAAAAGTGTGAGCCTTAATGCCATCGGCCGCGGTAAATTTAATACCTCCTAATCTGGCTGCATGATTTCCAAATGTACCCGGGATAATCCGTCTTTGAGCATATCTAAATCACGCGCGGCCTTTCTTGATAAATCAATAATCCTCCCGGGAATATACGGGCCACGGTCATTAATCTCTACTATTATTTGCCGATTATTTTTCAAGTTAGTAACTTTAACCTTTGTTCCTATGGGAAGCCGGCGATGGGCGGCGGTTAATTTTTCCGGGTCAAAAATTTCACCACTTGCCGTTTTCCTGCCGCCAAAACGCTTACCGTACCAGGAAGCAGTGCCCACAAAACAATAGCAATCGTGGATTTCTACGCCAAAAAATAACACCATCCCTAAACCTAAAATAAATACAAATATCGCCCGTTTATTATTTATACCGAAAGGCATGATAAGTTTAGCCGATGAATTAAGCCGGCTTCTTCCTATACTTCTCTGTCGCCCGGAATTCCATATAACTGCCGAACATTAAGCGTGTCTGCGCATCAAGCGCCGGCAGGGCGCTTAAAATTAAAAGTACAACCGGGATCAACAGCCATTCAAAAACATGGCGGATTTTAATTAAAAAACCGTATTTAATCCTTTTTGCGGGAAGCAGCAATAAGCTTATGATCATGCAAATAATAATCCCGACCGAAGCCAGGCCGAACATTATATGCCGAATACGCGGTGCGGTATAATATACGGTGCTGGTGGCGAATTCACGCGATGCGAAAAACACGGGCAGCCAGCTTCCCAAGGACAGTAAAAATGACCAGGTGGCCCATGATATAAAAGAATCAAGCAATTTATATACATAACTAAACTTTTGCCTTAGGGCAATTTTCTTTGATTTTAAAAATGCTCTCATAACAATGGGAAAATTTTCCACCCCCCATGCCCAGCGCCGTTTTTGCCTGTAAATAGAGATGAATGTTTTCCTTAAGGTTGGGCCGGTAACGATATCCATAGAGACCGTAGTATAAATCGGCCTAACCTGATACACCCCCTCATAATGAATAAGTGATTTCCAGAATATTGCCGAATCGTCTGAAATCATATCCGGCGGCCAATAACCGACTTCCTGCAAAACCTTAAAACTTATGCTGTGGCTTGAAAACGTAACTAGCTTACTGGGGTTGGTCGCCTCTATCAGTTGGAAAAAAGACGTGCCGATATCAAGAATCCTGGCAAAGCCCGGAACATCCCACATGTTATTATGATAAACAGGAATCGGCTGATAACTTAAACGCAATCTATTCGGGCTAATCATATAGTAATAAGTAAGGCAGGCAAAATAATCGGGATTTGCCACCGTATCGGCATCAAAACATGATACCAGCACATTCTCAAAAGCTATTCCTTTTTCAATTAAATACTCTTCCGCGCGCCTGGCGGCAAATGTGGTATTAGCGCCTTTTACCCTTGCCTCTCCTTGTTGATTTGCCGGATGCACGGTAATCAAAAAATCAAAAAAATCGTTTCTATACCGGTCTTTTATTTTGTTCATATCCTGCTTAACCGTGTCTGGCGCCGCCTCTTCCAGCGCGATAATAATCAGAAACCTCCCTGACGGATAAACACCGTTTTTAATCGCCTCTATTCCCGGCTCAACAATATCAATATTTTCGCGGATAACCGGTATAATCACCAAATGATAAATATCTCTTGATAGCGGCGCGGGCAGGCCGGATTTTTTAAGATTACGAAGCTGGCGGCAATGAATGATTGCCGCTATTTTTTTCTTTACGCCGCTGATTTTACTCAAATCGCAAAAAACCGGCTGGCCTGGCTTTAGCTCATCAATCTCCCGGGCGCGTTCCATCCAGTCGGTCTCCTTTTCAATTTTAAGCCGGGCATAGGAAAGAATAAGGAAAATGTTCATATAAATAATCCGCAGGAGCCAATAGAAAAGAAAGGCAATCATAAACACCGCCGCAATAAGAGGTTTCAATATAGAAAGCGCGAACATTCCGGTAATTATTGCCCAGCTTAAAACACCGGGTAACATCTCAAGAAACCTCTCCAGCCTCTTTTCTTTTCCTTCAATCCCATGCCGTGAATAAATGAAATCCATCATCTCGGTTATTGGCTTTCTTCCGCCAGAGGAACAGCCTTCTCTTTTGGGAATAATTGGATTTTTGTAAGATTAGCGCCCTGATCCAGATAGTACAAGGAATTTTCGTCTTCGGCGTAAAAAACATCCGTATTATCTTTGACGGATACAATATGCTCTTTATGATGCCTGCCGTCTGAATTTAACGCTAATAAATACACATCATTTTTATCCTTGAATAATATATGCGCTCCATTGTAAGCCCATAAACACTGGCTGATACTGGAACCTTGGCGGTAGGCGCTGCTTATCTGGAGGCGGTCATTAAATAGGGCGTATTCCGTATTCAACATGTTAAAATCAGCAACCCAGATATTATTTTTTGTCCAGAAAACAACCCGGTTCTTAGATTCGTTATATTCCATGCCGGATACATTCTTATCAAAAATACGGTAGGGCGGCAGGCTTACTATCAGGTCCCCTCTATCACCCCAAAAAACAAGCGCGTCCCGGTATATTTCTTTTATCTCATAAAACCGCGACCACTTAAATAAATCCCTGCCTAAATGTTCATCTTCAAACAAAATAATTTCCTGCTTCTTATCAGGCGTTGACTTTATGATAACATTATCCGCCCCAAGCAGATAGAGCCAGCGGTTTGATAATCCAAAACCTTTAATCCCGTCAAAATATTTCGGATAAATTGAATAATTTTTGATATCAAACCGGTTAATAAATCCTTCATAAACAGCAAAAACATCTTTCGTGCTGTCAGCGCTCCACCGGAGCGCGTAAGGATACGCCTTAAAAAGGCCGGTTATGTCAGAAGGCGGAGTATTTATATCCGCGAGGTTAAAAAGCAAATATTTTTTATTCCATAAGGGGCCGCCATAAACAATAAGCAATTCGCTTTTATTTTCCGTAAAAATTGAATTTACCGCAAAATCGCTATATTCCGCCTTTGCGCCTACAAGGGGTTTTATTTCTTTTTCTCTCCGGTCGTAAATGTAAAATTCTTTTAGCCGCGATCCTTCTTGAACGACAAAATAATCCGTTCCTCTCACCATAGCCAGGCTCGTATACCTGCCTCCTGGCAAAAGAGTTATTTCATTAAATTTTACAGGCAGAAGCGGAACATTCTTAAAAACGCTGGCTTTTCCCGGCTCAATCGTTACTTGATGACTCCAGGGCCGGTAACTCTTAAGCCGTAGGCCGAGCTGATATTGTCCGGGCTTAAGCTCGCTAATAGTCGCGGGGGTTTTGTTTTTGAAACGGCTCTTTTCAAGATAAACACTGGCTCCGGAAGGAAAACTGGAAAGGTATATCAGGCCGGTCTGCGAAATATCCTTCTTTTCCGGCTGATAAATATAACCGAAAGAATAAAGGATGATAAACGGGCAAAGCACAGCATAAACCAAAACAAAAATAGAAAAAAGAATTTTTCTGGCTACTTCCATCCACCCTTGTCCTCTTAACGGATAATTTTTTTTAATCCGGCAATATTATTGATAAGATAATCCGGCCCTGCCCGTAGGATGTCTTTTTTTTCGCCTATGCCGTAAGTTACGGCGCAGGTCAATATTCCGGCGTTTTTACCGCTTATAATGTCCAGGTCCATATCCCCCACAATCATACACCGCTTTCTGTTTCTATTGGTTCTTAAAACCTTTTTGAGCGGACAAACAGACGGCTTAACGCAGAGTTCATCATCCCCACCGATTACATCTTTAAAATATCCGCCAATACCAAGGCTATTAAGAGTCAGCCGGGCCATTTCTTTTTTTCTATTGGTAGCGACAAACATCAGCTTGTTTCTAAAATGTTTTAATGTGCTCTTGACATTAGGGTAAAGCCGGTCTCTTTGGGCAAAATGTTTTTTATAGTGGCGCTCAAATATAGAAACGCCATCAATAAGCAGAGTTTTATTTTTTTCTCCGATGGACTGCCTGATTAAGCTCTCCACGCCCGTGCCGATATAAGAGGCAATTTCGCCGGGAAGCCTTTCGTCAAGGCCTAACTTTCGCAGCGTAAATTTTACGGCTTTGACTATACCCTTTTTTGAATCTACAAGCGTCCCGTCAAGGTCAAAAACGAGCAAATCTACGTCTATCATTTTCTCTCTGGCTCAAATAGTTTTCTATACTCCGGATAGCCTTCTTTCTCCAAATCAGCCGCGGGAATAAAACGCAGTGCCGCCGAATTAATACAATAACGCAGGCCGCCAGGCGCGGGGCCGTCGTCAAAAACATGGCCCAAGTGTGAATCCGCCTGCCTGCTCCTCACTTCGGTCCTGACGGAAAACCAGCTTCTGTCTTCTTTCTCCACTATGTTATCCGGCTCCAGAGGCCTTGTAAAACTGGGCCAGCCCGTACCTGATTTAAATTTATCGAGCGAGCTGAACAACGGCTCACCGGATACGATATCCACATATATGCCCTCTGTTTTATTATCCCAGTATTCGTTATTAAATGCCGGCTCTGTTCCGTTGGCCTGAGTAACGTTATACTGCAACGGCGTTAATTTTTTTCGCAGCTCTTCATCAGACGGCTTTTTGTATTTTGAATGCCTGCCGCCTAAGGCCTGGTTATCATCATGCACAGCATCACCCCATAGTTCTTTAAGCCGCCGGTCGCGGCCGCAATTAGACCGGTAAAACTTATACCTTATCGGATTCTTCTTATAGTAACTCTGGTGATATTCTTCGGCCGGATAGAATTTATCTGCTCTAATAATATTTGTGGCAATCGCTTTATCAAATTTTCCGGACTCCCCAAGCCGTTTCTTTGTTTCTTCGGCTAATCGCATTTGTTCTTCTGTGCGATAGAATATTGCCGATGAATAGGCACGGCCGCGGTCGCAAAATTGCCCGCCGCTGTCTACGGGATCAATATGGCGCCAGAAAAAATCGAGGAGTTGCTTATATGTTATTATGCTTGAATCGTAAATAACTTCGACGGCTTCAATATGCCCGCCTGAGGCATAATTCTTGTAGGTTGGATCTGCTATTGTACCGCCGATATAACCGGAAATAACATCCTTGACCCCGGAAAGCTTTTCGAAATCCGCCTCCATACACCAAAAACAGCCGCCGGCGAAAATAGCTCTTTCTGTCTTCTCATCCGCCTGTAATTTGTTATCCGTCATAACCAATCCCCCAAAAATTAACAATATAGCAATGATAAATCTTTTCATTTTAATAACCCCTAATTTAGTCTTTGATAGGTATACGGTTATCATCCTCATCATAAGTATATCTTTCCCGGCCGCCAACTTTATGAATTCTAACATCGACGACTTTAAGCTCACCCGCGTCTTCTTCCACATCCAAATCAACGTCAATCGTTTCCCCGCTTTCTATATCCTTAAAATCCGCGCAGGAATAATAATAACCCCCGGTTTTACCAACACGCTCATGAATTCTAATAAGCGACAACTTTCTTGTTTTATCTATCTTATCATCGTAAACTTTAAATGAGCCGTTTTTTTCCACTTCTTGCGCGACATAGGCCTTCATCGCCAGCCGGATATCAGTGCTGGAGGGCTCAGACATTTCTTTTCCGCCGTGTTCCTTGCCACCATGTTCTTTACCGCCATGCTCTTTTCCTGCGTGCTCTGCGGCCTGCAGCATTGAGCTTGTGTAACTTAAAAGAATGGCCACGCAGGCGCAAATTGTAATTTTTTTCATTTTTACCTCGCTTTTTATGGCTTCCGGCCTTCTAAATCTAACCTTTATTTTGATCCGGTTAATTTTGCGGCAAGCTGAGTTATCCGTTTACCAAGCTCGCGCGCGATTTTTAAATCAACTTCTGTTGGCGCATCCTGCGCCATAACCCCTACTGCAGCGGAAGGCCCGTAAGGCGTACCGCCTCTTGTCGTTTCTACCAACTCTTTGATGCTGTAGGGCACCCCCGCGATTATCGCTCCATGATGCAATAAAGTAAACATCATTGAAATAAGCGTAGTTTCCTGTCCTCCATGCAAAGATGCCGTACAGCAAAAAGCCCCTGCCGGCTTGCCGATTAATGCGCCCTTCATCCAGAGCCCTCCTGTCTGATCCCAGAAATTCCGCAACTGCGCGCACATATTCCCGAACCTCGTAGGAGAACCAATAACAATACCGTCAAACTCCGCTAATTCATCTACCTTGGCTATGGCAACATCTTTTTGCGCAAGTTTTGCCTTTTTAATCCGCTCATCTGACTCAATTGTCTCTTTCGGCAGCAATTCCGGCACTGTGCGTAATATAGCCTCTCCCTTTGCTTGCTCTATCCCGCGGCATACCGCCTGCGCCATTAAAAATGTGTTGCCGGTCATGCTGTAATATAAAACCCCGATCTTCGGCTGCATAATTTTCCTCCCTACTTAATCGCCTCAAACTGTTCCTTATTGACGCCACATTCCGGGCATTTCCAATCATCAGGCAAATCCTCAAAAGCCGTCCCCGGAGCCACACCGTTGTCCGGATCACCCTTTTCAGGGTCGTAAATATAGCCACATACTTTACAACGGTATTTTCCGGAAACTTTCTGCTCTTTGGCGGCACTGGGTTGCGCTAACCGTTCTTTATTTGCCGCCTTGGGCGGAATTTTCTCCTTCGGCGCCTCTTCAATATCAAAGCCGACCTTTAAAACAGCCTGCCAGTAAGTAACGCTATTATCTTCCATCTCGCCCCTGATTTGTTTAATTTCAAACCAGCGCATATTCCGGACAGACTGCTCGGCGCGGGAAAGCGCGTTTTTAACCGCCTCTTCAATAGTAGCGTTGGATGTACCTACCAGCTCAATTACTTTATAAGTATTCTCTCTCATCTTCCTGTCCTTTCCTGAAATGATACGCTCTTATGAGGCATCGGCCAAGACCTTATCTATATTGGCATTTATATCCAAATTTATATCCTTTTTAGCGGATATAAATTTTCCATCAAATGTTTCTTTTTCTTTTTTGTAAAATACGCCGAGCGCTATCGGCGCCTCATCATGATAATTCCATTCTCTTATTTTATTAAGCGCCAGCGAATAATTCGAAGGGTCATGCTCCTTTAATTCGTATACCCGCTTATCATAATATTCATACATATTATAAAAAGTAACGCATACCTGAAGTATGTCTACCAACGAAAAACCTTTGTGGTTTATCGCCGCTTTGAAAATCTCCTTCAGTTGTTCCAAGCCGTGCGAAAATCCCCGGGCAAGAAAAGTCGCCCCGCTTGCAAGCATTAATTCCAATGGATTTATCGGGTATTCAAGCGTTCCTTTGGGAGTAGAGCGGCCCATAAATCCCATCGGCGAAGTCGGGGTATACTGCCCGGTAGTCAGCCCGTATACGCGGTTATTATGTATAATCATGGTTATATCAATATTTCTTTTTGCGGCAAATACCAGATGCTCTATGCCTTCCCCGTAGGCATCGCCGTCGCCGGCAAAGCCGATTACCTTTAATTCCGGGCCGGCAAGCTTTATACCTTCGGCCACCGGCGTCGCTCTTCCATGTATAGAATAAAAACTATTCGCGTTTATGTAATCTACGATTTTAGCATGACAGCCGATTCCGGAAACCAAAACCACATTTTCTATGGGCGTACCGTCGTCCTGAATGCTTTTCAGGACCGTCTTTACGGAATTTAATATCGCGAAATTGCCGCATCCCGGGCACCATGTGTTTTTCGCGGAAGTTCCCAACTCTTTTGCGCTCATGATATAACCGCCTTTACTTTTTCTTCCAGCTCTTCAATAGTAAACGGCCTTCCGTCATATTTTAAGATTTTTTCATCCGGAAAGATGCCGAATTTAGCAATGAGCCCCGCCAACTGCGCCGTAGCATTATTTTCCACATCTATTATTTTTTTTACCCCTTTCAGCGCGTCTGAAAAACTCTCCCGCGGAAACGGAGAGAAAACAACCGGCTGGATTACTTTTAGGCCAAGAGATTCCGCGACCTCAATACAGGCCCCTTTATTGGAACCCCAGCACAAGAGCGCGATTTCCGCTTTTTTGTTCCCATATACTTTTACAGCATCATATTTTATAAGTTCCTGGGCCAAATATTTTTCTTTACGCAATCTTTTTTCATACATTGGCATAATTTCCTTGGGGTCTTCAGTAGTTATGCCGTATTCATCATGCTCGTAACTATTGACCTTTATAAACGCGCCTCTGTTCGGCGCAAACGCTAAAGGCGATATACCGCTGTCCGTATTTAAATAGCGCTTGTAGGCGCCTTCGTTTTTCCACAATACCGCTTCTTCCCGGCTGCTATTTCCGGATGATTCGCGGTCAAAACTGAATGCCCCTTCGCTTAATACCTTATCTGAAAGGATGATTGAAGGAATTTGATATTTCCACGATATGTTCAGCGCGGCATTGGACCAATAATACGCTTCTTCCGAATCTCCGGGAGCGACAACAAACCGCGGAAACTCTCCATGCCCGGCACTTAAGACAAAATGCAAATCACACTGGGCAGTATAAGTAGGTATCCCCGTAGACGGCCCTGCCCGCTGGGCTACTATAATAACCAAGGGTAATTCCGCCATGCCGGCCATGCTAAGCGCCTCCGTCATCAGGCAGAACCCGCCTCCCGATGTGCCAACAGCTACACGCCTGCCTTTATAGGAAAAACCAAGTGCCATTAGTATAACCCCGATTTCACTTTCCGGATGCACAACCTTTAGATTAAAATTATCCGCGGCAGAGGCAAGGAAATGCAAGATATTAGAAGAAGGGGTCATCGGATAGGCAACGTATGCTTCAAGGCCGGCGGAAATAAGGCCCAGACCAAACACTTCGTTGCCGGTAAGAACCGGCAGGCTTTTTTTCTTTAATGCCGTCAACCCCAGCAGCTCTTTTGCGCTTTTATAACCTCTGGCGGATAATTTCAAATTTAAATTAAGCTCTTTAGAGATATTCTTTTTTATTACGCCTTCCAAAAGTTCATAATCTATCCCGATTGCCCTGGCAAACGCCCCCATAAGAATAGAGTTGCGCATAATTGGCTTAGCGCCTTCTTCTTTAATAATTTTAGATAAAGGCAGGCCCTGCCCGCTGGAATTTATGGCATCGGAGTCATAAATTATATTATTTTGATCCCTGAGTTTGCTTTTATGAAAATCAACCGTGTCCTGATTTATAGCGATAATATAGTCAATTCGTAAGCGGTGGGCCGATATTTTCTTTTCTGAGGCGCGGATAAGGGCAAAGTTATGCCCGCCCCGGATAAGCGAAGGGTAGTCAAAGTACATATAAACAAAATATCCCATATTGGAAAACAGGCGGGCGAGGAGGATACCGGCCTGGTTTATGCCGTCTCCCGCCTTGCCTCCGATGAGAACCGATATTTCGCGCATACTATTCTTTCTCCATCCGCTCTACTTGTGCCGCGTATTTTTCATGAATCAACGCGCGGTCAAATTCACGGAATTCATTAAGCATATCGTCCTTTTCATCCCGGCTGAAATAATCCATCACTGGCAGAAAAAAACGCTTATCTTCCTTTTCGATATGGCGGGGATAAAACTCAACAAGCGCCTTTAGATAAGTTATTATCTTTTTTTTAGCTTTTTTATCTCCGCCTCCGTAGACATTCTTAGCATCCACAAGCGCCGCGAGAGTTTCTCTGGCGTATTTATGCTCGGTGATAAGCTCGCTGCGCGTGCGGAAGTGTTCCCGGGAAAGCTCTTTTTTAGCAAGCTCGCGAAAAAGAATATCTTCTTCTTTGCCGTGGTGGCATTTATCGGCATATGTTTTAATAAAATCAACCGCTTCCTCAATAAAACAAATGTCTGGCTCGCTCCCCGACTCAAGATTCCGCGCTTGTTTATTAAGCAAGGCTATCATACGTTCTATAAGCCGGTGTTCTTTCATTAAGGGGCCAACAGGCAGAATACGCTCTTTTGATTGGTTCATATGGCTTATCTCCCCTTATACCTCCAATAACAAAGAAAGCTCGGAAACGTGTTCTTCTTCATCTATTATCACATGCCGGATGTCATGCTCAAGAGTGGCAAATTCATACTTTAAGCCCTCCTTATTATCGCATACTTTCGTATAAATTTGTTTATAAAAATCTATTGCCTCCTTTTCATTCTTAAGGTTTATCTCAAGGATGGCCTTTGTCGCAGCTGCCTTGTGCGTGGCAGCCAGGCCCATAGAAGGCTCCCCGCCTAAATATCCGCCGATAAGATTACGGAATACTCCTTCATGCTTCTCCTCATCGCCGGCGATTTCTTTCAGCCGCTCGATTATTTTCTCGGCATTAATCCCCTTTATAAGCTCGGCATGCGCCAGGTACTGAATACGCGCGGAATGCTCAAGCTCAAGGCCTTTATTCAACATAGTTAACAGTTCTCTCTTAAGATCCGCCATTTTATCCCCCCTTTTTTACCAACCCAATCATCCTTTTATTATTCTTCAATTGAAATGGCGGAAGCCGGGCATTCATCTGCCGCCTGCACGGCGCAGTCCCGGCTTCCATCCGGCACAAATTCCACCATCACCTTTGCCTTATCGCCATCCATCTCAAAAACTTCCGGACAGGTTTGCTCGCATAGGCCGCAACCCGTGCATGCTTCCTGATCAACTATGGCTTTCATAAAACTCAACCTCCTCTTTAGGCCTACTCAACCTTTATTTCTTTGGTAGTTTCCCAGAGCCCGTGGAGATTACATTTATCCCATACTTTAAGAGGACCGTGGGCGTGGCTAAGTTTAACCGTAAACGAGGCCTTGGGAAAACTTGCTCCTCCGCTAAAATTCGCGTGGCCCAAAAAAGTGTCTCCGCAATAAAGCTCAATCCACTCGATGAAGTGGCCCGGCTCATTGGGATGAGCCAATAGTTTCCCTACTTCTATCCTGACCTCAAACGGCTCATCTTTTTTAACCCTATCCGGAGCCTCAATCACCGGAATATGTTTTTTTTCAAGCTCTGTAGGGCTAGCTTTATCTTTTGGCTCGTTTACTCCGCATAAGATATCCTCGGTACATATCCATGTTTTCTCCATTTGCATCCTCCTCTGTCACCCATCACCATTTTATTTCTTCTTCATTGGCTTTCCGCAGCAGCTTCTTACCTCTTCGCCGGTTTTAACTTCCCGCACTTCTTCCTTACCACAAGCAACACAAACGTAAGTCGCCGTATTTTTCTTTTTTGGCCCGCAGCTTCCGCATCCCATAGTTACCACCTCCTTTTAATTTTTGGTTATTTTAAGATATATGCGCCTCCGCCAAAACAAGCCTTTCTTCTCTCAAAGCGCTTTCCGTTAGTTGTGAAAAATTCTCTATTATAGTGATTACATCCAGCGGATTAAAAGGTTTCAAAAGGCATCTTCTTACATTGCATACCTCTATAAGCTTCAGGCACTCAGCTTTATTATAAAAAGATGTCATTGCAATAACCGGTATATGCTCCGCCGACAGGCGTAATTCGCTTGCCAGAAAAAAACCGCTTTTGGCCGGCTTATTAAAGCCTAAAAGAATCAAATCCGGCTTTAGCTGAAAAACTTTTTCAATTGAGGAATCCTCGTCTGTGCAGGTATAGGCCTCATAACCGGCAAGAGCCAACGTCTCACTCAGCCAATTCAAAAGTTTTTTATCTTTATCGATAACCATTATTTTAATACCCATCCCTCACCTCCTTTTCAACTTCCTTTGCCGCCTGCGTTCTCCGGCATTAACGCATTAATCAGGCCCAACAGCACCTCATCGCTGAAAGGCTTTTGCAGAAAACCAGAAGCATGAGCCCGCATCGCGCGCTCACGATCATCTTCTCCGGCATGCGCGGTAATAAATATAATTTTTAGCCTGGAGCCTAACGCGTTCAACTTTTCCTGAAGCTCAAAGCCATCCATTGAAGGCATACGAATATCCAGCAGCAAAATACCCTCCGCCTCCGGCGTAATAAAATCCAGAAATTCCCTTGCCGAGTTAAATGCCTCCACGTTAAAATCGCATGACCTTAAGAGCCGGCCAAGCGCTGTTCGCACGGATTCATCATCATCGACTATGTAGATTGCGCAGCTTGTATTCATCAAGAATAATATTAACAAACGAGGGGATTATTGTAAATTGGACTTTGGTCCAATACGGAAAAATGAATCTACTCGAAGGGAAAAACTATCTTTTGGGCGAGCCTATTTCACACTTTTGGGTGAGTACAACTAATTCCGCAACAGATTTCACCTGCATTTTTTGCATTAGGCGGCCGCGATGGACTTTAACTGTTTTCTCCGTCACGCCGAGTTTGGCGGCAATTTGTTTGTTTAATCTGCCGGTAATTACCCAGCGTAAAACATCGTATTCACGTGGGGTAAGCAATTTAATCCTGCGCTGGATTTTTTCTTTCTCGGATAAATTTTTACGCATGCGGATATTCTTATTTATGGCGCGTTCAATCGCCGAAAGCAGCTGTGTATCGTCAAAAGGCTTGGGTAAAAAATCCACCGCTCCGTCTTTCATCGCGTTAACGCTCATGGGAATATTTCCGTGGCCGGTGATAAAGATAACCGGCAAAGAAATCCCTTTTTTTATCATTTCCTTTTGGAGGTCAATACCGCTTAAACCGGGCATGCGCACATCAAGCACCAGGCACGCCGGGCCGTTAAAACGCGTTTTTTGCAGAAATCCTTCGGCAGAGGCCAATGGCTCCGGATGGAATCCGGCAGACTTAATTAACCGCGCAAGCCCTTTACGCACCGAAGGGTCGTCATCTATTATAAAAACTCTCTTCGGCATATTTTATTTCCTGTTCCTTTTGGATAAAGGCAGTGAAAAACTAAAAGCGGCGCCGCCTCCGGAGACATTTTCCGCCCAAATAGTGCCGCTATGCGCCTCAATGATCGCCTTATTAATCGCCAGGCCCATTCCCATGCCTTCTTTTTTAGTGGTAAAAAATGGATCGAACAGGCGCTTCATATATTCGTCATTGATCCCTTTGCCCGTATCTGCCACAGTAACTACCGCGTTTCCATTGCCATCCTGCTCAGTAAGTATAAATAGCCTTTTTAGTTTTACTCCTGATACCGCATCCAGGCTGTTTAAAACAAGATTTAAAAGCACCTGCTGTAGTTGTATCCTGTCGCCATGCACCGGAGGCATATTTTCATTAAGATAGGTATCGAAAGAGACGCTCTTTATGACGATATCGCTGTGAACAAGCGGGATAACTTCACGGATAACATCATTTATATCAAGTTCGGAAAATTCAAATTCGGATTTTTTTAGCAAGGCCCGGAGCTTATTAATCACCTTGCTTGCCCGCCGGTCATCGGCGACAATATCCGCAATAATTTCCCGTATTTCGTTTAAGTCAGGATTCTTCGAGTTTAAAAACCTCGCCGCCGCCTGCGCGTTGCTCATGATCGCCATGAGCGGCTGGTTAAGCTCATGGGCTAAAGCGGCGGTAAGCTCACCCATCGCGGTTACCCTTGAAACATGCATCAATTCCTGGCGCAATAAATGTAATTCTTTTTCCTGCTCCTTACGCCCGGTAATCTCCTGAACCGTACCAATGCCGCTGATTGGTTTACCCTGATTATCAAACTCGACTTCCGCCTTTTCTCTCACCCATTTTATTTTACCGCCGACTATAATTCGATGCTCGATGTCATATGGTTGTTTTTGAAGCGCAGCTTGCCAGCTATTATTTACATAGTCACGGTCATCAGGATGAACAATTTCCAGGAATTTCTCATAGCTGAGCTGGGTCCCGCTGTCAAAACCGAATATGCGAAGAGTTTCATCAGACCAGGCGAGCTTATTAGTTATAATATCAAGGTGCCAGCTGCCGATACGCGCCACAGCCTGAGCCCGGGTAAGATTATCTTTCGCTGCCTCCAAAGCCTCTTTTGTTTCTTTGAGCTCTGTTATATCCTCACAATGCAAAAGAGCCATCCGCCGGCCAAGCAGTTCAACGGGCGAAACAGAAATAACCATAGAACGGCAGATTTTTTCTTTTCCCAGCGTAAGCTCCGCTTCAATGCGCGAAGACGGCCTGCCATTATCCAAGGCATCAATGACAACACCCCTAATCAAACAAGTTTTACAATGCTCTCCACTGCCGCAGCCCAACGGATTTTCCAAAGAGTGAAAACACTTTAAAACATCTCCGAAGGCGCGGCCGCTGGCATCTTTTGAGGGTTCGCTTAAAAATGTCCTTGCCGCCCGCGTAACATTACAGATACGCCTCTCATCGTCAATAAGGAAAATCGGTACGGGTATATTTTGAAAAAACGCGTCAAATGCCGCGTGGCTAGGGTTATTGATTATAGTTTTCTCTTTCACTGCCCACCTCTTTTAAGCACATTATACGCTTTCCCCGGACATTGAGCAACAAAATCCAATTCTCAAGCGGCTTCGGATGCGTGCGTTTTTATATGCTTTAATGCCTCAATTACCTTTATTGCTTCCTTGCGGCTCAACTGATCTGCAAACGGCCTATGATAATATTTATGGATAAAATTATTAAGGTGCGCATCAGTCCAGCCCAGATTTTCCGCGAGGCTTTGAATGTATAATTTTTGCCGTATGGTCAATCCGGACCGGTTTAGCTGGTAGTGGCGGCTGCGCACAAAATAATTCATCAGGCGGCGAAATTTTGCCTCATCCAGATCCTTGGCGCTATTTACCCCCGCGGCCTCATTTAAGATATGCCGGTATTCCTCATCGCTCAAGCCAAGTTCTTTCTTAACAATATGAATAACGGCAAGCTTCTTTTTATCCATGCGATAAGGTAGAATGGTGTCAGATTTATTTAACGATTCAGTTAAAATAAAGCGTGTTGCAGAAAATTAAATAGATACCCGGTAATAATAATCGCGCCGCTTGTTATACCGAAAAATATACCGATCAGCCCTATTTTCATCGCGCGTCTTAGCATAATGGCTTCCGGCAGGCTTAAAGCCGCGATCGCCATCATAAAGGCTAAAGCCGTCCCGAGAGGAATGCCTTTTTGGAACAGGACAACGGCAATCGGCACAATTGCCGCGCAACTGCCATACATGGGCACGCCTAATACAACAGCTATAGGAACAGAAAAAATACCGGTTTTTACGATAATTGACTGTATTGCCTCCTGCGGAACATAATTATGGATGATAGCGCCTATCCCAACCCCTATAATAACCCACAGCCATATTTTTCGCACTACCGCTATCGACTCCTGATACCCATATTTAATCCTGCCGTAAAATGAGTAAGATTCCTCCTTAATGTCAGCATTGTTTCGTTTATCTATTATATCACTGACCAGATACTTATCCAGCTTCATCCGTCCCAATATTACTCCGGAAATAACCCCTATAAAAAGCCCGCTAAAAATATAAAGGATAGTGATTTTATACCCGAAAAATCCCAGCATCAGCACAACCAGATATTCATTTATAAGCGGTGAGGCAATAAGGAATGAAAATGTTACCCCCAGAGGAATACCTGCCTCCAGGAAACCTAAAAACAAAGGTATTGACGAACATGAACAAAAGGGGGTTACTGCTCCAAAAAGGGAAGCAAAAAAATTAGCCGATATCCCCTTCTTGCCCATCCAGTTTTTGATCTTCCTTTGAGGCAGATAAGTACGGATAAAACCGATAATCAGGATTAAGAAAAAAAGCAGAAGAATAATTTTAACCGAATCGTAAATGAAAAAATGTACTGCCCCGCCAAAATGGCTATCAGGATTTAAACCCAACACCCCATAAACAAGCCAATCACAAAATTTTAGCAGCATGAAGAACCTTTTTTTTCATTACCACTATCACAGCAAGAGCTCTTCTTTGATTTTTCCGCCAACTTTTTATCCAGTTTCTCTAATATGCGCGAAATAAACCCTTTCTTCTCTTCTTTCGCATTCTTGTCCATAACAATTCTCCTTTCATGAAAAATTCGCATTACCTTAAACGATAATCATGCAACCCGATTATTATTGTCAACCGCACAGAACTACTATCTCCAGAAAAATCCAAGTATGCCGGCCCCGGTAATAATTATTGCCGGATGAATTTTTGTAAACATAAATATAAGAAATGAA
>Ga0210019_1000770_pt1 | contig 38225 bp, 36 predicted proteins | sample CryGeyCG2114_020_2_FD_183969 | JGI IMG/M metagenome (GOLD analysis project Ga0210019, IMG submission 183969) | Groundwater microbial communities from aquifer - Crystal Geyser CG11_big_fil_rev_8/21/14_0.20 (SPAdes) (version 2) | ecosystem: Environmental > Aquatic > Deep subsurface > Groundwater ...
CTAGACCTGAGAAGATAGTAATAAAACGATCTAGATCATCACTTACCGAAATACTATTTCCAATATGATTAGCAATGTCAGCAGCAGAAGACACAATTTTAGCATAATGTGCAGACATAAGCTTTTTGAAATCCTTTAATAACATCTCTCTAAACTTAGCCTTTTTCTTAATTTTCTTGCTGATAGATTTCTTAGCCCAATACGCTGGTAGATCATCGTCTTCATCACCACCTTGAACATTAGGTGTGTTGTTGTTATCGTTGTCATCAGCGTTATCATGAGCTGGGTTTTTAACAGAATTATTGCTTACGTCAAAACCACCTTTGATAGCAGAAGCAATAGCAGAATGATTATAATCGTGCTTGTAGATAACTTCAGCAGCAGACATTAGCTTATCGAGTTGCTGACTTGAAGGATTTTTACTTTGGATTTTATCGAAAATCTTTAATCGCAAATCTGTCAAGTTTTTAGCTTTCTTAAATTCCGCTACACTCATACCTAGTTGTTTCAATGCCTTTTGAATTACATCCGCTGCATATGCAACAGATGATACACCCGACAACAAATACGATAGTTTCTTACTAAAATCAGCGCTGCCTGCATCACCCTTAAGATCTCTAACCATGCCTTGAAAGTCTTTGTTTTCTTCTAACAAAGCGATTAGATTTTTACCAGTAGGACCGATGGAAACATTAATCATATTTGCTAACATGCTCATCTGACGATTAAGTTCTTCTTGTAATTTTTCATATACTTCAAGTGATTGATCGGATCGCATCTTTAAATTAGCATCTTGACTTTCACTAACTAGATCCTTTTGTTTTTTGTACGCAGCGTCTAATGTTGTGTGAAGAAGTTGCATATTTTGCAATGTGCGCAGTAGATCACCAGCAACCGTCATAAATTCGGTATGTAGACCAGTTAGCAATGTATGCATTGTTTCTGCTACCTTTTGACACTTAACAGAGTCGCTATCGTTAATATCAATTAAAGTGCCTCCGTAGTGTTTATTCAATGCATGAACGAGTACATCACAAACACGTTTTTGTTGGGAAGAACTATTTTTAAAAACATTACTAAAAGTTCCATTCTTTTTAGGATTACCTACGACCTTAGCGAGATGCTTAACAATTTGGTCAATAGGAGCAGATTGTGCGTTTTTCGCACCAGGTAGTTTGAGTGCTTTAAATACTTCTTCAGCGATATTACGAATTAATTTTTCTTTCTTTTGTGCATACATAGAATTAGCATACGATTGCAATTCATCACCACCTAAAACATAACCACCTGTCATCTCTTCTGGTTCTCCTGGTTCTTCATCGCCCCCTGTTTTAACCTCTTTGATGGAATTTAGATAAGCTTCGGCATCTTCATTACTAAGAAAGAATCTATTAAGATGATCCTTCATAGTTGCAGAGAGCTTTGCCGGTCCCATCTTGGTTTCCTCAAAGATGCTAAAAGAGCTTTGTGTTGTTCCCATCTTGTGTGTTTGGAATATATATATATAAACAAAAATTGTTTTTAATTTAATTTATTATCAAAAAAATAATACTTTAAAGTTATGATGTTTTTTACGTTTTTATAATAATATATCTTACTAATATGTTTATAGCTAATACAGGATTAAAAATCCTTTGTCGACTGCAGTTAACTATTGTATAGACTCATCAAGTCTTTTGGTCAACTTCGTTGACTGTTGTATAGACTCATCAAGTCTTTTGGTCAACTTCGTTGACTGTTGTATAGACTCATCAAGTCTTACGTTGATTACAGCGACTGTTGTATATATCTTACTAATATATCTATTTCCGATTTACTTAACCATAATTTTGTGGCATTATGTATAAAATTCTTAATTTTTCGATATCCGCTCCTGGTTTTATTATTAAAGTTAGGTGGTTTGATATGATTATTTCGCACTTTATCACAGATGTTTCTTGCTATATTTTTTAAATTATCGTTTGAAAGAACTATTCGCTGTTCATTACTCAACAAAATAGGATGCGATGGCAATACGGGATTACCAGTTGTCATTTCACTGTTTGTCATTTCGCTGTTTGTTGTTCCACTGCCCTTTATCTCGTGAACCTCTCGTAACTTTCCTTCGTTACTTAAAAACAACGGCGGTGGTTCTGTTTCACCATCATTACTTTCTATATAAGGAGATCTACCAAAAGGTCTAACCTGTGACATAGACGTATGACGTAGAACTGATCTAACCAAAGGCGGTATTTGGCTATTTACAGATTTACGTTCGGATTCATTTACAGGTTTATGTTCGGATTCGTTTTCAACCAGGTTATTTAACATGTTAATTGCATTTAGAGTTGTATTATGATTAATATTAGTGGGGTTTTCGAATAAACTGCCTATGTATTGAAAAAATTGTTCTGCTTGATTCATGTGCATAGATTGAAATGTTTTGTTAGAATGATGTATAATAGATAAGAACATTTGTACTATATCTCTGCTTAAACTGTTACTAGCTTCAAATTCTTCAGTTTTGTGCATGTGCAAGGCTGTTATAAAATCTTGTAGGAGATTCTGTTTAACATGTGTTGGAGAATAATATACGTGTATATTTTTTGTTCTTGTATAAAATATTCTAAGTTCTGGATATCCTGATGTAGAATAAAGTTTTACATGTGCTATGCTGGTTTGAGTCATTATTTAATTTATATTTATATATTATTTGCGAGTTTAAATAATAAGATGATGTATTTTTTTTTTATTTTATTTATATAGATAAATATATTCTTATAAAATGTCTAAAAGTGGAGGTGTAAGCAAACATTGCAGCATACTAAATTATATTAAACATGAGAATAGCGAGTTATACGAACTCGTACAGGACTTATGCATAGGAAGAATTTTTAATCCTCGCAGAGGAACGCCCGGGATTACTTTTCTTCACCCAGATAAGTCGTTACTATCTCAAATAAAAAAAATGGCTGATGGTGATAATCCAGAAGAAGCCGTAGCAGCTATTCAATCGTTAGTTTTATTAGATTACCTTCCGGCTAATAGCGATTTTGATGACAAAAAAAGCGATATTCCTACATTTTTGAGAAAGAAATTACCTGTTGCCAGCGTTAGTGGTGCTAAAGTTACTCTCAGCAACGGAGCTGAGCTTACAGTCGACAAAAAATTTAAAGTTCGTGGTGACAGATCTAATATGGCTGTATATAATTTGACAAAAAAACTAGTGCCAACCGATACCGAGCCTGCTACCTTCGTTAATGCTAAAAAAGGTAAGAACAGCAAAGTAAAAGGAGGTGCTGACTTTCAGAGAACCAAGGTTGCACTATTTGAAGATGTTGTAACTAAACAATGCGAAGGTAAAAATCGCGACTATGCTATGGAAACTCTAGTTTCCCTCGTGCAATATCTCAAGATGACCAACAGCGCTAAACATCTAGATGTATGTTCGCAGTTAAGCTGGGACACTCTAGCAACTCTTGCTATTGTATTACAACCTTATCGCAATGTAGAAGACGAATGCACATATATTACAGCTAGCGATTTCGCAGAATTCTCCACTTTATATTCTAGAGGAGGCGAATTATCTTCAGTCTATGCTTATGTAATTAATCCGCACACCACATATAAGGAAATGATGGAATCAGCAGTTGACAGTAAAGCACAAAATGCTGTTAAAGCTATTGCCGAAGAAGTCTTCGATAAAACAGCTAAAGCGAATGTTCCTGTTGAACTAGCAGCCGGATACAAAAAAGCATCTAGCAGGAATGTTTTTCCTGTCAATTCTGTGCGTGCTAAAGTATTACAAAACAACAAACTTGCGATGGCTGAATCCGAGCTACGTGTTATGTCTGCCGTTCTATTAGACAACTGCACTGATGTATTGGATAAAAACGAATTCATGGATTTATTCAAATTCAGATGCAATCTCAATGCTCCATATGTTGTTAATAGTAGAGAACAGATTCAAACTTCAAATATTGGGTTTTTCTACAGTGTAGCGCTGTTAATTTCACGCAGTAGCGGTTTTATTCATTTACCATGCATGCCAGGCAGCGCTTTATCAGAAATTCATGATTTAAACGTATTTATTTCATTAGATTGCAAGTTCGAAAATATCGCTCTGAATTACTACCAAGACGTAGGAAGTGACAGCGTGATGGTTAAAATGCTAAAAGAAGCTTTAGCTAGTATTGAAGAAAAACACAAACAACCACAGTCGCAACCTGCACCAGAAGCATCATAAATTATTTTACTAAAAATATACTAATACTTTTTTTGCTTAACATCTACACTTAACTATTAGTTTTAAGTTTTAAATTTGAAATAATATATTATATATTTAAAGATGGCTTCCTATATTAGATGTCCCGAGTGTTGTTTCTGTATTGGAAAACTGTCTGATTTTGTTACATTAGCAAAAAACGCTATATATCAGGAAAGCATATTTTCTGAAAACAGTAAACATGCTAATTACGATCCAGAGAAAATGTGTTTTAATCCTTCTATTACACCATCGCTAGAAAAAATATTTGATGCTTTAAATATAAAGCATAGATGTTGTAGGATGCGATTAGTTGCTAAGACTCATTTTGATCGTATTTATAAATAAATTGTTTGTTATAAAATTTATGTTAGAGTTAGTATATATATTATCTATACAGCAGTTAATACAACCAGTTAATATAATTGGTTAACTGAAAATTGAAAATTGAAAAACAGATATAAGATAAACTAACATAAACATAATAATTAATCAAATACAACATGTCAAAAACAACAGAACTTACACCTAAAGAAATCATTCAATTACGAGAGAAATACCCAGATGAAAGCCTATTAGTACCACAAATTAAACAAACTAAAAAAAATAAGAATAAGGATTTTCCGACATCATATGTACCATATAGTATTAAAAGATTAGTAGGATCGCCAACGACATTTCGTTTAAAATTTACACAACAGTTGCTAGCCGCTAATGCTAAAATTCCGTTTGGTACAACAGTAGAAACAGCAAAAGACATGAGAATTACATTCAGAAGATTAACTAAGGAAGATTTAAAAGATACTGATTATCCGCCTGACAAACATGATGCTCTTTTAGCTTCTAATGATGAATTTATTAAAGCACTTGATATTTTTGCCGATGAATATGAAAAAATGGCTGAAAAATATATATCTGGTAAAAACACACCTCAGTTTAGAGCAAAGGGTATACCAGTAGCTAGCTTTAGACAGACGCATCGCAAACCTACTGATCAAGAGCTACTTAATCCTGAACTAGCAGATGGAATTCCTTTAGAAAATCCGTTTTATAGATTTAGGGTTTCTGCTGATCCTGTTACAAAGGAATTAGGCAACAAATCCACAGATGGAAAGTTGAATCCTGTTGTTTTCGATGTTCGTAAAACAACAAAAGAAAACGGTATGCAAAAGTTCCCCGCGAGGTTAATTAAAGGTAAGACAAAAAAAGGAAAACATATATATACTAACTTAACAGTTGCTAATGGTGGAGATTTTATGACATATATGTCGCTAGTAACAGGGGTAGTAACTTTTGATAGCGCGTGTATTAGTAGATCAGCTGTTAGCTCTATGAACAGAGTAAATAATTTATATGTATGGCCACATCAAGTTATGAAAAGATCTTCAATCGATCCTGAAGACGTTGAAAGCATGGCTATGTTCGGCACTAATAATTTTAATGATGAGATGCACATTGATATGCCTAAAGAAGAAACTAAATCCAGTAATAAAACGAGCAATAACTCCGATGAAGAATCGTTAAGTGAATTAGAAGAAGAAACAGACGACCCAGAAGAAAATAACACCAGCGAACCAGAAGAAAATAACGATGCTGATGACGAACCTAACGATGATCCTGAAGATGAAACCGATAATCATGCAGAAAGTGACAGCAACGATCTTCCCGAGGTGAGCCTTCCTAAAAAATCAAAAAAGAAGAAGAGAAAGGATTAACAAAGTTCATTCATTTAAAAAATTAAAAAGAAGAAAGGATTAATAAAGTTCATTCATATAAAAAATCAAAAAAGAGATTAATATCATCTAATAACATTTAACTTAGTATTTTTTTTTTGATCTTATACTATAGCTAATAACTAGGTCAAAGCAGCACGAACTATTTCTATATTTTTTAGACACATTTCAATTGCTTTTAATAGTAATCCGTTTGTATCCGGGTGTTTTAATCTGATAATCGCTATTTCACTATCGTATCTGTATATAGATGGTGCGCAGAACAATATGTTTGGATCTATATTATAACACTGTTGAGCTAGCATATAAGATAAAGTTATATACTCGCCATGAAACTTATATGTTTTTATGTCTTCGCTAATATCAACTTCAAAATTATCAGAAAGATAATATTCTTTTTCCTGATTAGAACTACTATAAGTTTGTATTTTTTTGTTTGCGTTTTCTAGTTTATTTTTAAGACAATCGCATAATAAATTTACAACTTTACCCGTACTAATATTTCCAGACGTGGTAAAACTACATTCAAATTCTGTTGGATCTACTGTTGATGATCTATCCCCAGTATATCTAAAATTATCATAAGGTGTCATTCCCACGGGACTATAGGTAACTTCATCTAATAGAGTAAATTTTGCGGCGTCTTCTTTACAACATCCTTTAATAATAGTTAAAGATTTTAGCCTGAGAAATTTATTTGGTCTTAAACGTAACAGCGTTATATTTGAATCAGGTATCAACATGTCCAGCGATAAAGTCTTAGTATCGGTTTTATTTTCTGACTTTTTACCAGGAAACGGATTCTTTATAGATATTTTGATATCACTAGCTTTAATATCAATTATATCGTTTGTATCATTATATTTATCAAGGTAAATATAATATGAGGCTACTTTCTCTTCGTTTATTTCTTGACTAATTGGAATTAGATTAATGTTTTTACGAACAATGTCAACTAACATAAATTCATCGTCTGTTTCATAATCGGATTCGGTAAAGTCTAGACAAATAACGGGTAATTCGCTTATCAGTGTTCTTCTAATTGCATTGGCAAACCCGGCAAACGTATTTGACATTTTAAATGCCAATGTATATCTTGAGGATTTTGGTAGTAAACTAGTAGGATCACTAACGCCGTATTTTTTCATAAGACTTACTATTTCTTTTAATTCCTTAGTTTCTTCTATTTTCTCTTCGGTGTTTTTAATATCTGATATTACGATATCATGGCTGGTAGATGACTTGCTTTTAGATTTGCCTTCAGACTTGCCTTCAGACTTGCCTTCGGACTTGCCTTCGGACTTGCTTTTAGATTTGCCTTCAGATTTGCCTTTAGACTTGCCTTCAGATGTTGCTTTGCCTATTAGCATAGGATCTAAATTAGATACGTCTTCCATACTACAGTTAATCAATTAACAAGTGTATTTATGTAAGGACTTTCAATCCTATACTACAGTTAATCAATTGACAAGTGTATTTATGTAAGGACTTTCAATCCTATACTACTGCTAACAAAGTTAACGTAAGGACTTTCAATCCTATACTACTGCTAATCAATTGACAAGTGTATTTATACAGTAGAAATTAAGCAACAGATCTGTATTATATTAATATTACCGTATAATCTTTATATAATTATATAATAATAATTCATTTTTCAGTATTTATTAACATATAAATATAAGCGCTAGTAAAAATATATTTAATAATGACAGTGCAGTTAGTCGAACTTATCTTTAATGATACGCCATCTGGGCATAATAGAGATTTAACAGAATATCTTAAGAGAAATCTAAGTTCAGTAATTACAAAAGGCGGTATCAAATTTAAATTTATTATAGCAAAAGCAAATGATTTACAGCAAATTAGACGGCGCGGTATAAAACGTCTACCTGCATTACTCCCACAAAAGGGACGCCCGGTTATAGGAGTTCCAGATATTATACAGTTTTTAGGTCGGTCTGTTAGAAATAGCAAAACTATTGCAAAACCAAAAACAGAGGAAGAAGTTTTAGACAGCTATTTTAGAAAAACAATAGGAGATATTAAGGTAGATGATGACAAAAAAATAATTCCTTTTGACGATCAAGAAGAAGATATGACTGAAGGTGGAGGCGATCTTTTAGCTAAATACAATGAATTTATGAATAGGCGAGAAGGAAAGGAACCAGCAAAAAGAGCTTCCAGAGTAGCACCTCCAAAACCTAGCTGGAATCATGAACAAGATGACGATTATACGGAAAGAGCACAAATGCCTAGTGTTCATAATGCTCCCACTACTGAAAGACCCAGAGCAGACAACGTGTATAATGAACCCGGAGATCCGTTAGCCGCTTTAAATAGAATAAGCAATGCAGGGGGTGCATCGGCAGACGACGATATGATGCGTGCTCTTCTAGAAAGAACCGGTGGTGCAGACGCTAACTTTTAATCTACAGTCTGTCTTTTGGTTCTTTGTAAGGCAAATCCAATATAGTAAAATAATCTTCTTCGGAATCCAATTGTGGTATTTTAACCAAACTGTCATCTTGTATATTAAATAATCCTTTTTGATTTAATAACATTCCTTTCTTTTTTGCTATACCACGCATAAGTATATTATGTTCTTTACTACCAGTACTATATAATAACATGGGTATTTTGTTTTCGGGGTCTACGCGAAATGCATCTAATTTATAAACAGTTTTTTCTGTTTTACCGAGTAAATCAGTAACATCTATAATAATAGATAGTTTATCTTTACCTTTACTATATGGATAAGCTTTACCATCAAGTTTTTCTTTTAAATCATTCATAAAATTATTAATTGCATCTGGCTCGTCGCTAATAATCATAACATCTATATCACGAGACGTGTTTTTTTGTCTGCGATAGCTACCAACGAGCATTAATTCTCTATTATTGTTTTGTAGCTCCAAAATAATAGGTTCTATCTGTTTAATATCATCTTTAGGTATTACTTTCTTCGGATCTAATGTTAACCACAATTTAGTTTCTTCTGGTAGTTTTGCCAGCCATTTTTTCATATGTAACTGATTAACATTCGTTAGCCCTTCATCGACCAACGCCGATGCTTTCTCATTACCCAACCCCATAAAATTAGACAGCTCTATGATAAGTTTTTTTCTTTGTGGTTCTGTTAAACGTTTACCTGGATTTTTAGACTTGCTTTTAGATCTGCTTTTAGACTTGCTTTTAGTTTTGCTTTTAGACTTACTCTTAGACTTGCTTTTAGTTTGCTTAATTAGTCCTGCAAACTCCAACGCTTTTGACTTCATATAATCGCTTAAAGGCAAATCGTTAATTTTACTTTTATTTATTTTTTCATTACCGTCATATTTGCTGTCTATAATTTCTATAACTCTATCATAACTTCTAGCTCTGTATTTTGAGTTAGCCTTTTTTTCAGACAATACTTCTTTAGACTTTGTGCTAAATTTTTCTTTAAGTTTATTGAAATCCATGTATAATAATAGTTAATAATTATATTTTTGATTGTATATTTTTGATTGTATATTTGCTAAAAAAATAATTATAATTCACTTTTTAACTTTAACTCTATCTTTAATTTAGCATCTTACTTTTAGGTCAGTTTTGTATTTAACTTGGATTCTAGCTTTTTAACTTTAGCTTTAATTTAGCTTTTTTGTTCGTTTTCTTGATATTCTTTTTTTCTCTACAACGGCAACAGTATCATCTAAGTTTGTATCTTCGAAGTTATATTCGTTATCACCATAGAACCATCCACTGACGATACCTTTATTAATTGCATCTTCGCATTCTTCGACTTCTTTTAGCCATATTTTAGCACCCGGAAACAAATCGTCTTTTTCTTCGAGATATCCTAATCGCTCTTGTAGTTTTTTAATTTCTTCTTCTCTTTTGGCGTATGCATCTTTTGTCAACACTCTGTAAGACATATCTAACAAATAATCATATGATGCACCGTATTTTGCTTCTGTAATCATAGGCGCTAATAATTTTAGTTCTGTGTATTGCGGATTGAGCAATAGAGACTTATTAAATATTAAATGTTTATTTCTTGCCAATATTTTACGAGATTCTTCTTCACTCGTATTCTTTGTAATATTATAGCTATCATGAGCAACACTAAAACGCTGCATTTCACGTAACATTTTAATATGAAGATTAATAATAATAATTTCTCTTTCTATACGTATTTCGTATAGCTGCTTTCGGTAATTAAACCAATCTTCAAATACATCTTCGTATGAAGCGTACTCAATAACTTCATTTTTCTCGTTTACTAGATTAATTCTATCATGCAACGGCGCTTTAAGTTCGAAGTAATCTTCGTATGCATCAAACTCATATGAACCGTATTTTTCTTCTATTTCCTCCATAGCACCTGGTTTTAAATATAAAGTTATCTTAACCTGATCTGTTTTAGTTTCATCAATATAATCGTCAACATATTCTTTATGTTTTATGCCGTCCTTTTTTGGTTCTTTTTTCTTGCTGATTGTGTCAGCGTCAGAACCCTCTATATAGTAATAGGACCATTTATTTGGAGGTAGTCCACTGATGATAATAGAATAGTTATCGACATCAATTTCATACGCCCCAACAAACCATAATTTGTTTTTATATTTTTGAAATCTGCCATTTAAATGTGCAGCATATATAGGAAGTCTTTTACATCGTTTGATCTCTCCTTTAATACGCTGTTTTACATTTTTTATAATATGCGAGATATCTCTAGCATGAGTACATATTGTCCATCCAGTAGCTGGTATTTCATCTGACTCACATAGTGAATAGGGTATTACTGGAACATAATGATTGGGTTCGTATCGAGCACCGTCATTCAATGTATATTGTAATATGAAATCGTCTTCTTTACGAAATAACTTATCCGCTAATCTGTAATTTAAAGCAGTGTATATATATCTTGGACTAGCATAATCCTTATATCCCTTAGAACGCGATCCAAAATTACCTAATGGATGTAGCAAAGGCAAGTTACGACCTTCTGGAAAGGCATGAGCCATCCTAATAATACTCTGTTCTAAGGACGTCTCACCATGGTGATAATTAGCTAACGAAACAACACTACCGGCAGCACCTTGAACTTTTATTCGTTTTCTTCCTATTTGTCGCATAGTGTAGAACACTTTTCTCCTGCAGTCTACAAATCCATCTATAGCATTAATTAATTTGCGAATAATATTATCGCGTTGATACATTTTGCTATCTATTGTAAATTGCTTGCTAAGAGGTATAATTAGACTAGCCTTAAGTTCTTCTTTAACATCGGTTTTTAACGCCTCTTTTCTTGGTGTTGTATCAGGACCATAATAAATAAACATGTTTTTTACAGAGTCATTATCTAGCACATATTTAGATAATTTTCCATCTATGTTTTTAAACATCTGTTTTACTTCTCCAAATGCTGGTTTATGACTACCAAGCCCTTTATAATATTCGAATTTTTTATAATTGCTCTTTACATATTCTTCTCCTGCAGTTTGTGCCCATTCTCTAGCTTGAGACTCGGTATAAAATTCTTTTACAACATTCTTTTTATTTTTCGGGTAAGCTCGAATCAAGGGCGTATATATACGTCGAATAAATCCGCGTTTAATTAAATTTGGCCAATATGTTACAAAATATGTAATAATCAATCCAAATATATTAAAGCCATCTAAATCTTGATCTGTCAATCCAGCAATATAGCCATACCGTAATGTTTTCCATTCCTTTTCTCCTTTATCTGTAAAATCATATGTTTTATTATAATCTAATCCTAGAACTTTCATTAAGCTTTCAAGTCGCTCATTTTCAATAACCTTCTTCGATGGAATTCTTTTACCAATCTGGTCCAATTCGTCAAGTATGGTCGATTCGTCAACTTGATTTAATTTGGCTTTAGTTGCTGATTTGCTTGTAGCTGTTTTTAGTTTTTTTACTTCATCAGTAATTGATTTTCTAGATTTGGATTTTGCGCCAATATCTACTAATTTCACACTTTCCTTAAGTCCGTTGACTGGTACACCTTGAATACTAAATGTGCCGAAGTAATCAAAATTAAAGTTAGGCGATGCTTTAGATAATAATCCAGCCTTCGCTGTTCCGATAGCTGAATCTCCTTCGGCGATAATTAAACCGCACTCGTGACATTTTTTCGCATTTCTGCAAAAGTTCGCCTCTGTGTATTTTGGAACATCTATCTTACCTCGATTGGCTCTTAAACGTTCTGATCCCAATTGTTTTTTAAGAAAACTAGATAATACAGCTTCTTTAACAAACAACCATATGGAATTCCATTCTTTTTCTGAAATACTATAACTGTCAAACTTTTCAATACTATTGCTAACGGCATCCTTAGTTTGAGATAGAAATTCTACATTAGGAATTGCACCTTTCATAAATATACATAAATTATTAAGAACTAAATTTTTATTGAATTTGATCTTGGACTTTTTAAGTTCTTTTTCAATTCTAGGTTGTAAGTTCTCAATAATATGTTTTTGTATTTTTTTAATGTGGTTGCCACCAGAATTAATAAATACACCATTGACTATGCTAATCTGTTGTTCTTTGCCGTCTGTTAGACCGATGCATATTTCCCAAGGATACTTATTATCTGGTGTAGTCATTATGGTAGAATAAACATTATCGTTAAATAATTTACAATAATCAACAAATGTTTTAATGGGAACTAACACATCGTTAAAATAAACCTTTATACTTGTACAAGCAGCAGCTTGATAAGCACGGGCTTTAATTAGTTCTGATAATTTTTTGTATTCTTTAACTATGTTATATTTAAAATCAGAGTATGTAGGTAAGAAAGTAATTTTTGTATATGGTTTGTCTTTTCTCGTCATTTCCCTAATTTGAGGTTCTTCAATTAGCTGAAGACCGTTTCTGAATGTTTGCGTATAATGCAATTTAGATTCAGCATCACACGTCTCTACCGTAAAATAATCCGAGAACACACATGTTATTTTTGCGCCTAAACCATTTTGACCACCAACAATACGTTCAAAATTTTCATCTCCGTCATCTAAATTGCTACCAGCCAAGAATTCTGAAAATATCAGTTGAGGTGTATACATCGGAACACCATTAATGTTTTGAGTGCGTTCGATATAAATACCGGGTCCATCATTATATACAGATATACTATGATTCGAGTTATAGGTTATTTTTATCTCTGATACTAAATCAGGATATGTTACATAATGGTCAATTGCATTAACAACTATCTCATCAATAATTTTATATAACGCTGGTGGATATTTTACTTCTGCTAATTCAAAACGTTCATAGCTGCGCTCAGCATGTTCGTCGTATTCTGTTTGTATTAAATATGTATCTTGTTTCTGAGACGTTTTACTTCCTGCCCACATCGAACGTTTTTTAATATGATCTCGCATATTAATCTGTTTAACATTGCGCTTGACCGTAACATTAGGTTGGATAGACTCATCAAGTCCTCTAGTCTGCTGTATGTCTTTTTTGTTAGTTCTCGCGGATACCTTTTTCGGCATTGCTAATGATGTTGTATGTTTGTTAATTTTATTAGTCGTGGTAACTGCACTGTATTGAAATCTGTATGTTTGCTAATAATATTATATTTTTAAATCAAAATTCAAAATTAAAAAAATATACGATATCTAACAAATTAGCAAGTAGACTTAGTGTTGTCGATACAGCCAATCAAATATTGACATCATCTGATATATTACGTAGCACGTTTTGCTGTATAGCCTTTAACTCATCTATCGCTTCATATAAATTATAATCTGATACAGGTTCGTCTTTTTCTTTTTTAATTTTTTTTGGTTCATCATCATCGCATTCACTATTGCTTATAAATCTACTATATGCTATGTATAATATAACAATTAGTCCTATAATACATACTCCATACAATATATACGTGGTTAGTTTAGATTTTTCCTTAACTATTTCGTTAACTGCTTGGTTATCTAGTTGGTTAGTTATCTGATTTATTGGTTGCGGCGCAGGCTGCACAATTACCGGCTCGCTCATCGTTATCTAATAATATATTATATTATGTAATATATCAAAGTTTAAAACGAGAAATTAATTAAAAAAGAATAATATTTTTTTTGGTAATTAGTTGTCAGTGTTAAATATTTAATAAGGAATTAGTTCTTCGCCTTTAACAACACCAGCTGATGCAGCCATACCTTCAACATAAGATCCTCGACGAGCTCTAGACAAACCCTCAACAGTGTTCATATCGGCTCCTTCATCAGCAATACCTTTGTGTTGTAATGTGTTTACCGCATTAAAGCTTCCCGCGTTCCAAAATACAGGTGGTTCGTGTGGATACATAGATTCTTTGTCGACCAAATCACTTTCTATAACAGTATTAGATGAGTATCCAGCGTCATCACGTTGACCCTGATGAGCCAAAGAAGAGCCCGGGGCAAATCCATCAGCTTGCTGTAGACGCCATTTACCATCTACAACAAATACCTTATAGAGTAATACTGCACATAAAACCAGAGCTAGTGCTGCAGCCGCGCGATTATTGTCTACTGTTGCGTTCCAGGGATACCACATTTTTACTTCTAAATTACAGTAAGTATATTAGATGAAATATAAAAAATAAATATTGAAATTAAAAAATAATTATTCTTTTTTGAAATAAATTATTTTAATAACATATTATCACTTATAGTTGTGGTTGAATTAGTTACTCATAATCTCTAAAAACCAAACCCTTTGCTCTTTGAGGAACTCCATTTTTAGATAAATCTTCATATTCTACAGTGAGCATGCGACCTTTATATTTGGAATTAAAATGTTTTTTAGCTGATTCAAATAATTCATAACGCTTTTTATATGTTATATCTTTAGGAGTTACGTTAAATTCATAACCATTGGTCGTTTTACATATCCAGATAATCGCGCCTTTGTCTTTTCCGCGCCGTCCTTCGGTATATCCAACTACCTCGAATTCATCTGTAAATTTCTGTTTCATTTTAACTAAATCATTACTTCTTAAAGCAGCATTAGTTTTTGTAGGATGTGCTAAATAAACACCATCTGTGTTACGTAATATAATACCTTCATAGCCTTCTCTCGTATACTTGGTAAATAATTTTTCTGCAGATTTTAAATCGTCTACAAGTGTCGTTGGTGTAAATTTAATTAAATCTGATGCCTTTGTTCCGGCTGGCAAATATTGGTAATTACCAATATTATAACTATCAACGGCAGATTTTAAAACATTTAGCTGCTCTAATCGGCTTTCAAAAGACGTATCTAATTCTAATGGGTAAAAACAATCATATAAATGATATTCATTTAGGTCAGATAGAACATCAAAGTTAGTTTCTATATTATCTGACTGTTGTTTAGTTTCGTTATTATCTGACTGTTGTTTAGTTTCTTTAGTTTTTAGTTTAGTTGGTCGTTTTTTATCATTGCGACTACGCCCGGATATATCTTGTAGACGTTCACCGTGCTTGTACATTTCGCCGTCTAAATAGATCGATTGAGGTGGGTCGCTTGCTTCATCAAACAGATCGTTAAGAAAAGGATATAATAATTCTTTGAGATATTCCATTGCTGGATATTCTTTTTGGGATCGACTATAAATAACAACCTTATCCATACCTCCATTTTTTTCTTGTAGATATGCTAAACATCGCACACCATCTAACTTAGGTTGTACATATAATGGATAAACTAGATGTTTATTACCATCTTTCCATGGTTTAGCAAGCATCGGAAAATACATAACGTTTACTCCTTTTTTTGTTTTATTGCCAGATGTGTTTTTAGACCCACCGCGTTCTTCTCTTTTAAGATAATCAGCACGTGCTCTGATTAAGGCTTGTTGAAATGGATTACGTTGATTAATCTGACCTTCAAAAGCCACAGCATCAATATATGTAGGTGCATTACGCGTTATTTTACCTCCTTCTATTCCGTTTTCAGCCCATATTTCTGCTATTACATTGGATGGCAAATCAGATCCCGTCTCAAAATACGAATCTTTAATTTTGATTTGATTTTCGGTTAATAAATTCCAATCAATTCCAGTTTGTCTTTTTCCATCTTTTACCAATCGAACAAAGGTTTGCCATACGCGCGTTCTTCCCATCTTATCTATTTTTCGCAATGGCGGAAATTCATATATACCTTTGCCTTCATTAATGCTACCCGGAAAATCTTCAAAATTACTAAAGTCTCTTTTTTCTGATGACATATTTAATTACGGTGTAGGACTGGAAACCCAATTGACTTTTAATTTTAAAGCTGATATACTAGTATATGAAATTCAAATTTAAAATGTTAAAATAAGCACAAATTAAAAAATATTCACAATTATATAATTAATCCATGCCAAATATAAAAGATATCAACTTGATTAATATCTGCCGTAATTCTCCAGATATTAATGCTATATATTTGGCAATATCACACGATATAAAGTCTTCTTTTATATTAATATCATGGATTGTTTCGGATAATTTATGGTATATTCCAGCTGTGTTAATAAACAACCAAATCGATTTTTTAAATACTTACATTCAAGGAGAACCTAGTATATTAGGAGTGAGCCAATTAGTTAATAGTAACAACATCACTCGTGGTATAGATTCAGAAAATCTGCTTGCTGATAACATCAGTCTTGGTATAGACGCGAAGAAAGAAGTTTTGTCTAACTCGATAATGATATACAATTCTCAAAATGAGATAGATGATTTTTATATGTTTATCATAGAATCAACTATAGAAAAAATAAAATCTGCAGATTTTAAAAATAGGTATAACAAAAGAACTAAGTTGCTGTTAAGCAATATATGTCATAGTATAAGAACTCCATTAAACGCGATATTGCATGTTACTAATGAGCTAGTTAGCAATACCAATACCGATTATCTTAATGCATCGGCTATCACATTAGCTAACAGTATTTTTGATATTGTAGATATGGCTAATTTAGAAATAGGTGTTATTAAAATAACCAAAGAACTTGTTAATATATCGACATTAATTGATGAAGTGATATTAGTCGCTAAAACACTTAATAAGAAATCCATCAGTATAGAGAGTTATGTTGATCAATCAACACCAGAACATATATATAGCGATAAGAAAAAGATCAAACAAATTCTTATTAATTTATTAGAAAACGCAATCCACAACACTAATCAGGGTGAAATCGCTTTATATGTATCTTCAACTTGGGTAGATTTAAAACAGGAAAACAATGATACTACATCCGATAGCGAAACCAGTGAAACAGATATTCAATATAGTATATCGTTCGTTGTATCTGATACAGGAATGGGTATGGACGAGAAAACTAAAAATTCTTTATTTAAACCTTTGGAAATGCTAAGCAACTCCAAACAACAAGGTATAAGCTTACGTGTTAGTTATCTACTAGCAAAAAAACTAGGTGGTAGTTTATATTTAAAAAACAGCATACAAAATCAAGGTTCAAGTTTTGAATTTAATATTATAGTTTACGAAGGAGAAACTATCACGTCAAATGCAGAATATTTACAAAATAAAACCGTATTATTAATAGATAACAGTGAAACAAAAATAAAACTATGCAATATTATGGATAAGTACAATATGATATATACAATAGCGTCAAGCTATGAAGAAGTTTTATTACTGCATACAGAAAATAAATTTGATTTAATTATCTGGAATACTATAAACTACAATACTATAAACTACAATGCTATAAACTACAATGCTATAAACTACAATAATATTGAACTATTAAAACAAACGCGTAGTATATGTATAATTGATAATATTGTAGATAAAACAAATATATTTAGTAGAATCGTGTCTAGTTCTTATGATGAATTTGAAAAGGCTTTGCTTAATATTTTTAATAATGAAATATCATCACAAGATATAAATATATTAGTTGTCGAAGATGAATATATAAACAGGATTATTATTGAAAAACTTCTAAAAACAAAAGGATATAAACATATTGATATGGCGAAAAATGGTTTAGAAGTGATAGAATTAGTTGCTAGCAAACAGTATCATGTAATATTACTAGACATTCGCATGCCTATTATGTCTGGTTTTGAACTAGCTAAAAAAATATATGAAACATACGGCAAAAACTCTCCAAAAATGATAGGGCAAACCGCGCAAATGGTATTGGACGATGAGCCTAAACCGTATTTTAAAGAATTTATTTACAAACCTATAGATATCGACGAACTCGACAAAAAAATTAAATCTGTTTTAAATATACAATAGTGGTAGATGCACTTAGCATAAGTATTATACTAATAGCAAAGTATTATAAATTTCTTTTTTATTATTATTAAATATTGCTGGATTCATAGATAACATACGCCAATTTATTTTATTTTGATTAGCGATAAGTAAATTAATAGCTGATGGATTTCTAGATAACATATCCCAATATATTTTATTTTGATTATCTGTAAGCAGTTGTATAGCTGCTGGATTTGCAGATAAATTTTCCCAATTTATTTTATCTTGATTATTAGTAAGTAAATCTATCGCTGCCGGATTTCCAGATAACATATACCAGTCTATTTTATCTTGATTGGCGGTAAGCAACGGCATTGCTGTTGGATTTTCAGACAACTCTTCCCAATCTATTTTATCTAGATTATCTGTAAGTATATCGATAGCTGCTGTATTTGTAGATAACATACACCAATCTATTTTATCTTGATTATTAGTAAGTAAATCTATCGCTGCAGGATTTCCAGATAACAATCGCCAGTATATTTTGTCAGGATTAGCTGTAAGTAGAAGTATCGCTGCTGGATTTTCAGATAATATATACCAATTTATTTTTTTGGGATTATTTACAAGCAAATCTACAGCTGTTGGATTTCTAGATAACATATCCCAATTTAATTTATTTATGTCTATCCATGGTAGTAATTTGTTTTCACATGTATAATCTGATATCAACTCACATATAACTTCTGGAAACGCGATCATTGTTTTTAGTTTTATATTCTATTTCAGTTTTTAAGTTTAATGTTTAGTATGTACTTTTGTAATTATTAACCCATGCTTCATAATCTGCATCTGATTTACATAACCAAAATACGTTTATATATTTATCAAGTTTCAATCTGATTTCATCGTTTTTTATATTATCAATACGTTTGTCATATAAATGATGAATCAACATACTAGCCGTTTTGGGTATTTTATCAAATTCGTTAGATAATTCTGTTATGCTATAATTAATTGGCTCTACGTTTGATTTATTTATACCGCTGATAACATCGCCTTTTTGATAACCACATGCATTACATGAAAGACCGGTCCATTCCGGATACGTGCATTTTGGACATAATATATATTTTTTAATTATATCGTTTAGCTCTTTTTCTAATTCGTTTACACTAATATTGCCTTTATATGTTCTGGGTTCCAATACAAATATTCCCTTTTTCTTTATTTTAGCATCAAATTTATCACAAAATTTTTCACGTGTTTTTTTATTACCAACTTTTAACTGTTTTGCTATAATATCAAGATTAGTAATTTGAGTCAATCCTCCTTTTTTGTTTATTGTTCTGGTTTCTATTTTATTCCTTTTGTATCTATAATGTGGATCATTAGGATCACCACCAATATTTACCAAATTTGAAGTAGACATTAGATAATAATTATATATATGTAGTAATAAATATTTAGATTCAAATTTAGTATTATCATAAACAGCAATGATCGCGTTTCCAGAGGTTATATGTGATTTAATAGCTGATTATACATGTGAAAACAAACTACTACCATGGATAGATATCAATAAACTAAATTGGGAGTTATTATCTGAAAATCCAGCAGCGTGTGACTTGCTTAAAGAAAATCCTGATAAAATAAATTGGGAGTTATTATCTGAAAATCCAGCAGCGTGTGACTTGTTTAAAGAAAATCCTGATAAAATAAATTGGGACTGGTTATCCATGAACCCAGCAGCTATAGATTTGCTTATAGCTAATCCTGATAAAATATGTTGGTTATGGTTATCTGCAAATCCAGCAGCTATGGATTTGCTTACAGCTAATCAAGATAAAATAGATTGGAATTATTTATCCATGAACCCAGCAGCTATTGAACTGATTAAGGCTAATCTTGAAAAAATAAATTGGGACTGTTTATCAATGAATACAGCAGCTATGGATTTGCTTACAGATAATTTTGATAAAATAGATCGGTTATGGTTATCTGCAAATCCAGCAGCTATGGATTTGCTTACTAATAATCAAGATAAAATAAATTGGTATGTATTATCTAAAAATCCGGCAGCAATTGAACTACTTACTACTAATCAAGATAAAATAAATTGGTATATGTTATCTAAAAATCCAGCAATATTTAAAAGCAATAAAGCTAAAATTTACTCTGTTCTATTATTAGTATAAACAATATTAAAAATTGAATTTATATTAATAGATAAAGCATGGGTAATCAATACAGCGATTATACGTCTACTAAATATAGTAACGGAAATCTTGAATGTGAAATATATAGAAAAAGGGATAAAACCCATAGGGATGAAGATCAGCCAGCGTATATTAGTTATTATTCTAATGAAAATCCAAAATTAAAAAAATGGTATAAAAATGGTATAGTATAGGACTAAAAGTCCTTACGTCAACTTTGTTGACTGTAGTATGTAGAGATAATGATAAACCTTCTACTATATTATACCATGAAGATGGTTCTTTATGGTCTGAATATTGGTATGTAGATGATATATTACATAGATTACAAGGACCAGCTGATATATTGTATCGATGTGATAATACAACTACCCGATCCTATTACATAAACCGAATAGAAGTTGATAAACATCCAAACAATAACAAACAACTAAACGATAGTAAACAAATAGACGATAATGAATAATTAGACAGTAATAAATAAAAGTTGAATTATTATTTTTTATAAACGCAAATTTATTATAACTATACACAATCATGTGGACTCCAATTGGACTTATTAAAATCAAGGAGCTTAAAAAAGCAATACTTAAGAAAAAAATAATGCTTAATTTTCTAGTGGATGTATATTCTTGGTGGGATAAAGCATATCGCTATGTTCAACTTTTAATTGCTATTGGCACTCCTATATTTGGTTTGATAGAGTTGCTATTGACTGGATCAGACGGAACAGTGAGTATAGTTCTTAGTTGTGTGGTAGCAGCTATGATCAAATTTAAAGATCATATTATGTATGATAAAATTCGAGATACAGCTAAGGAACAAACTATAAAATATACTCAGTTGTTTGAACGAATAGAACGCGAATTAATTAAACCGGATGCTAAAAAACAATCGGAAGACGATTTTATATATTGGATTAATAGAGAATATACTAATTTAGAATTAAACGATCCCGAACTTTCTTTTAGCGACAAGAAAAAATTTATAGAATTATGCAAATCCAAGGGAATTCCAATTGAGGAAGATTTAACAGTATTATTAGAATTGTTATCAAGTACAACTGATACAAATAATCTAAACACAAACCATATTGATAATCTTAATACAGATAAGATCACAAATAACGACAACAGTAAAAGCATAATTCAAAGTGTCTCTGAAGAAGAAAAAACAGAATATAAAGATAAAGTTGCCAATATGAACGCAAAAGCAGATTTTGTATGGACAATGGAACGATTAGATAATATAAATTAATTATAAATTAAACTTTGATTTTTTTGTATAATGTAATTCTATAACAGATACTATAACAATGATATCATTTCCAGAAGTTATATGTGACTTGATAGCAGATTATACATGCGAAAACAAATTATTACCATGGATAGATATTAATAAACTTGATTGGTGTATGTTATCTAAAAACCCGGCGGTTATTGATCTACTCGCTGATAATCAAAATAAAATAGATTGGTATGGGTTATCTGCAAATCCGGCTGCAATTGAGTTACTTATCGCTAATCCTGAAAAAATAAATTGGGAATTGCTGTCTCTAAATCCAGCAGCTATGGATTTGCTTATTGCTAATCCTGATAAAATACATTGGCGTAGTTTATCTATAAATGCAGCAGCTATAGAGCTACTTCTAGCTAATCAAAATAAAATAGATTGGGATATTTTATCTGCAAATTCAACAGCTATTGATTTACTTTTAGCTAACCTCGATAAAATAAATTGGCAAATGTTATCTGGAAATCCAGCAGCTATTGATCTGCTTATTGCTAATCCGGATAAAATAAAATGGTATTGGTTATCCGAAAATCCAGCAGCAATGCCGTTGCTTACAGCAAATCTTAACAAAATAAACTGGTATTGGTTATCTGCAAACCCAGCAGCAATACATCTACTCACAGCTAATCCCGATAAAATTAACTGGAATAGCTTATCTCGGAATCCAGTAGCTATACAACTGCTTACCGCTAATCAAGATAAAATAAATTGGCATGAGTTATCACGAAATCCAGCGATATTCAACTGTAATAAAAAAGAAATTTATACTGCTTTATTATTAGTATAAGTTGAATTTTGATTTTTTTTGTATAATTATAAGCAGTAATGATAGCATTTCCAGAAGTTATATGTGACTTAATAGCAGAATACACATGTGAAAATAAATTATTACCATGGATAGATTCTAGCAAACTAGGTTGGGATAGTTTATCTGAAAATCCGGCTGCTATTGATCTGCTTATTGCTAATCAAGATAAAATAGATTGGAGTTGGTTATCTAAAAATCCGGCTGCTATTGATCTGCTTATTGCTAATCAAGATAAAATAGATTGGGTTCAATTATCAGCAAATTCGGCAGCTATAGAGTTACTTAAGGCTAATCCTGAAAAAATACAATGGGAATGGTTATCTACAAACCCAGCTGCTATTGAACTGATTCTAAAATGTTTAGATACTAATCCTGAAAAAATAGATTGGGTTCAATTATCTGCAAATCCGGCAGCTATAGAACTAATCATAAAATGTTTAGATACTAATCCTGAAAAAATAGATTGGTATATATTATCTGGAAATCCAGCAGCTATAGATTTACTTACCTCTAACCAAGATAAAATCGATTGGCGTATGCTATCTGGAAATCCAGCAGCTATTGATCTGCTTACTGCTAATCAAGATAAAATAAATTGGGATTCGCTGTCTTTAAATTCGGCGGCTGTATCTCTGCTTGCTGCTAATCAAGATGAAATAAATTGGTATATATTATCTGAAAATCCAGCAGCTATTGATCTGCTTACTGCTAATCAAGATAAAATATACTGGCGCTGGTTATCTGCAAATCCAGCAATATTCAGATGTAATAAACAAGAAATATATACTACTTTATTATTAGTATAACTTGAATTTTGATTTTTTGTATTATCACAAACAGCAATGATAGCATTTCCAGAAGTTATATGTGATTTAATAGCAGAATATACTTGTGAAAACAAATTACTATCATGGGTAGATATTAGTAAACTAGATTGGTATATGTTATCTAAAAATCCAGCAATATTCAGCTGTAATAAAAAAAGAAATTTATACTGCTTTATTATTAGTATAATTGGCTATTTTAAAGTGCACTTGTTTTTGTTGTCTTCGACATCTGCGATAGTAGAATGCTCTGTGCCAAGTTCCATGGCTTTTTCGTGTTTTAGATCATCTTCCGTGAGCTCGCGCACGCTGTGGCTTACTTGTAAACCAGCATATTCGTTATCGTATAATAAATACCAAATATTAAGTGGATTTGTTCTGCCTAGTCTATGACCTCTACCGGCTACTTGACTTTCGACAGCTTGATCAATCATGCGGTGCGCAAATATCAGATCTGTTGCCGTTTGCAAATTTAAACCACTACAATGTTTCGTACTGTTGATAACTAAAGCGCATGTTTCATTGCATGCGGTGAAAGCCAGTGACGTATCATTAATTTCATTAGATGTGCCGTGTAGTCTCCAATACTTAATATTTTCTTCTTTTAATTCTTTAATAATATTATTTAGTGTTTCGTCGAAATTAGCAAATATCAACACCTTTCTAATTTTTGCTTCAGGTAAATACGCAGCGCCTTTCATCATATTAGGAATATGTAAATCGACTCTTTTATCATCAGCTATCTGTTCTCCTCTAATAATATCTATTATAGCAGTATATTTAGTTGTCGGTTTTTTCTCTTTTTTTAATTCTTCAACAGGTGCTGTATCTTCTACATCATCTTCAAAATTTTCTTCTTCGATATCCTCTAATCCAAAATCATCACCAATATATATCAGATCTTTAATTGATACATTTGATCGACAGTTAGAACATCTTCCACGCTGTAGTTTATTATATCTATTATTAAGATTTTGTGCAGCAATACCGCATTTTTCACAAAATACAGCTTGACAGCATTTAACAACGATTACACCTTTGCTGTCATCTAAATCAATAGCACATACAGGGCATACACCATGTTTAATATTATCTTTGATTCGTTGAATGGCTAAACCAGATTTATTTTTAACTTCTGTATATTCTGTTTCCGTATCGTTTAATATTTTCTTAACGCCTGGGAATTTATATTCAATTGATCTAAAATCTAAAAGATCTTTTTTACCATATCGATATATTTTAATACCATCTTCATCTGTAATATCTAAATCGGCATTATTAGGAATCGGCATACGACTTGGTTCATTTTCTTTTTCATTATCAATAAATGCTAGAAGATCACCAGAAAATCTATATTGTTTATACTTGTTGCCTAGAATTGTTTCAAATATATTTGCAACAGATGTGCTTTTGATACCTGCAGCTTCTGCTGCAGCTGAGTAAGCATCACCATTTAACATTTCTGTTATTCTATTAATATCAGTATCTCCCATAGATCCAAGTAATGATAAATATACATTGTTTGGATTTTTAAATAATACAACATGATATTTGGGACATGGAATAGCTGTTGTTGACTTTAAATATTCAATATCATTTCTAACATTTAATTTGCCAAACAAAATATGATTGTACATAATATTAGAACAACCGTAATCATGATATAATAAAATATCACTTACAGTTCTGTGATTAACCCTTTCATCGCGACGTTCCATAGTTTTACGTGTACTAGAAATATACCACGTATATACAGCATTCACAATACCCGCATTATGTGGTAACTTAATAGTGTCAAAATCGTCAATAGCGACACGAGACCAACAATAATTTCTTAAATTTGCAACTAAATTATAAATAGAATTTCTCTGTCCTTTATTTTTTGGTTCTAATTCTTGATCATTCGGTAATATTACTTTTCCAGTAGCATATCCGTTTTTAATTAATACAATATCGTATTTATTAATTGCTTTGTTTTCGATCATCGTAAACATTACTCTTAAGTCTTCAACTCGATGAACCGAAAAATATTGTAAATTAGTAAACGTTTTGATTGCTTGCTCCCATTGTCGCATAACAGAAACGCCCACGAATACAACAGTCGGTGTTAAAAATTTACGGAATTTTCTTCGAATATAACCAACGCTATTAGCTGATTTAACCATTTTAAGTTCCATAATGTCTGGAATAGGTCTGGGGGTTTTACTTAGACATATAATAGCTAACATGTTAATCGTTTTTCCAGAACCGACAGGCTCAGATAACACGGAAGCATTATATGTAAGATTAATAATACTGCCATACTTGGCTTCTTCCAACTTAATACAACGTTTTCTCTCCATATCCAACATAGCCTTAACAGCTGTTTTCTGATGAGGATACAGCGTTGTCTTTAATCCCGGAACGTAATCTATTTTCGAAAAACTCTCATCTAGTGATACTTCAACATCATTGGTAACATTACGTCTACTATTACGAGTAGCTGCATTATTTCGCGTATCATACATATGCACAACTGTATTAGAATAAAATTTTTTATTTGATAATACATCGGTTATAACGCGTCCGCTTGTAAATAGAGAATTATTCTTGGTATTTTGTTGTTTACTCATTGATGTTTAGTATGTGTTTATTTTTGTCTAGTATATTGTTATTTTTGTCTAGTATATTATTATTTTTGTCTAGTATATTATTATTTTTGTCTAGTATATTATTATTTTTGTCTAGTATATTATTATTTTTGTCTAGTATATTGTTATTTTTGTCTAGTATATATGTTTATTTATGATCTTTATTAATTATGTTTATTTTTCTTTTAAATTTCAATTTTTAATATAATATACAATATGGACTTAGCAGAAAAAAACACAGACTTAGAGGCTTTGAAAGAACCCAGCGTAGATAATAACAATAACAACGATGTTAGTTTACCCGATGATTTAGATACCCGTGTTACTAAAAATCATGTTGCATTCTTGGTAGATAATGCTAAGAATATTTTACAAGGTAGACCTTTGTCTAAAAGTAATATAATAGGTATTGCCTTTCGTTTATATACTCTAAGCATGAAAATGAAAAATAGTAATGGTAGCAAAATGAAAGGTATTGTAAAAAAAGATGCTCTTCTAGCGGCTCTAAAAAATCTTATTAACTCAGATAAAAGTCTATCTGAAGAAGATAAAGATAATTTATTTGCTATGCTTGATATGGTTAGTATTACAATCGATGCTAGATATGCAGAAGATAAGCAAAAAAATACAAATTGTTGTGTTATTGTATAGTATGCTTTACACTAATAATAACGCGTCATATATTTCTTTTTTATTATTGTTAAATATTGCTGGATTTGCAGATAAATTATGCCAATCTATTTTATTAGGATTCGCGGTAAGTATCTGTATAGCTGCTGGATTTGTAGATAAATTATGCCAATCTATTTTATCTTGATTAGCTGTGAGTAGATGTATTGCTGCTGGGTTTGCAGATAAATAATCCCATTTTATTTTTTCAGGATTAGCAATAAGCAAATCCATAGCTGCTGGATTTGTGGATAAATAATCCCAATCAATTTTATCTTGATTAGCGGTAAGTAATGGCATAGCTGCTGGATTTACAGATAAAATAGACCAATCAATTTTATCTTGATTAGCGGTAAGTAATGGCATAGCTGCTGGATTTGCTGATAACAATTCCCAGTTTATTTTATCCGGATTAGCAATAAGCAGATCAATAGCAGCCGGATTTGCTGATAACAATTCCCAGTTTATTTTATCCGGATTAGCAATAAGCAGATCAATAGCAGCCGGATTTGCAGATAACCCGTACCAATCTATTTTATCTTGGTTAGAGGTAAGTAAATCTATAGCAGCTGGATTTTTAGATAACCACTGCCAATCTAGTTCATTAATATCTACCCATGGTAGTAATTTATTTTCACATGTGTATTCTGCTATTAAGTCACATATAACTTCTGGAAATGCAATCATTTCTGTTAATAATTATTATATAAAAAAATCAAAGTTTATTTATCCCGCAGTTAATAAAAGCTGTTTACAATTCTATACTAATAACAAAGCATCATATATTTCTTTTTTATTATTGTTAAATATTGCTGGATTTCTAAATATAGCATGCCAATTTATTTTATCAGGATTAGCCTCAAGTAATTCTGCAGCTTTTTCATTTTGTGATAAAAATGTCCAATTTATTTTATCTTGATTAGCAGTAAGCAGAGATACAGCCACCGAATTTAAAGACAGCGAATCCCAATTTATTTTATCTTGATTAGCAGTAAGCAGATCAATAGCTGCTGGATTTCCAGATAACCAGTCCCAATTTATTTTATCGGGATTAGCTGTGAGTAGATGTATTGCTGCTGGATTTGCAAATAACCAGTCCCATTTTATTTTATTTTGATTAGCTGTAAGCAAATCTATAGCAGCTGGATTAAATGATAAACTTTCCCAATGTATTTTATCTTGATTAGCTAGAAGTAGCTCCATAGCTGCAGGATTCATAGATAATACACACCAATTAATTTTATCTAAATTAGCTTTAAGTAGCGATATAGCCTCTGTATTTGAAGATAATTCACCCCAATATATTTTATCTTGGTTATCAGTAAGCATTTGTATAGCTGCTGGATTATAGGATAAACTATCCCAATCTAGTTTGCTAATATCTATCCATGGTAGTAATTTATTTTCAAACGCATAATCGGATATCAAATCACATATAACTTCTGGAAACGCTATCATTACTGCTTATAATTATACAAAAAAAATCAAAATTTAATTTATTAGTATATTCTGTATATTTAATTTAATCAGTTTTGTTAGCATAGTCAGCATTGTCGGTATAGTTAGCAGTATCCTCTACATCTTGGTTTACAGTTAGTTGTTTTCTCGCGTAGCCTGCTAGCTTATCGACGTAATTATTATTTTGAGCGCAGAAATATTCATATGAATCCTCGGGATAGTTCATCCATCCATCTTTATTATGTGATTTGATATGTCTAAATTCTATGTTCTTGTTGTATTCTCTAGTAAATTTTTTGTATAATTGCCACATATCAATAACTAAGTCTGCGTTTTTTTTCTCTTCAAGATTATCGCCAGATTGCTCCCATTTAGGAATAAATTCGTTAAACATTTTAATCCAAAACTCCGAATCGCTTACAAATATAACTGAATCCCATTTTTCAGAATGCTTATCTAGAAACAATAGCGCTTTGTAAATTGCGGTGCCTTCTGCTCGAATATTAGTAGCATAGTGTGGTCTGTTTTGTATATTACCGTATAGAATAGTATCTGTAAAAAGACCCAAAACAAAACACGCTGCATAGCCAGCTTTAGATTCAGGACATGTTCTATTAGGATAGCAAGAACCATCAGTAAAAACAACTGTTGAATAATCAGTTAAATCAAACGCCTTTTCTATGTCAGATCTTTCTTCTTCTGGATTCCAATCTATAGGATCTAACTTATGTTTTATAATTATTTTGTTTGCGATATTAAAATGTTTGCACTCAATAAACGAAGCGCGTGATTGAGCAAGCGGACTTGGATGAGAGTATTCTAATTTTTTACATTTTTCATAAATAACATCTGATTTATTCTTAGCAAAATTACCCCATAACATAAATATCGGACGAAATATATAAACTTTGTTCTTGTTGTTTTGCTTATCATCTGATTTACTATCTAGCTTGTTGTCTGACTTATCATCTGATTTACTATCTAGCTGACTGTCTGACTTATCACTCTTTACAACAATTTTTATTTTACGTTTACTCAGTTTATTTATTAGATAATTAGTATATGACTCCCAATAATTTAGATGGTATCCAGCATGTCCAACGATTGTAGTTAAAGCACAATTTAATAATAGAACTCCTTGTTTAGCCCATTGTGTGAGATCTCCGGTATTAGGCATTTTATCTAATAGATTATTTTTGATTAAGCATTTATATATATTACGTAAACTTCCAGGAATATTTGTTAAACAAGAAAATGCTAGTCCATGTGCATCACCTGCTTTAGGATAAGGATCTTGCCCCAATATAATTATTTTAATATTGTTTAGACTTGTTAAACGCGCAAATTCAAATATTTTATCTTGAGGCGGCACTATATTTTTACAATCGCCAATACTAGTTATCACATCGTCTAACAACGGAACGTTTAATATTTTTTTCCATTCTTCAGAAATACCAGCTAACATAATATCTTTATTTAGCGTATTAGTCATATTTACAATATATTATCAATTATATATTCAAAATTAAAAAATTCAAAGTTTGATATGATCCTATAATAATAACAAAGTAGTATAAATTTCTTTTTTATTATTGCTAAAAATTGCTGGATTTGTAGATAAATAATTCCAATTTATTTTATCAGGATTAGTCTTAAGTAACTCAATAGCTGCTGGATTTCCAGACAACCAGTACCAATATATTTTATCTTGATTAGCCTTAAGTAATTTTACAGCTTTTTTATTATGTGACAACATATACCAATTTATTTTATCTTGGTTAACGGTAAGCAACTCAATAGCTGCTGGATTTGAAGATAACATAAACCAATTTATTTTATCTTGATTAGCTGTGAGTAGTTCAATCGCTGCCGGATTCATAGCTAAACCATCCCAATCTATTTTATCCCGATTAGCGGTAAGTAGGTCAATTGCTGCTGGATTACTAGATAATTGAAACCAATTTATTTTATTTTGATTAGTATCTAAACATTTTATGATTAGTTCAATTGCTGCTGAATTTTCAGATAAATTATACCAATTTATTTTTTTAGGATTAGCAGTGAGTAACTCAATAGCTGCCGGATTTCTAGATAAACCATACCAATCAATTTTATCTTGATTAGCAATAAGCAGATCAATAGCAGCCGAATTTGTAGATAAACAACCCCAATCTAGTTTGCTAGAGTTTATCCATGGTAGCAATTTGTTTTCGCTTGTATAATCTGCTATTAAGTCGCATATAACTTCTGGAAACGCAATCATTGTTATAAAATCAACGATTAGCTGTTATAGAATTATATTTCACAAAAAATCAAAGTTTAAAACTTAATCAATTGTTATAATTATTTGTTTACATTTGAACATAACAAATACCATATTATTGGAAGATCATTTGTTGCGATAACCTTTTAACTTAACTTTTTCCATTATGACTCCGTTTTGATAGAACATGTTGGCAAAATAACTACATATTTCATCTTTGGTGTTTTGCAAATATATTAGTTCGGGTCTTCTAAAAGAGTAGCTTGAAACAGTCCAAGCGACTATTGATCCGTTAACTAGACAGTTTTCAGAAATATATTTAATTGTTGCTTTCAATGTTTTGTGTCGTTTGTGTGTATTTATATGCCAATATTTTTTCTGTTTAAGATTAGGTATTGTTTGCGTTTCATCGAAATATATAACAGAAAATTTAGAATTTTTGCTACAATCGGCTAGTCGATCAGATAATGTTTCATATTTAGTAAATGCAGAGCCGTTGTTAACAAGGTTAAAAGCAGTATGCATATTACAATTGTAGATGTTAACAGAGTCCAATTTACAACGTTTTAATTCTTCACACATATCAAAATAATCTCTTTGTGTACTATCTTGTCGATCAAAACTAAATGCATGTATTAATCTTGGATCAATGTTGTGTTTATAAAAAGTTTTTGTTGACATAGCCGAAGGTCCATCTATAACAGCAACATTTAAATTTTTCATATTAGGCGGAATATTTTTTGCGATCAGTTTATTAAATGATTCCTTATTACTTGCTAGCTTAGCTTCGTAAATCTTCCTATGGTTATTAAATAATGCAACTCTTTTGCGTCGAGAATAACATATATGTCTAACTATACAAGATTTTTCTAATTCCCGCCATTTATATGATTTAACACTAATCTTACCTGAACGTATTCTTGTGATAACACGATTCATAATATAGTATAGATTCGGAGAATCTTTTTGTCAACTCTGTTGACTGTAGTATAGACTTAGAAATCCTTACGCTAATATTTATTAGACGTTATAGATCTAGTTATTTAGTTATAAATATTTCATTTTTTTATATTATACTATAGTCAACAGAGTTGACAAAGCTACTATAACTTTACTAACATCTGATTAAAAACTTACCAAATGACATATTCGTTAATAACCGGTGTGTTTATTTTGATTGTCATTATATACATTTATTACATACAATTTTATACTGGTCATTATCCCAAAATATTTCTAGATCGGCTTATTGATGATCGATATTTAAAGACCGGTGATATGCTCATATTCAAAGCTTATAATAATTTTAATTCCGTGTTTTTAGGTAGTTATTATGGACATATGGGAATAGTATATATAGATCCAAATGATGAAACGCAAACACCAATGTTATTTGAAGCAAACGGTATAGAATTCATGCCGTTGTTAGACCATCATAATAAGAATGGAATTTTCTTTACACCTGTAAAAGAGAGAATTCAAAAATATAAAGGTCGAGTATTTGTTAAATCATTAAATCATCCGGTTTGTGATTTGGCTGATCTCGATTTTAAAGAGTTTATAAGTTATTGTCTGAATAACATGAAATACGATCATAGAATTATTAAATCATGGTTAAAGAAAATAACCGGTGTGTCAAAATGCGGTAAAAACACCAATTGTGGCGAATTAGTATTTTTGAGTTTAATTAAACTTAATCTGCTACCTGAATATTCTTATGAGCAACGACCTAGTTTTCATCATGTATCTGATATGGTTAAGATTAAACACCTACTTAACAACAAATATAACGATCCTATAGAGATCGTTGATCACCCCTTCGCAGAATAAGCATTAAGAAAAAAATGAAAAAATATATTCTATAATTAACAGACTTAGCCAAGAAACGTAACGAATAGACTTAGTATTAACACTCAAACTTAGCTAAGAAACGTAATGAGTGAAACTTAATAAGTCTATACAATGTCGAATTTGCGAAAAGACCTTATTAATTATTTAAGAAGAATTCTGTTTACTGATGTTCCTCAGAATGTTAAACAAACAGCTCAAAAAACAATTAATCTAATTAGAACATTGGACTGGAAAAAAATAGAAGATGATTTCCCCATATATGTTGTAATTTCGGAGCTGTGGATATCGGGTATCGGGTATAACACGTAATTAATAAAATTACATGACACATTTAAATATGTTAAATGCCATGTTTAATCCTTTTCCTGGTTGACGATAGGAATACGATTTGATGCACTTAGTTGCAATACCGCATGCAGTGAGAAGTTTTGTTAATTCTCGGTTGAATTCTGCAACAGAATGAGTGAATGCTTTTTTTCCTCTGTTGTTTTCTACGTTTGTCCAAGCGATAACCGTGCCATTGTTAATATAACCATTAGCAATCATGTACTTAAACATTTTCATGTACTTTGCGTAGCAGGTTCTAGCTGTACCAGTGGACCAACTTGCTTTGGCTTCTGTATTAGGAAACATAGCCATGGTATCGAAGTAGACACCAGCTATACCTCTCCATCTGTGCTTTTTTTTCCTCAACTAAATTGTATCCATCAAATATGTTGCACTTATGCATAGACACACCTAACTCAGTTAGACTTGTTCCGTTAATTGTCGATCGACTCATAGGTGTATATTGCATATGCCGGTTTTGATAAGTGTCTTTGACGACATCGCAGTAGCACCGTCAATTACCAATACTGGTAAATCAGATAAATTATCATCAATCGATTCGGCAAATAGCACGTTATTATCGTGTTTAGCACCGGATGTCGTGGCTAGATGTCTAGGAGGCATTTTGTAATAGTTAACAGATATTCGCACACAACAGAGTTGTCTTTTAACATGCGAAGAATTAAATAGCCCGCGAATATTCAATTTTTTTACATCATGGTCTCGGTATTAGTTACAGTTTAGGATAAAATGCAGGTGTAACATAATCTATATCATCAAAGGGATTATGATAGTATAGATTGTTATCATGCTCCATTGGTTTTTTTGACAACGAAAAACCTTCGTGTGGGCAGCCGCATGGTTGTTTATTAAACCACATAATAAGTAAAACTACAAGAACGACTACTAATAAAAAATTCATATTAATTATATTATACAGCAATTAATAAAATTAGCAAAAAAGAATCTATAATTTATGTATTAAAATTTGAATAAATATATAGTAGTTACCATAACATCTAATAAAAGATGGATACTGATAATAATTTAGTTGAGGAAAAGTTTTTCTATTATACATTTGAGGGCGTTGATAAAATTTATAAAATATCACATAAATCATCTAGTTTAATACCGCTAATCAATGAAATGATTTTAAATAATCCCAACGAATCATCTAGTGTAGAAACATGTTTGACGTTCCCTGCTATTTTGCTTAATGATAAAACTCGGGAAGAATCTTATCAAATTAGAAGAGAAATACACGATTTTATTGAAAGGTATATAGCTATATGGAAAGATAATATAGCAAATGCAGACTATTTGGAAATTAAGTCGCATAATACAAATAATCCATCGAATATAATTAAAAATCAAGACTTAGAACTGATTGAGGAATACAAACAACTATTATTAAATAAAACAAGCGAAGAACAAAAAAAGAAATTTAGCGTTTCTTCATATTATGAAAAATATTATATAATAAACTCGTTTAGTTATTTATTAAACGAGGTTCATGGATTTTTAAATATGGAAGGTTTAGCAAAAAAATTATATGCTTATATATCATGCATGTTATTTGGATGTTCTCTCAATGATTTGGCAATAGTTATAAATGATGAAGAATTTACTAAATATATTTACACTACACGGGAATCAAATATCAAGGAATGGGAAGACGATAATTTAGAAAAAATAGCCGAGTTAACAGAATAATGTTTTACTGCTAATTTTGATTTTTTTAATATAGTTAGAATAGATAACAACCAATCTTTTATTTTACGACAATGATTGCTTTTCCAGAAGTTATATGTGATTTAATAGCAAATTATACAAGCGAAAATAAATTACTACCATGGATAGACCTTAGCAAATTAAATTGGAGTTGTTTATCTAAAAATCCAGCAGCTATGTCATTACTTACCGCTAATCCTGAAAAAATAAATTGGAGTTGGTTATCTGCAAATCCAGCAGCTATTGAGTTACTTATCGCCAATCCCGATAAAATAGATTGGTTTCAATTATCTAGAAATCCAGCAGCTTACAATCTGCTTCTAGCCAATCCTAAAAAAATACATTGGGCTTGGCTATCTGAAAATCCAGCTGCGATGCCGTTGCTTATTGCTAATCCTAAAAAAATAAATTGGAGTTGGTTATCTGGAAATCCAGCAGCTTACAATCTGCTTCTAGCCAATCCTGATAAAATAAATTGGAATTATTTATCTACTAATCCAGCAGCGATGCTGTTGATTCTAGCTGATCCTAAAAAAATAGATTGGTACTGGTTATCCGGAAACCCAGCAGCTATTGATTTGCTCACAGCTAATCCTGATAAAATAGATTGGCGTTGGCTATCTACAAATCCAGCAATATTTAGATGTAATAAAAAAGAAATATATACAACTCTGTTATCAGTGTAAGATTGTTAATTGTAGTGTAAAAGCAAAATTTGATTTTTTTTTGTAATTTATATAAGGTTTGTTAACTGCGGTATAGGATTAAAAATTCTTACATTAACTTCGTTAACTGCGGTATAGGATTAAAAATTCTTACGTTAACTGCAGTATAGGATTAAAAATTCTTACGTTAACTTCGTTAACTGCGGTATGTCGAATTTTCCAGAAGATGTATGTAATATAATACATGAATACTATTCTATTTATATATTATTAGATTGGGTACCAAGAAATTTAGCGCCATTATATAAAGCGTGTAATATTATTCCATATATACAGAATAATAAAGATTTAGAAGAAGCCAAAACAGCATGCGATAATTGCGAATTACAATATAAACTCGATCCGTGTTCTGATGCTGTCAATTGGAAAATTATTGAAGCTGAATACAGTAGAGATCCCAATTCTACAAATTTATCATGGCATTATATTTCAGGTTATATGCCTAATATTGTCGAAATTGAATATAAAAAGAATCCTGATTCTAATAAATTATCATGAATGCATATATGTATGAGCAAATGCATTAATGTTATTAGACAAGAACTTATACGAGAAACAGAACAAAAAATAAGACCCAAAAGGATAAGATGGGATTGGATATGTTGGAATCCAGATGCAGTAGATATTATTAAAGCCGAATGTGAGAGAGATTATTGTTCTGAGAATCTACAATTATATAAAAAATACATAAAACATTTACTAAGACTAAGATGGTAAATATAATAAAAGCAAAGATGCTAAATAAGATGCTAAATAAGAACTTAACGAATGGAATTAGCCAATCGATTCTTCGAATTTATACTTTTTTAGCTTTATCAAATTTATCAAGTTTGTCCATTTGCTATAAAATATAAGTATATAAATATATATAATTACTCACCAACTTAATAAATTAGTACAAGTTTAGTATTAAATACGATGCCGACATTACTTGAAAAAGGCAAGATTATTAAACAAAAATGGATGGATCGCGGTATTAAAAATAAAATTGATGAAATGATTGGTATAGAATTTTTAATGGAATATATTAAAGACCGATCGTGGTTAGACAGAAGCACTCCTCCTAAAGAAAGACTTCGTGGTTTGGGTAGCAAAGTACTAGTGCTGCGATCTGGAACAGGATCGGGTAAATCCACTCTATTACCGCCGTTTCTATATAAAGAGTTTCTTTTACAAGGTGGTAATTTAATTATTACACAGCCTACGAAAGCCACCACTACCGATATACCATATCAAATAGTGCAATATAATAAATTTCTTAAGATGGGTGTAAATATAGGATTCCAAACAGGTAGTGTAGCGTGGAAACCGCTTAAGGGTATTTTATTTTCTACATATGGTATTTTGCTTCAGCATTTAAAAATTATGGAGGATGAACAGTTTATGAAAAGATACAGATTTATTATTATTGACGAAGTGCATAGCCGAACAGTAGAAATAGACAACTGCTTGTTTTATCTCAAACGGATGCTAAATAAATATTGGGATCAGCCGGAATGTCCATTTGTTATTTTAACCTCTGCTACATTTGATCCAAAAATATTTATGGATTACTTTCATTGTCCTAAAAACCATTTTTTAGATGTAGCAGGTGCAACGTTTCCTCGCTATGTTGAATATGCACCGTTTGATTTGTCAGATTATGTTAGTTACTGTATCGATCGCACTGAAAAAATACACGTCGACAACATCGATGATGTCCGTAGTAACAATACATTTCGTGATATATTAATATTCGTTCAAGGTGGTAAGCAAATACGTGATATAACTAATGCTCTACATAAACTCAACACTGAAGTTTTTGATAAGGGGTTAGACGAAGCAAAAGCACATAGTGTTGAACAATGGAAAAAATATACCGGTGGTAAATCCAAAGCGAAGCTCGAAAAGTTTTATATAGCTCCTATAGCGGCTAGCAGTAATAATATACAAGCTGGTGGTAGAGAATACCGAGATTTATTTAGTGATATTGCAACTGTGACAGTTGACATCTATGAATTTGATGCAGATGGCAATATTACAGATAAAGTTTTAAAAACAGTGCCTGCAAGTAGACGTGTTATTATTGGAACAAATGCCATAGAAACGGGAATGACTATCGACACGCTAGGTTATTGTATCGATACAGGATTTGTGAACCAAAGCAGTTTTAATCCTAATTTTGGATGTCAGATGTTGTTGGAAAAAAATGTTACCCAATCTTCATCCGAACAGCGAAAGGGACGGGTTGGACGTAAAGCGTCGGGGTGGTTTTATCCAGCATATACTGAAAAAATACTCAACTATATGGATCCATTACCATTTCCAGATATTGTTAAAGAGGATATTACACAATTTATATTAGGTGTTATATTAGGAGAAACAGAAACAACAATAAAACAGATAGATTATACCGAAAGAGATGATGACTGTTTTCAAATGAATCAATTTGATCAGAACTGGTATAAACTGGAAAATAAAAATGTTTTTTCTGCTAGCATGCTCGATTTTATTCAATATCCATCGGCTGATTCAATGGGTTTTTCAATTGAAAAGTTGCACGGATTAGGATTAATAGATCATGAATACAACCCGACTCTATTTGGTTATTATGCTAACAAATTTAGAAAACTCAATATAGAAAATATATGTATGATTCTTGCCGGATATTATAATCAAGCATATGTTCTTGATTTAGTTACAATCGCGTGTTGTTTACAACTGGGATTCGATTTAAAAATAAACAAACGCAAATATATTCCGCGTAATCCGTTAAACGTTAGTTCGACAGAATCTTATTATTACTATCGACTGCTTTTTAGTGACGAATTTATAGAATACTTATTTATATGGAATGATTTTATGGAAGTGATAGGTAAAGTAGGATCACAATTAGAAAAATCGTCCAGGAAATCAAAAAAGAAAGAGCTTCCAGTTGGATATATCGAAAAATGGACTAGGGAAAACTTTTTCAGTTTAGAGGGATTTTTAAATATAATCGAATTACGAGATGAGGTTATCGGTGATATGTTAGCTATGGGTCTTAACCCCTATTACAATGGATTGAACTTATCACGCGGTGGTTATAATTTGGTAAATATACTAAATCATAATTTGCAAGAAGGCATGGACGAAATAAGAAAAATAAAGATGTGTATATACGAAGGATACCGATTTAATTTATGCACATGGGAAAGCGGAGTAAACGGTTATGTGAATCAACACTATCACACTGTTATAAATATCGACAGTAAAATAC
>Ga0210019_1000775_pt1 | contig 38071 bp, 43 predicted proteins | sample CryGeyCG2114_020_2_FD_183969 | JGI IMG/M metagenome (GOLD analysis project Ga0210019, IMG submission 183969) | Groundwater microbial communities from aquifer - Crystal Geyser CG11_big_fil_rev_8/21/14_0.20 (SPAdes) (version 2) | ecosystem: Environmental > Aquatic > Deep subsurface > Groundwater ...
CCGTGGGGAGCGAGCCGGGTTCGATCCCCGGGGGCCGCTCCAAATCCCGTTCAAAACCCGTTCTACGGGGCCGGCAGGCTATGCAATTTTAAGTGCGAACCGGCGCAAAAATAAATGCGCAGCTATAGTTTCGCGGTCGGCGCGCGATGCGGCTGTTCGGTCACCGGCGGTCCCCCTTCCTTCGGCTGCGGGCCGTACAGTCTGGCGTTGGCGGATGGGGTGGGATTCGAACCCACGAAGGGCGTCAGCCCTTGCTGGTTTTCAAGACCAGTGCCTTCAACCACTCGGCCACCCATCCGAAACCGGAAGCCGGGCAATGTCTCCCGTGTTCACGGGTGGCTGTCAAGGAGAAGCGCGGAGCGGCGGCTTCGCGTCAGAAAAGCTGGATGAGGCTGAGGTGAACGACGTGAATGATGCCGAAGGCGGCGAGGGCGCCACCCGTCACGAAACCCAGCGTACTGCCGATGATTCTGCTTGTGCGGTTCGTCATCATTGGAGACCTCCTGTCCCGTCCGTGTCCGTCCGACGTCCTGCCACATGCATCATCGCTAATGGAATCAGGAAAGGCAGTGACCTCGGTCACAAGGAAGAAAAAAAAGACCGGAAAGTTCCCCGTCAGCCTTTTGTCAGGAAAATTTTTGGCTGGAAATTGCCGGCCGCTGGGGGCGGAAAATCGCGGAAATCCGCCGGTGTTCATAAAACGAGAAAAATGTCAAGGGGGGCTTGCCAAGTATTGCTCGAATTGGTAATATACGACTGTAATACCTGTAGAGTGATCTGCTCGTATAACGTTTTGGTTCAGAAGGGACCACATGCAGATGTTGGGTTCGGCACAGAAAGCGCCGGGAGCGAGTGCAGCACTTACCGCCCTTAATTTGGCGGTGGTGCGGCAAGTCGTGTTCGAACGCGCTGCTGAACAAATCTCCGAACGACGCGAAAATGCCACGCAAGCTGTCGTCCAGACGGCCGAGCAAAACCGCAATCGCAACGAGGCCGTCGGCGCGGCCCTCGAAAACAAGCGGTCCCAATCTGCCGCGACCGACGAAAAGTCGCAGTCGGGCACCGAGGCCGAAAGCGAATTCAAAACCCCCGATTTCTCCGCCGCCAAGGGCAAGACCGTGGACATCCAGGTCTGATCCGCCGGATAGGTTCCGCCGTGATCGTCCGGAGGGCCCGCAAGGGCCTTTTTTCATGGCCTGACGGCGGGTGCGGCGATCCCGTGATTCCTCCTGATTTGTCGATCATGAATAAGTTTCGGCAGGACGGGAATCGCGTGCCATTCCGGCGGCGATGAGGTAAAAGCCCCGCCCATGTATTTCATCCTGTCGAAAACCCTTTGGTTCCTGGCGAAGCCGTCCATGCTCATGTTTCTCGGCATGACGTTGGGCTTCGTCATGGTCTTGACGACCCGGCTCCGGCGGTGGGGACTGGCGCTGTTCGGCGTTACCATCCTGGCCCTGTGGGCGGTGACGGTGGTTCCGTTGGGCGAAATGATGATCCGCGACCTGGAGGAACGGTTCCCCCAGCAGACGGCCTTGCCCGAGACGATCGGCGGCATCATCGTCCTCGGCGGCTCCATCGATCCCCTGTTGACGCGCGCCCGCGGGCAGATCGCCGTCGACGGCAGCGTGGAGCGGTTGTTGTTCTTTGCCATGCTGGGCGATGCCCGGCCGGGGGTTCCGCTTGTGTTCACGGGCGGTTCCGGCCACCTGTTCGATCAGGAAGCCAAGGAAGGACACTATTTCGAGGATCTGGCGAAGCTGCTGGGAATCGACATGTCGCGCGTGATCGTCGAGACGCAGTCGCGCAACACGATGGAGAACGCGGCGCGCAGCAAGGCTCTCGTGACCCTTGATCCGGCCAGGCCCTGGGTGTTGATCACGTCGGCCCGGCACATGCCGAGAGCGGTCGGCGTATTCCGCAACGAGGGATGGCCGGTCATTCCCTATCCTGTCGACTACGTCACGTTGCCGGCGCGGGGGTGGACCCTCACGTTCGAAAACCTGGGCGGTCAGGTTCTGCTGGATTCCGCCGTCCACGAATTCATCGGTATGGCGGTGGCCTACGTCATGGGACGCTCCGACAGCCTGTATCCGGCACCCTGACCGTCAATCTCCGTTGCGGAGGAACCGCCGCGCCGGGGCTTGCGGCGGCGGAACGCCTATGGCACAAGGCGAATTGACCGTGTCGGCCGGTCAAGGTTTCGAGGATCATGGTGAAACGTTCATTCTGGCTCGCGGCGGCGCTGGCGTGCGCCGCCTGGAGCGGCCCTTCGGAGGGGCGGCCTGCCGCCGCTTCGGTCGACCCGGTGTCCCCTCCGAGCGCGGCCGAGTTCCAGGCCTGGCTCGGCGATTTCAAGGCTAAGGCCGCGGCGCGCGGGATTTCCGCGGAAACCTTGGAGCGCGCCTTCGCCGGCGCTGCCTATATTCCGCGGGTGATCGAGCTTGACCGCCGCCAGCCCGAATTCACCATGACCTTCTGGCAGTATTTCGACAAGGTGATCTCGGACAAGCGGATCGCGCGCGGCCGCGAGCTTCTCAAGACCCATGCCGGCCTGCTCGCCAAGGTCGAGGCGAAATACGGCGTGCCGCCGCGGTTCCTGGTCGCGTTCTGGGGGCTGGAAAGCAACTTCGGCGACCACACCGGGAGCTTCCCGCTGATCGATTCCCTGGCGACCCTGGCCTTCGACCCCAGGCGGTCCCGGTTCTTCGCCGAGCAGCTCCTGGCCGCGCTCGAGATCATCGACCGCGGCGACATTCCGCCGGACGTGAAGGCGTCCTGGGCCGGGGCCATGGGCAACACCCAGTTCATCCCCTCGACCTACCGCGCCTATGCCGTCGACTTCGATGGCGACGGCCGGCGCGACCTGTGGCGCTCGTTGCCGGACGTATTCGCCTCGTCGGCGCATTTCCTGTCGCAATCCGGATGGCGCCGCGATGAAACATGGGGGCGCGAAGTGCGCCTGCCCAAAGGTTTCGATTTCGCTTTAAGTGGGCTTGACAAGAAACTGAAATTAAAGGAATGGCAGGCCAAGGGCGTGCGCCGCGCGGACGGGCGGGACCTGCCGGTGGCGGACCTCGACGCGGCGCTTGTGCTGCCGGCGGGGGCGGACGGCCCCGCATTCCTGGTCTACGGCAACTACAATACGATACTGGTGTGGAACCGCTCGATCCTCTACGCGCTCGCGGTCGGCCATCTTGCCGATCGGCTGGTCGACAAGGGGCCGTTGAGGGCGAAGAAACCAAGCAATGACAAGCCTTTATCCCGGGCTGACATGCGTGAGATCCAGCGCCGCCTGGCGGACAAGGGCTATGATGCCGGCGGCCAGGACGGCATCGCCGGGGCGCAGACGCGGCGGGCCATCAAGGCCTACCAGAGTAAGGAGGGCCTGGCCCAGGACGGCCATCCCGATTCTCGGCTGCTGGAACGCCTGCGCGACGACGGAAACTGACGCTTGAGGTTGCCCGAGGGCATGGACTCGATTACTCTAAATAACGGCGTTTTTCTTAAAGTTTTCTACTAGATTTTTGATTTCAGGGGGCGGCGCCATGGCTCGGCGTATTAGGATTAACTGGCTGATCTTGATGGGATTGGCCGTTCTGGTCGCCGGCTGCGCCGAAACCCAGTTCCTCATTTCCGGCACCAAGCGCCTGCAGGGGGCCTCCGCCGCCAACGGCACCTACAAGATCGGCAATCCCTACCAGATCGCCGGTACCTGGTATTACCCGGCCGAGGAATGGGACTACGACGAAACCGGGATCGCCTCCTGGTACGGCGATGATTTTCACGGCAAGAACACGGCCAACGGCGAATCCTACGACATGAACGACCTGACGGCGGCGCATCGGACCCTGCCGATGCCGTCCTTCGTGCGCGTCGTCAATCTGGAGAACGGCCGCTCCGTCGTGCTTCGGATCAATGACCGCGGGCCTTTCGCCAAGGGGCGCATCATCGACGTGTCGCGACGTGCGGCGCAACTTCTGGGGTTCAGGGACAAGGGTACCGCCCGGGTCCGCGTGCAGGTCATGGCTGAACGCTCGCAGGCCCTGAAGGCGCAACTCCTCGGCCATGAGACGATCGCCCAACACGGCAGCCCGATCCAGGTCGACAAACTGCCGAAGGCTTCCGTCAGCGCCGAGTCCCTGCCGCCTCCGCCGGGCGCCCGGGCGGCGCCGCAACCCCAGCCCGTGGAATCGGCCGCCGCGGCGCCTACGTCGGCGCCGGGCCGCCAGGTCGCGACGGCGGAAGAAATCCGCCCCGGCACCATGCCCGAACCCGAGGTCACAACCGTCGCCGTCGGACCGACCAGCATCTTCGTGCAGGCCGGGTCATTCACCAACTACCAGAACGCGCTGCGCACCAAGCTGATGGTCAGCCGGGTGTCGCCCGCGACGATTTCTCACGTGCTCATCGACAATCGCGATTTCTACCGGGTGCGGGTGGGGCCGCTGGCTTCGGTCGAGGATGCCGACCGCACCCTTGAGCGGGTCCAGGCCTTGGGTTATCCAGGAGCGCGTATCGTCGTCGCCGGCACGGGATCGGGGTCCTGACCCCATTTCCGCCCCAATTCCCTGGCCAGGTGCCGGCGGACCGGCGGCAGGCCGGCCGGACCGACCCGACTTCAGCCGGTGAACGGACACAGCAAGACCCAGGAAGGGCGCCCCGTTTTCATAAGGGGCGCGAGACAGGATGACGACACAGACCACAGTATTTCTCACATCCGGATTCCGCCCGGGCGGTTCGTTAGCCGGCGCCCTTCTGTTGGCGGGCGCCTTGTTCGCGGGCGCGCAGCCTGCGGCCGCGTCCATGGAGACCATCGCCCGCGAGGCGATCCTGATGGACGCGCAGACGGGCGCGGTGCTGTTCGAAAAGGAGCCGGACAGCCTTATGCCGCCGGCGTCCATGAGCAAGCTGATGACGGTCTACATGGTGTTCCAGCGCCTGAAGGAAGGCAGCCTGTCCCTCGACGAGGAATTCGTGGTAAGCGAGAACGCCTGGCGCAAGGGCAACTGGGCGTCAGGCGGATCGACCATGTTCCTGGAGCCGGGCCAGCGGGTCCGCGTCGAAGACCTGCTTCAGGGCATCATCGTGCAATCCGGCAACGACGCCTGTGTCGTCGCCGCCGAAGCCCTGGCCGGCAGCGAGGACGCCTTCGCCGAGTTGATGACGGAAAAAGGCCGGGAAATCGGCCTGACGCACAGCACCTTCCGCAACGCGTCCGGCTGGCCGCATCCGGAGCACCGCATGACCGCGCGCGACCTGGCGACCCTGGCCAGGCGGACAATCCGCGATTTTCCCGAGTTCTATCACTATTACGCGGAGCGCAAGTTCACCTACAACGGCCACACCCAATACAACCGAAACGAGCTTCTGGGCAAAGGCCTGGGCGTCGACGGCCTGAAGACGGGACATACGGAAAACGCGGGTTACGGCCTGACCGCGTCGGCGGAGCGGCGCGACCGGCGCCTGATCCTGGTCGTCAACGGCCTGCCCAGCAAGAAGGCGCGGCGCGAGGAGCCGCAGCGCCTGCTCGAATGGGGGTTCCGAGAGTTCAAGAATTACGCGCTGTTCAAGACCGGGGAAGAGGTCGCCAAGGTCGGGGTCTGGCTCGGCGAAAAGGCGGAGGTGCCGCTGATCGTCAAGGACGAAATGGTTCTGACCCTACCGCGCAAGGAGCGCGCGGGCATGAAGGCGACCGCCGAATTCCAGACGCCGGTGCCGGCGCCGGTGAAGGCCGGCGACAGGCTGGGCACCCTGACACTGAGCTTTCCCGAGCGCGAGGCCATCCAGGTGCCGCTCGTGGCCGGCGACGGGGCCGAGCGCCTGGGCCTTTTCGGTAGGGTGATGAGCGCGCTGCGGTCTATCATCCTGGGTGTGTCCGGCTAGCGCTTTCCCACGGGAGGGGCGGCGGCCGGCGGGCGGAACGCGAAACGACCAGAACATTCGAGGTGCCGGGCCGGTGACGACGGGCAAGTTCATCACGTTCGAGGGTGGCGAGGGCGGCGGCAAGTCGACCCAGCTCGCGCTTCTGGCCAAGGCGCTGGAGGATGCGGGGGTCGACGTCCTGACGACGCGCGAGCCGGGCGGCACGCCGGGCGCGGAGGAGATCCGCGACCTTCTGGTGCGCGGCACCACGGACCGTTGGCCCCCCTTGGCCGAGGTCCTGTTGCATTTCGCGGCCCGCGTCGACCACGTCGAGAAATCCATCCTGCCGGCCCTCGAAAGCGGCGCCTGGGTGCTGTGCGACCGCTTCACCGATTCGACGCTGGCCTACCAGGGCGGCGGACACGGTTTGGGGATGGAGCGCATTCAGGCGTTGAAGGCCGACATCCTGGGCGATTTCGCGCCAGACCTGACCCTGATCCTGGACATCCCGGTCGAGGAAGGGTTGGCCCGCGCCTTCGGCCGTGCCGGGGCCGAGGATCGCCCGGAGGACCGCTACGAGCGCATGGACCTGGGCTTCCACACCCGCATCCGCGGGACCTTCCTGTCCCTGGCCGCGGCCGAGCCCGACCGCTGCGTCGTCATCGATGCGTCGGGCAGCGTCGACGACGTGCAGCGTGAGATATGCGCCGCCGTGTCCCACCGGCTGGGCGCCGACCTGAGGCACAGCGGCAAGGAGACGAACCGGTGAGCGACGCCGACGATGACGGCGCTGTCCTGCTGGGCCCGCGGGCCAACCCGGACCTGATCGGCCATCCGGAGGCCGAGGCGGGCTTGCGCGGCGCGCTCGAGGCCGGGCGCCTGGCCCATGCCTGGCTGATCACCGGGCCCAAGGGCATCGGCAAGGCGACGCTGGCGCACCGCTTCGCGCGCTACGTCCTGGCGCACGGCACCGCCGCAGCCAGGGCCGTTGACGGAGACCCGGGCCTGTACCTGGACCCCGGCCATCCCGTGTTCCGCCGCACCCTGGCCGGAAGCCATGCCGACCTGATGGTGGTCGAGCGCGCGATCGACGAGAAGACCGGCCGCCGCAAGGGCCAGATCACCGTCGACGCGATCCGCGCCGTGAAGAGCTTCCTGGGCCTGACGGCGGGCGAGGGGGCGTGGCGCGTCGTCGTCATCGACAGCGCCGACGACATGAACCGCAACGCCGCCAACGCGTTGCTCAAGGTGCTGGAGGAGCCGCCGCCCCAGGCCCTGGTCCTGCTGGTCTCCCACAACCCGGGCGGCCTTCTGCCGACCATCCGCTCGCGCTGCCGCCGCCTGACCCTGCGCCCGCCCTCCGTCGAGGCCGTGGCGGGGCTGATCGCGTCGCGCTGCCCGGACCTTTCGGCGGACGAGGCGGCGCGCCTGGCCGAGGTCGCCGAGGGCTCGATCGGCTATGCCCTGGAGCTTGCGGAGCAGGGCGGGCTCGCCATGCTGGACGAGGTTTCGGCGCTCCTGGCGCGCCTGCCAGACGGCCTGCCGGCCAAGGATCTGCACGATTTCGCGACGCGCCTGGCCGGCGCCGGCAAGGAGGCCGAGTTCGAGGCCTTCGCCAAGACCTTGCGCTGGTGGCTGGAGCGTCTGGTCATCGCAGAGGGCGGCGGGCCGTTGCCGGGAATTCTCGACGCCGCGTTGGCGGCGCGGCTGGGCGCCATGGCCGGCCTTGATCGCTGGCTGGAGGTATGGGAAAAGGTGTCGCGCCTGCTTACCGCGACGACCGCCGCCAACCTGGACCGCAAGCAGGTGGTTCTCAACGCGTTCATCACGGCCGAAACGGCGGTCCGGCGGTAACGCCGACGACGCGCCACACTAGAGCCATTGGAACCCGACATGCCGGCCACGCCCTATTACCTGACCACGCCCATCTATTACGTGAACGACGCGCCGCACATCGGCCATGCCTACACGACGCTGGCGTGCGACGTGCTGGCGCGCTTCAAGAGGCTGGACGGCTATGACGTGAAGTTCCTGACCGGCACCGACGAGCACGGCCAGAAGGTCGAGAAATCGGCCCAGGCCAAGGGCATCGACCCGCAGACCTTCGCCGACCGGGTATCGCAGAATTTCCGCAACCTGGCGGCGTTCATGAACTACAGCAACGACGACTTCATCCGCACCACGGAACCGCGCCATGTCAGGGCCTGCCAGGGGATCTGGCAGCGCATGGTGGATGCGGGCGAGATCTACCTGGGCAGCTATTCCGGATGGTACGCCGTGCGCGACGAGGCTTTTTATGCCGAAAGCGAGCTGACCAAGCGGCCCGACGGCGTGCGCGTGGCGCCCTCGGGCGCCGAGGTCGAATGGGTCGAGGAGCCGAGCTATTTCTTCCGCCTGTCGGCCTGGCAGGACCGTCTGCTGGCGTTCTACGACGCCAACCCCGACTTCATCGCCCCGCCGAGCCGACGCAACGAGGTCACCAGCTTCGTCAAGGGCGGGCTGCAGGATCTCAGCGTATCCCGCACCACCTTCAACTGGGGCGTGCCGGTGCCGGGCGACGACGCGCATATCTTCTACGTCTGGCTGGACGCGCTGACCAACTACATCTCGGCCCTGGGATTCCCGGACGAAACGGGGGAATACGCCAAGTACTGGCCGGCCGACCTGCACATGGTAGGCAAGGACATCCTGCGCTTCCACGCGGTCTACTGGCCCGCGTTCCTGATGGCGGCGGGGCTCGAGCCGCCCAAGCGCGTGTTCGCCCACGGCTGGTGGACCAACGAGGGGCAGAAGATATCCAAGTCCCTCGGCAACATCATCGACCCGTACGACCTGGTCGAGAAATACGGCCTCGACCAGGTGCGCTATTTCCTTTTGCGCGAGGTTCCGTTCGGCAACGACGGCGACTTCTCCCACGGCGCCATGGTCGGGCGCATGAACGGGGAACTGGCCAACGACTACGGCAACCTGGCGCAGCGGGTGCTGTCCATGATCGCCAAGAACTGCGGCGGCCAGGTGCCGCACCCGGGCGCGTTCACGGAAGACGACAAGGCCCTGCTCGACCCCGCGGCGGCGCTGCTCGACCAGGTGCGCGGCGCCTTGGACCGCCAGGCCTTTCACGAGGCGCTGGAGGCCGTCTGGGCGGTGATCCGCGCCGCCAACGCCTACGTCGACCACCAGGCGCCCTGGAAGCTGCGCAAGGAAGACCCGGACAGAATGGCCACGGTGCTTTACGTGCTGGGCGAGACGATCCGGCGCCTGGCGATCCTGACCCAGGCCTTCATGCCCGATACCTCGGCCAGGCTGCTGGACCAGCTTGCCGTCGACGCCGACGCCCGCGCACTCGACCAGTTGGCCCCGGGCGTGGCCCTGGCCCCGGGAACGGCCCTGCCCAAGCCGGAAGGGGTGTTCCCCCGTTATCAGGACGACGAGACCCAGGGAGCGGCCTGAGGATCACCATGGACGACGCGACCCCAGCGTTTCTGGTCGACAGTCACTGTCACCTGGATTTCCCCGATTTCGGGGACGAACTGGACGCCGTGGTGGCGCGCGCCGGGGAGGCGGGGGTGGCCTACATGGTGACGATCTCGACGCACCTCAGCCGGTTCGAGCGGGTCAAGGCCGTGGCCGAGCGCTTCGACAACGTGTTCTGCACCGTCGGCATCCATCCGCACCAGGCGGCGACCGAGCCGCTGACCACGCCAGAGCAGCTGGCGGACCTCGCGAGCCATCCGAAGGTCGTCGGCATCGGCGAGACGGGTCTCGATTTCTATTACGAGCACAGCCCCCGCGACGTGCAGCAGACCCAGTTCCGCGCGCATATCCAGGCGGCGCGGGCGACCGGCCTGCCGCTCATCGTCCACACCCGCGACGCCGACGACGATACCCTTCGCGTGATGGATGAGGAATACCGCGAAGGCGGGCCGTTTCCTGGCCTGATCCACTGTTTTTCCTCGGGCCGAGCGGTGGCGGAGAAGGCGATGGAAATGGGCCTCTACATCTCCGTTTCGGGGATCGTCACGTTCAAGACCGCGGACGACTTGCGGGCGACCGTGAAGGACGTGCCGCTGGACCGCCTGCTGGTCGAGACGGACTCGCCCTACCTTGCCCCGGTGCCCCAACGCGGCAGGCGCAACGAGCCCGCCTTCACGGCCCTGACCGCCGCCAAGGTCGCCGAATTGAAGGGCGTGCCGGCGGAAGATCTGGCGCGGCGCACGTCCGAGAACTTCTTCACCCTGTTCGCCAAGGCCGCCCGGGCCGTGCGGAACCTGGGTTGAGGCGCCGGCCGTGAAGGTCACGATCCTCGGGTCCGGTGCGTCCAGCGGCACCCCGTCGATCGAGGCCGGGTGGGGCGACTGCGACCCGGAAAACCCAAGGAACCGGCGCACGCGGCCGTCGATCCTCGTCGAACGCGACGGCCGCCGCATCCTGGTGGACACCGCGCCCGATCTCCGCGAACAGATGCTGCGCGCGGGCGTGCGACGCCTGGACGGCATCGTGCTGACCCACGGCCATGCGGACCACCTGCACGGCATCGACGACGTGCGCGGCTTCAACCGGGTCATGAACGCCGCCATCGACCTGTGGGCGGACGCGGAAACGCTGGAGACGGTCATGGAGCGTTTCGCCTATGTCCTGGCGCCGCTGCGCGACGGCGTGGACCATTACTACAAGCCGACCCTGGTGCCGCATACCTACGGCACGGTCGCACCGTTCCGCGTCGGCGGGATCGATATCCGGGCCTTCGAACAGGACCATGGCCATTCGATCACCCACGGCCTGCGCCTCGGCGATCTTGCCTATACGACGGACCTCGTGCGCCTGCCGGACGCGGCGGTCGCGGCGCTGCACGGGGTGCATACCTGGATCGTCGGCGTGTTCTCGTGGGACCCGCATCCGACGCACCTGCACGTCGACGCGGCGCTGGAGCTGCGCGAACGGATAAAGCCGAAGCGCATGGTCATCACCCACATGAGCCCGCGCATCGACTACGACAAATTGACGGCCTATGTGCCCGAAGGGGTGGAGGCGGCCTACGACGGCATGGAGCTGGAGGTGCCGGAGGGCTGAGCGGGCCCAGACATCGGTAAATATGTAATTTATCGATGTAAATTGATATCCATCTGATAAACAATATATATCATATATTTTCCATAATATACATTATGCGATTAATGGCCGTGGTGACGAGGCGATCGGATGACAGGCCGGAAGTCCGTCCCCTCACGGGTTTTCGGCGTTCAGAAACGTCGCCGCCTCGATCCTGTTGCCGTCGGGATCGCGGATGAAGGCCGCGAAGTACGGCGCCATGGAGGCCTCGCGCATGCCCGGGGCGCCGTCGGACCGCCCGCCGGTGGCCACGGCGGCGGCGTGGAACGCCACCACGGCGTCCGTCGTCCGTGCCCGCAGGCAGATATGCGCGCCGGTGCCGTCCGCGACCTTGGCCATCCCCGGCCGCGCGTTCAGCCAGAATTCCGGATAGCGCTTGCCGAAGCCGACCGTGCGCGGGCGCTCGACCAGGCGCGCGAGACCGAGCGGCGCCAGCGCGGCCTCGTAGAACGCGGCGCTGCGCGCAAGATCCGACACGGCAATGGAAACATGGTCGATCATCGTATTTCTCCCGATTGCCCCGCTTGGCGGCGGCCATTGTGGCAGGTAACGTGCCCCGTTTGGAACAGAGAGGACCCGCGCCGTGCCCGACGATCCGACCCACGACACCCCCACCGGCCGCCTGCGCGCCGTCATGGCGAAACTGCGCGACCCCGAGGGCGGCTGCCCCTGGGACGTCGAGCAGACCTTCGCCACCATCGCGCCCTACACCATCGAGGAGGCCTACGAGGTCGCCGACGCCATCCAGCGGGGCGACATGGCGGCGCTCAAGGACGAACTGGGCGACCTTCTGCTGCAGGTCTTCTTCCACGCCCGCATGGCCGAGGAAGCGGGCCATTTCGACTACGACGACGTGGCTCGCGCCATCGCCGACAAGATGGTGCGGCGGCACCCGCACGTGTTCGCCGACGCCGACATCGCCACGGCCGAGGCCCAGACCGCCCATTGGGAGGACCTGAAAGCGAAGGAACGGGCGGCCAAGGTCGAAAGCGCGGAAGAAGACACCAGCGCCCTGCATGGCGTGGCGGTCACCCTGCCCGCCCTGACCCGCGCGGAAAAGCTTCAGAAACGGGCGGCGCGCATCGGCTTCGACTGGCCCGAGGCCGCCCCGGTTATTGCGAAAATCGAGGAGGAACTGGCCGAACTGCGGGCCGAGATGGACGCCGGAGCCCCCCTGGCGCGGATCGAGGACGAGATGGGCGACCTGCTGTTCGCCGTCGCCAACCTGGCGCGCCACCTGAAGATCGACCCGGAAACGGCGCTGCGCCGGGGCAACGCCAAGTTCGAGGACCGCTTCCGCCGCATGGAGACGCGCCTGAAAGCGCAAGGCCGCGATCCGGCCGCCGCGTCGCTCGACGAGATGGAGGCCGCCTGGCAGGCCGAGAAAGCCAACGACAGGACGAGCGGCAAGACGGCCGAATGAGGAAGACGAAAACCGCTGACCCGTCGGCGGGAATAGGCTAGAAGATTGAAGGACTTGACCCGACGGGAGCCCCCTCCTCCATGTTTCGCCGCCTGCGTCCCCTGTTGATTCTCCTGGTCGCCGCCGTGGCGCTCGCCGGCTGCTACCTGCCGGCGCGCTTCGACGCCGAGATCGAGCTTGACCGGCGCGGCTACTACAAGGTGATCTTCGCCGGCTACATGGTCGACACGCGGCTTTACAAGGACCTGAAGGAGGGCAAGGTCCAGGGCGCCCAGGAGGTCGAGGAGGTCAAGAAGCTGAAGGCGGACATCGAACGCGATCCCGACGCCTCCGATTTCGGCTACATCAAGCAGGGCTATTTCAAGCTGAAATGGCAGCGCGAGGGCGACCTGTTGAAGGCCAAGTCCGTCACCTTCCTGCGCCGCAACGAGCACATCCTGGGCATCGCCTACAACAAGGAAACCCGGCTGGTGAACATCCTGGGCCGCTCGCTGCCGAAGAGCCAGAAGGACCAGATCGTCCAGGCCGGCATGAACACGACGGGCGAACTGCGCGTCATCACCGACACCAAGGTGATCAGCCACAACGCCGACGAGGTGAAGGACTTCCCCGCCCGCGGCCCGCGCACCAAGGTCTACGTCTTCCGCATTCCCAACATCTACCGCGCCACGCCGCAGATGCAGGTCAGCCTGCGTTAGGCCGTGTGATTTGTCGTCATGCGCGTGCTTGACACGGGCATCCACGCCTTTCCCAATCTATGGGCCCCCGGGTCAAGCCCGGGGGCGACGTCCGGGAGTTTGTGCCGACGTCCGCGCGATGGTCAGCCTTCCTGGTTCAGTCCCAGTTCCTTTTGCAGCTTCTTGGTCAAGCCCAGGGAGACGAGGCGGTGCGATTCCGCGAGATGATCCTCGAGGTCGGCGTCGTTCAATCCGGGTTCGTCGTACTGCTGGATCCACTTCATGCCGCGCGACGCCAGATAGGGCGCCGGGCGCAGACCCGGCATGTCGCGCAGCACCTCATAGGCGAACTCGGACACCTTGAACGTGATGCCGGGGTGATGGCCTTTCGCGAACCAGCCGATGGCGAACACCTTGCCGCCGACCTTCCAGACGTCGGCGCCGCCCCACTGCACGACGTGGCTGGTCGCCTTAAGGGCGCCGCAGAACTTGTTGTACCGGCCGCGCGTCACTTGCTGCGCAGGCGGCGGATCAGCGACGAGGTATCCCAGCGCCCGCCGCCCATGGCCTGGATATCGCGGTAGTAACCCTCGACCATGCGGGTCACCGGCAATTCGGCGCCGTTGGCCTCGGCCTCGGCGAAACAGATGCCCAGGTCCTTCACCATCCAGTCCACGGCGAAGCCAAAGTCGAATTTATCGTCCACCATGGTCTTGCCGCGGTTCTCCATCTGCCAGCTTTGCGCGGCCCCCTTTGAGATGACATCGAGCACCTGATTGACGTCGAGCCCGGCGCGCAGCCCGAAATCGAGCCCTTCCGAAAGGCCCTCGACCAGGCCGGCGATGCAGATCTGGTTGACCATCTTGCACAGCTGCCCCGCACCCGAGGGGCCCAACAGGGTGACGGCACGGGCATAGGACCGGATCACCGGCTCGGCGCGGGCGAAATCCCCTTCGCCGCCGCCGCACATGACGGTCAGCACGCCGTTCTCCGCCCCTGCCTGGCCGCCCGACACGGGCGCGTCGATAAAGCCGAAGCCCTTGTCCGCCGCCCGGGCCGCGATCTCGCGGGCGACGGCGGCCGACGCCGTGGTGTGGTCGACCAGCACCGCGCCCGCGGCCATCCCGGCCAGCATGCCGTCGTCACCATAGGTAACGGCGCGCAGGTCGTCGTCATTGCCGACGCAGGAGAACACGAACTCGGCCCCCTCGGCCGCCCGGGCCGGAGTCGCGGCGAAGCCGCCGCCGTGCTCCGCCGCCCATTTCTCGGCCTTGGCCGTGGTCCGGTTGTAGACCGTGACCTGGTGTCCGCTCCTCGCCAGGTGCCCGGCCATGGGATGGCCCATGACGCCGAGGCCGATGAATGCACAGCGCGCCATGCCGCCTCCTCCGAAAGATCGTTCCTGAAATCCCCAAAGCGATTGTCGTCCCGTTTGGTAACGTCCAACGCGGCCCGGAGCAAGCCGGGAGATGTCTCAGGGCATCAGGGCGCCCAGCGCCGCCCAGGCATCCGGGTCCGGCGCCAGAAGAAGCGCGCCGCCCGGCCGCTTGCCGCCGGGCGCATAGGCGCGGCCGTCGCCGGTCATCGCCGCATGCCCGCCGGCTTCGCGATACATCAGTTCTCCCGCCGCGTGGTCCCAGGGCATCAGGCGACCGGCGTAGCGCGCGAAATCGAGCTTGCCCTCGGCCAGGTCCATGTATTCCAGGCCGACGGTGCGATAGCGCGTAAACCCGCGGGGGATCGGCGGCGCGTCCGGCGCCTCGGCCCGGGCGCGCAGGCGGTCGGCGATCTTCTGGCCCAGGGAGCCGGTCATCCGCGCCAGCGGCCGCGCCGCCGGCAGGATCAGGCGCTTGCCGCCGATCATCGCGCCGCCGCCCGATTGCGCCGTGGCCAGGCGCCCGGTCACGGGATCCAGGATCCAGCCGAACGCCGTCTCGCCGCGCCGGGCGAGCGCGACGATCACCGCGAAGCGCGGCGTGCCGTGGGCGAAATTGTGGGTGCCGTCCAGGGGGTCGATGATCCAGGCCCAGTCGGCGTCGCTCAGTTCGGCCAGCGCGTCGGGGCTGACCTCATGGGCTTCCTCGCCGACCACGAGCGCGCCCGGGATCAGGCCCCTCAAGCGTTTCGTCAGCAACGCCTCCGCCGCCCGGTCGGCCACCGTCACTAGGTCGCCCGGGCTCTTTTCGGAAATCTCGTGGCGTTCCAGCGTGCGGAAACGGGGCAGGATCTCCGCTTCGGCCGCCTCGTGCATGATTTCCGCGACGCGGGCGGGATCGATTTCCAGGGGTGTGGACACGGGTCAGAAGTCCGTATGCGGCGTGTCAAGCCATGCTACTTGGAATACACGCTAGTTGGAATAGATGTCGCGGTCGCGGTGAAAGGCTTCCGCCAGGTCTTCCAGCATCTGCGCGACGTCCTTGCTGTAGTCGGCGCGCTGCATCAGGGCCCGCGTGACGAAGGTGGCGAAGGACACCGCCTCGCCCTTGCCACGCAGGCGGAAATCGTCGGCCAGGCGCTGCAGATGGTCGTGGACATGGCTTTTCGCCATGACGTTGAGCTGGCGTTTGACCAGTCTGTTCTTGGCGCGCCATCTGGTCTGGCTGCGGTTTGTCGCCATGGGTGCCGCCCGTCCGTATCGGACCTTCAAATTGCCGTCGGGAACTGATGTGACCGGTCTAGCGGGAATTCGTTACCAACCGGTGTAGGCCCGCCGGATAATAATTGGCCCGACCTCGGGCCCCCTCACCGCTCAGTGTAGACGCCGCTGGCGGGCGCTGTCGATACGCATGCTGAGCTGCGACAGGGTGCGCGCGTCCAGGCGCACGCGCAGATGGATGCCCGCCTCGCCGTCCCGGCGGTCGAGGACTTCGCCGTGCTCGTAGAGCCAGGCGAGCGTCGCCCCCTCGTCGAACCCCAGGTCCAGATCCAGTTCGCTGAGCGCCGTGCCCAATTGATCCTGGATGCGTTGGGTCAGGCGGTCGAGCCCCTGCCCCGTCACCGCGGAGATGGCGACGGGAGGGTTGTTGTCCTGGCGCGCGATGCGCTGCTCCAGCGCCGCCAGATCCTCGGGCGTCAAAAGGTCGATCTTGTTCCAGGCCTCGGTGATCGGCGTCGCGCTGTCCTCGCCCATGCCCAATTCGTTCAGCACGCCCAGCACGTCGCGGCGCTGGATCTCCGTTTCCGGATCGGCGATGTCGCGCACGTGCAGGACCATGTCGGCCTCGACGACCTCTTCCAGGGTGGCGTGGAAGGCGTTGACCAGCTGGTGGGGCAGGTCCGAGATGAAACCCACCGTGTCCGACAGGATGATCGGCCCGCCGCCCGGCAGGTCGAGGCGCCGCATGGTCGGGTCGAGCGTCGCGAACAACTGGTCCCTGGCGACCACGTCGGCCCCGGTCAGGCGGTTGAACAGGGTCGACTTGCCGGCGTTGGTGTAACCGACCAGCGCCACCACCGGATAGGGCACGCGTTGGCGGGCCCGCCGCTGCAGCGAACGCGTGCGCTTGACCTCGGCCAGTTCACGCTTGAGCCGCGCGATGCGCTGGCGGATCAGGCGGCGGTCCAGTTCGATCTGGCGTTCGCCGGGGCCGCCCATGAACCCGGCGCCGCCGCGCTGGCGCTCCAGGTGGGTCCAGCTCCTGACCAGGCGGCCGAGCTGATAGCTGAGCGCCGCCAAGTCGACCTGCAGGCGGCCCTCCTTGGTCCGCGCCCTGGCGCCGAAAATTTCCAGAATCAGGCCCGTGCGGTCGATGACCTTGACGTTCCACGCCGTCTCCAGGTTGCGCTGCTGGACCGGCGTCAGGTTGGCGTTGACGACGGCCAAGTCGCAGTCTTCCAGGGATTTCAGGGTTTCGGCGATGCGCTCAACCGCTCCCTTGCCGAGCAGGGTCGCCGGGCGCGGGCGGGTCAGCTCGAAGGCCTCGGCGTGCACGACCTCGAGGTCGATCGCGCCGGCAAGGGCGACGGCTTCGTCAAGATTGGCCCGCGCACTGCGGCCTTCGGCCGCGGCAGCGGGCATGTTGGGGTGGATGACGGCGCAGGTGCCCGCCCCCGCCGCCGCCCCGGCGGCAGACGTGACGTGCCCTGGAGTTTGCCCGATCAACCCTCGACGGACTCGGCGGAATCCGGTTCGAACAGTTGAATGGGAACGGACGGCATGACCGTGGAGATGGCGTGCTTGTACACCAGCTGGGTATGGCCGTCGCGACGCAGCAGAACGGAGAAGTTATCGAACCAGGTGACGATTCCCTGAAGCTTAACCCCGTTCACCAGAAACACCGTGACCGCAGTTTTGTTCTTCCGGATATGGTTCAGAAAAACGTCCTGCACGTTTTGTGATTTTTCCGATGACATTATTCCCCACCCCAAAGTCACCCTACGGCCAAACCACGCCTTGCCGCGCCGGCCGGTTTGCCGCGTGAGACTTCGTTCTGGGCTCCCTGTTGTTGTTTTCTCTTTTGTTTCTACACGGCTACGCGAGCCTTGGACAAAGCTTACAGTGTCTGAGTGAACTTGCAAAGACTATCGCAATCGGTGAAATGCAGTGCCGGAGGAAAATCGGCAAATTCATCGATTCCGGGCGGTTGGGCCCGGACCAGGACCGGATAGCACCCGGCGCCGTGGGCACACTCCATGTCGATGTCGGCGTCGCCGACGAACCACACGCGGTCACCCGCGCGCATCCCGCCCGCTTTGAGCGCCATGTCCACGGGATCGCGCGCCGGCTTGTCGCGCGGCGCGTCGAAGGCGCCGATCAGGGCGCCGAAGCGGGCGAGCCAGCCGAGCGCCTCGGCCTCCTTGCGCAGGAACGGTCCCTTCTTGTTGGACACGACACACTGGTACACGCCGGCGTCCGCGAGCGCCGAGATCAACCCCCCCGCCCCTGTCGCGGGCCGCAACTTCTCCGCGTGGATTTCCTCGTAGCGTTCATAGAACACGTCGCCCGCCTTCACCCAGTCGTCGCCGAACAGGGCCGGGAAGCTGTCGCGCATGGACTTGCGGACCTTGGCGTGGGTTTCCTCGAGCGTCCATTCCCGCATGCCCCAGGCGCGGAAGGTGTGGTTCAGGGCGTCGTGGATGATCGGCCAGGTGTCGACCAGGGTGTTGTCCCAGTCGAACACGACGGCGTCGGGCAGGCCCTGGGGCGGCGAAAAGCGCGAATCGGTCACGGCGGCTCAGAAGTATTCAAGCTGCACGGCGAACATGTTCTCGACCTTGCGGATGGCTTCGGGGGCGGAGAACAGGACGACCCGGTCGCCGGCCTCGACCACCGTCGAGCCGCGCGGGAACAGCATCTTGCCGTCGCGCACGATGGCGCCCATGACGACGCCGGCCGGCAATTGGATTTCCTTGAGCGCCTTGCCCGCCAGATCGGACGTCTCCAGCGCCTCCGCCTCGATCAGTTCGCCCAGGCCCTCGCGTACGGCATGGACCGAATGGATGCGTCCGCGGCGCACGTGCTGCAGGATGGTCGAGACCGTGATGTTGCGCGGGCTGACCACCACGTCGATGCCGAGCGAGCCGATGAGCTGTTCGTAGATCGACGTGTTGACCAGGGTCACCGTCCGCTCGCAGCCGAATTTCTTGGCCAGCAGCGAGGCCAGGATGTTGCTTTCGTCGTCGTTGGTGACGGCGACCACCGTATCCGTGCCGCGGATGTTGGCCTCTTCCAGTATCTCGATGTCGCGGGCGTCGCCGTTGAGCACCACCGTGCTTTCGAGCTGGCCCGAAATGAACTCGGCGCGCTCCTTGTTGTGCTCGATGATCTTGGCCTTGACCCATGGGTATTCGCGCTCGATTTCCTGCGCCAGCACGAGGCCGATATTGCCGCCGCCGATGATCAGCAGGCGCCGGGCCTCGCCGGCGTCGTGGCCGAAGGCCGTCATGGCGCGGCTGATCTGGGCCGTATCGACGACGAAATAGACCTCGTCGCCGGGCACCATCTGGTCGGTTGCCTTGGGCACGATCGCGGCGCCGTCACGCACCAGCCCGACGACGACGATGTTGAGGTCGGGGAACAACTGGGTCAGCTGCTTCAGGGGCGTGTTGAGAAGCGGGCAGTCCTCGGTGCAGCGCACGCCGAGGAGCGTCACCGCGCCGTCGGCCAGCGGAATCATGTCCATGGCGCCCGGGATGCGCAGCCGTCGCGCCACGGCGCGCGCGACTTCCATCTCCGGCGAGATGATCACGTCGATGGGCAGGTGATCGCGCGAGAACAGGTTGGACCACATCGGCGCCAGGTAGCTTTTCTGGCGGATGCGCGCGATCTTGGTCGGCACGTCGAACAACGAGTGGGCGACCTGACAGGCGACCATGTTGATCTCGTCCGTCAGGGTCACGGCGATCAGCATGTCGGCGTCGGCGATGCCTGCGCGCTCCAGCACGTCTGGGTGCGAGGCATGGCCGACCACGGCCTGGGCGTCCAGGGTGTCGGACACCCGGCGCACCAGGTCCGGAGCCTGGTCGACGATGGTCACGTCGTGGTTTTCGAGCGCCAGCTGCCGGGCAATGTTGATGCCGACCTGACCGGCCCCGCAGACGATGATCTTCATGCCGGACGTCCTTCCCTGGAAGCGGCAAGTGGATGAATGGCGGTCATCTCAGGCTCCGCGGTCCTCTTCCGTCAGGCCGAGTGCCTTCAGCTTGCGGTGGAGGGCCGAGCGTTCCATGCCGACGAATTGCGCCGTGCGCGAGATGTTGCCGTTGAACCGCGACATCTGGGCGCTCAGGTACTCGCGTTCGAAATCCTCGCGCGCGTCGCGCAGCGGCTTGGACAGGTAGCCCTCGTCGCTGCTGATCGCGCCGCGCCGCATTCCGTCGAGAAACTCCGTCGGCAGCATGCTGGCCCCCAGGACCGTGTCGTTGTCGCCGGGCGCCAGGATCAGCACCCGTTCGATGACGTTGCGAAGTTCGCGGACGTTACCCGGCCAGTCGTAACTCTGCAATGCCGCCAAGGCATCTTCGCCCAGGCGGCGCGGCTGCTGGCCCGTGGCCTCGGCCGCCTGGTGCATGAAGTGGTCGGCCAGGGCGCGGACGTCCTCGCGCCGGTTGGCCAGCGCCGGCACCGTCAGCGGCACTACGTTGAGGCGGTAGAACAGATCCTCGCGGAACCTGCCGGCGGCGACCTCGGTCTGCAGGTCGCGGGTCGTCGACGAGATCACGCGCACGTTGACCTGCACGCGGTTGGAGCCACCCACCCGTTCGAAGTTCTGCTCCTGCAGGACGCGCACGATCTTGCCCTGGGTCTCCAGCGGCATGTCGGCGACTTCGTCTAGCACAAGGGTGCCGCCGTGGGCGCGCTCGAAGGTGCCGATGCGGCGCGAGCCGTCGCCGCCTTCGGTGCCGAACAGCTCCATCTCGACCCGGTCTGGCGCCATGGTCGCGCAGTTGACGATGACGAAGGGGCCGTCGGCGCGCTGCGAGCGGGCATGAATGTTGCGCGCCACGATCTCCTTGCCGCTGCCGCTGGGCCCGAAGATCAGGATGCGGCTGTTGGACGGCGCCGCCCGGTCGATGATCTGCTGGATTTCTCGCATCGCCGACGAGGCGCCGATCAGGTCGAGTGTCGATCCGGCGCGCAGGCGCAGTTCCTCGTTCTCCATGCGCAGACGCGCGGCCTCGACCGCGCGGCGCACGTTGAGCAGCAGGCGGTCGGCCTTGAACGGTTTTTCGATGAAATCGTAGGCGCCGTCCTTGATGGCCGCGACGGCGGTTTCCACGGTGCCGTGGCCGCTCATCATCAGGACTGGAATTTCCGGGTGGTTCTGCTTTATCCGCTTGAGGATCTGCAGGCCGTCCAGTTCGCTGCCCTGCAGCCAGATGTCGAGCAGCACGAGATTCGGCCGCCTGGCCGAGAGCGCCTGGAGCGCACCCGAGCTGTCGGCCGCCTCGCGGGTTTCGTACCCCTCGTCCTCGAGGATCCCCGCGGTCAGGGTCCGGATGTCGGATTCGTCGTCGACGATGAGAATGTCCTGCGCCATGGCCGCTCTATCCCAATCCCAGGCCGGTCGCGACCTTCATGGGATCCTTTTCGCCGTCGTTGGCGGTTTCTTCCATGTCCCGGAACACCAAGGTGATCCTGGCGCCGCCGCCCGGACGGTCCTCAAGGCGCAGGCCACCCTGGTGATCTTCCATGATCTTGCGAACGATGGCCAGCCCCAGGCCCGTGCCCTTGGTGCGTGTCGTCACATAGGGTTCGGTCAGGCGTTCGCGTCCCGCCTCGGGCAGGCCGACGCCGTTGTCCTCGATGACGACGGCGACGCTCTCGTCCCCGCCTTGGCCGCGGCCGTCGGCCACCGACACGGCGATCCGGCCAGGCGCGCTCGTGCCGTCGTCCGCCTGTTCGCGGACCAGCCGGCTTTCAATGCTCTCGGCGGCGTTCTTCAGGATGTTGGTCAACGCGCGCGATACCTGGCGGCGGTCGCAACGCAGCATCATGTCGCCCTCCGGCAGGTTCAGTTCGATGGCGATGTCGGAGGCGCGCGAACGCTCGAGGACGACCACCTCGCGGATCAGGTTCGACAGGTTCTCGCGCCCGATGGACGGCTGCGGCATGCGCGCGAAGGACGAGAACTCGTCGACCATGCGGCCGATGTCCTCGACCTGGCGGACGATCGTGTCCGTGCAGGCGGCGAAGGTTTCCGGGTCCGAGGTGACCTCGCCCTGGTACTTTCGTTTCAGGCGTTCGGCCGACAACTGGATCGGCGTCAGCGGGTTCTTGATCTCGTGGGCGATGCGGCGCGCGACGTCGGCCCAGGCGGCGGCGCGCTGCGCCGACAACAACTCGGTCACGTCGTCGAACGTCACGACGAAGCCCAGCAGTTCGCCCGCTAGGCGTTCGGCGGCAATGCGGACCAGCAACGTGCGTTCGCCTCCGTCGCGCGTCAGTTTGACCTCGCCGCGCTGCTGGCGGTCGGGGCGGCGTTGGGCCGCGGTCCACAGCGCCTGGAACTCGGGCACCAGGTCGCTCAGAAGCCGTCCCTTGGCGCGCATCAGGTCCACGCCAACCAGTACCGATGCCGAGCGGTTCGGCAGGTTGATCTGCCCGTCCTTGTCCAGGCCGACGACGCCCGCCGACACGCCGGCAAGCACCGTCTCCGTGAAGCGGCGCCGTTCGTCCAGCTCGCGGTTGGCGGAGATCAGGCCCTCCTGCTGGCCGCGGATCTGCGCGGTCATGCGGTTGAACGCGCGTGACAGGGACGCCAGTTCGTCGTCGGCGTCGGGAACCTCGACGGTGGTCGACAGGTCGCCGTCGCGGATGCGTTCGGCGGCGGAAATCAGGCTGCTGACCGGTTCGGCAAGCTGCGTCGCCACGGTCAATCCCGTCCAAACGGCGGCCAGCAGCAGCAGTACCGAAACGACGGTGAAGATCAGCACGAAGCTGACCTGCAGCCCGCCCCGTTCGCGTTCCAGCCGCTGATATTCCCGGACCGCCGTCTGGATGGAATCGATGTGATTGAGAACGTCCGGGTTCACGAACCGCTCCAGCACCAGATAGCTGTCGACGAAACGGTTCAGCTTGTAGATCGCACGGATGCGGTCCTGGTCGTCGAGCGGAATCAGGGCGATCTTGCCCGACTGGGCCACCTGGAAGGTTTCCTGAGGGATGGGTTCGGCCGCGCGCGGGCGGGAGAATTCGGACTGGGCGATGACCTTGCCCGTGCCGTCGATCATGACCGCCTCGGTGAACCCGCGCGATCGGGTGTGGAAGGTGAGAATCGGGCCCAGGCGCCAGGGTTCGCGCGAAAGGACGCCGGAATTGATGTTCAAGTCGTTGGCCACGGCCAGGATGTCCGTGCCGAAATTCTCCCGGTGCTCCTTCAGGTAGGCCCGGGCCACACCTATGGACTGGTCGAGCGCCGTCGACACCCGCTCGTTGAACCAGGCCTGGACGCCGTAGTGCAGGAAGGTCGCCGACATCACGGCGACCAGGATCGCCGGGGCCGTGGCGACCAGGGCGAACAGCGTCACCATGCGCACGTGAAGGCCCGATCCCGCCTGTCCGCGCCGCCGGTCGAGCCAGATGGAGAACAGGCGCTGGCCGACGACGAGGCCCAGCAGCAGCAGCAACGCGCCGTCGAGATAGATCATCGCGACGATGGTTTCGATGTCCTGGGAATGGGTCGGCCGGAACACCAGCATGAAGGCGGTAGCGACGCAGGACACCACCGCGGCCGCAGCCAGGCCGTAGGCCAAAAGGCGTTTGGCGCTGGCTCCGCGCAGGCCGATCAGCGCCCACAGGCGGCCGAAGATGCCTTTCCCGGACGTCGTCGGCAAAGTCATTTCTGGCCCCGCACCACCGCTATCTCGAGGTCGCGGATCTTCTTGCGCAAGGTGTTGCGGTTAAGACCCAGGACCTCCGCCGCCTTGACCTGGTTGCCGCGTGTCGCGCGCAGGGTCAGGGAGATCAACGGCCGTTCGATCTCGCGCAGGACGCGGTCGTAAAGCCCTGCCGCCGGCAGGGCCCCGGCATGGGCGCCGAAATAGGCTTCCAGGCGTTCCTCGACGACCTGCGACAGGCCCCGGTTGGATGCGCTGTCGCCGCTCTGCCCGCGGTCCGCCAACTCGTTGGCGATCGCCTGTCCGGAAATCGTCTCCTCCGAATAGAGTGCCGCCAGGCGGTGCACCAGGTTTTCCAGTTCGCGCACGTTGCCGGGCCAGTGGTAGGACATCAGGCGTTCCATGGCCTTGCCCTCGATGATCTTCCACGGCAAACCCTCGCCCGCCGCCTTGGCGAGGAAGGTCTTGACCAGTTCGGGGATGTCCTCGAGCCGTTCCCTGAGCGGCGGAAGCCGCAGCGGCACCACGTTGAGGCGATAGAACAGATCCTCCCGGAAGCGGCCCTGGCGGGTCAGTTGCGTCAGGTCCTGATGGGTCGCGGCGACGATGCGCACGTCGGTCTTGCGCGTCACCCGCCCGCCGACCGAGGTGTATTCCCCTTCCTGCAGCACGCGCAGCAGGCGGGTCTGCGCCTCCAGCGGCATGTCGCCGATCTCGTCCAGGAACAGGGTGCCGCCTTCAGCCTGCTCGAAGCGGCCCGACGAGCGCATGGTGGCGCCGGTAAACGCCCCCTTCTCATGGCCGAACAGCTCGCTTTCGATCAGTTCGCGGGGAATCGCCGCCATGTTCACGGCGATGAACGGTCCGCGCTTGCGCTTGCCGTAGTCGTGCAGCACGCGCGCCGCCAGTTCCTTGCCGGTCCCGCTTTCGCCCGTGATCAGCACGGTCAGGTCGGTCGAGATGAGGCGCGCCAGGGTGCGGTAGATCTCCTGCATGGCGGGCGAGCGGCCGACCAGCGGCAGTTTCTCTACCCCCGCCGTCTCCGCGCTCAGTCCCGGCTGTCCGGGCGGAGCCTCCAGGCCGCGGCGCACGATGGAGATCAACTCGTTGATGTCGAACGGCTTGGGCAGGTATTCGAAGGCGCCGCTCTCGGCGGCCTTGACCGCAGTCAGGATGGTGTTCTGCGCGCTCATCACGACGATGCGCAGTTCGGGGCGGATCTCCTTGATGCGCGGAATCAGGTCGAGGCCGTTCTCGTCGGGCATGACCACGTCGGTGACGACGATGTCGCCTTCGCCGGACGACACCCAGTCCCACAGGGTCGACGCCTGGCCCGTGGTCTTCACGTCGAGCCCGGCGCGGCCCAGCGCCTGGGCGACGACCGTGCGGATCGCCGCGTCGTCGTCGGCGACGAGAACGGTGCGATCGCCGCTCATTTCGTTTCTCCCGGTTCCGCGCCCTCGTGGAATGGCAGCATGACGCGGAATTCCGTGCGGCCCGGGCGGCTTTCGCATTCGACCACGCCGCCGTGATCGCCGACCAGCTTGGCGACCAGGGCGAGGCCCAGGCCGGTGCCGTTCGGCTTGGACGTGACGAAGGGATCGAACAGGTTGGACATCAGGTCCTCGGGCACCCCGGGGCCGTTGTCGATGATGGAGACCTTCATGGGCAGGGCGACCTTCTCCTTGCGGCCGGACAGCGTGAAGCGGACCCCGTGCTGATAGGCGGTGCGCAGTTGGATTTCGCCGCCGACCTCGGGGCACGCGTCGCAGGCGTTTTTCACCAGGTTGAGGAATATCTGCACGAGTTGGTCATGGTCGCCCGGCACCGGCGGCAGCGAGGGGTCGAAGTCGTTGCGGAACCTGATATGCGCGCCGAACCCGGTTTCCGCCAGGCGCTGCACCCGGTCCAGTACCTTGTGGATGTTCACCGGCGTGCGTTCGAAGGGGCCGTAGTCGGTGAATATCTCCATGCGTCCGATCAGGGTCGAGATGCGATCGACTTCCTGGCGGATCAGTTCGGCCAGCGGGCGGTCCTCGTCGGACGCGTTCTGTTCGAGAAGCTGCGCGGCCCCGCGGATGCCTGAAAGCGGGTTGCGCACCTCATGGGCGAGAACCGCGGCCATGGAGGTGATGGAGCGCGCGGCCCCGCGGTGGGTCATCTGGCGGTCGATCATCTCGGTGATGCCGCGGTCCAGCATCATCAGCACGACGTAGCCCGGCGAGTCGGGCAGCGGCGTTGCCTGAACGCTCAGGAAATGGCGGCCCACGCGCGGGCTCTCGATTGCCAGTTCGTGTTCCGATACCTGGGCGTTGGCCTTACGCACCTGCGTGACCAGTCCGTGCAGCGGCGAATCCTCGGGCACGAACTGGGTCAGCGGCCGGCCGATCAGGTAGGCGACGCTCGCACTGAAGAAATGTTCGGCCGCCGCGTTGGCCATGGTGATGCGGTCCTCGGCGTCGATCGTGATGACGGGGGCGGGCAAAAGGTCGAGGATGGTCGCTGAATCGGCCGGGGAGTGCGCGCGTCCGCCCTTGCGCATCCGCGTGACCGTGGTTTCCATCACGCGGCGGCTCGCTCTTCCATCAGCGGGCCGTAGAACGCCGCCAGCTTGCCGCGCACCGCGTCCGGGTCCTCCTGGCGCATGATGTCGGCGCGGAACTCCGCCGATCCGGGCAGGCCCTTGGAGTACCAGCCGATATGCTTGCGCGCGATCTTGACCCCGGCGTGAACGCCGTAGTGGCTGAGGATTTCCTCATAATGCCGCAGGACCATGCCATACTGGACGTCGATCGACGGATCCGGCAGGCGCTCGCCCGTTTTCAGGAAATGCATCACCTGGGCCGGGAACCAGGGCCGGCCGTAGGTGCCGCGCCCGATCAACAGGCCGTCGGCTCCGGACTCCTCCATGCAGCGCTTCGCGTCGTCGACCGTCAGGATATCTCCATTGGCAAAAACAGGGACATCAACGGCTTCCTTCACGTTTCGAATGAATTTCCAGTCGGCCTCTCCCTTGTAAAACTGACAGCGCGTGCGGCCGTGCACGGCGACCGCCTTGACGCCGCAGTCGCGCGCCGCGCGGGCGAGTTCCGGCGCGTTCAGGCTGTCGTGGTCCCAGCCCATGCGCATCTTCAGCGTCACCGGAATCGACACGGCCTTGACGGTGGCCTCCAGTATCCGCGCCGCATGTTTGACGTCGCGCATGAGTGCGGAGCCGGCGTCGCCGTTCACCACCTTCTTCACCGGGCAGCCCATGTTGATGTCGATCAGCGCCGCCCCTCGCGCCTCGTTGAGGCGCGCGGCCTCGGCCACGACCTCGGGCTCGCAGCCCGCAAGCTGCACGGACATGGGGTGTTCCTCGGCGCAGTGCGTCGCCATCTTCATGGTCTTCCGGGCGGCGTGGATCATGGCCCGGCTGGCGATCATCTCGGACACGACCAGACCGACGCCGCAGCTTTTCACCAGTCGGCGGAACGGCATGTCGGTGACGCCCGACATGGGCGCCAGCACCACCGGATCGGCAATCTCGACCCCACCAATCTTCAAGGACATGTCGGATACCCCAAATTCGCGTGCCCATTTATTGGGCAGAACGGGTCGGAATTCAACAAAATGCGCGGGGAAAAGCGTAAATTTTATGCCAGGAGCATGCCGGTCACGAACTTGACCCCGGGATAGGCCAGGGTCACGAAGAGATAGGCCAACAGGACCAGACGCGCCACCTGACGTCCGCGCGCCCCCGTTTTCTGGTGGGCGTAGAGCAACCCGCAGATCACGACGAAGGCGGCGACGGCGAACAACGTCTTGTGGTCCAGATGCAGGATGGGGGCGCCGTGGGTCAGGTTGATGGCCGTTCCCGTGGCCATGCCGAGGGCGAGAACCGCCGCCGATAGCCATAGGAAGCGCACCACGACGCCCTCGCAGTCGAGCACCGACGGCAGGCCCTGGGGTCGGCGGAGCGGCACCTTTCGCTTGAGCGCCCGTTCCTGCAGCAGCGCCGCCAGGGAGGCCGCGGCGGCCACCGTAAGCAGCGCGTAGGTGGCGATGGACACGCCGATGTGGAACCACAGCCAGCCCCCTTCCCCCGGCGCCGCGATCATGGGCGCCGCATGCGATGCGCCGCGGCTGAGGGTCGCAAGCAGGGCGAGAAACGCCATCATGGCGAGGAACAAGGGGGACAGGCGCAGGACGTCGCGGTCGAACACGGCGGCACCCGCGAACACGGCCAGGCTGGCGCTGACCGAGACCCACAGGGCATAGGACAGATCCGTGCGCCAATCGGCGACCGCCGCGGTCGCGGCCACGGTCCACACCACGGGGCCGGCGACGGCGACGGCCATCAGCATCCAGAACCGGGGCGCCGGTTGGGCGGCGTCGCCCTTCCAGGCGGCCAGCAGCGCCGGCAGCAGGGCGACCAGGGCGGCGGTGTTCAGAATGGTGTCGGTGGCCATCTATTCAGTCTCTATCACATGGGGCGGCTAGAACATCGCCCTCCGGACCCGGTTTGACAAGGCCCGGTTTGACGCAATCCGGCGGGCGATACGGCCTATTGGCAAAATCCCCGATTGTTCAGTATGTTCCGCGCGGACTTCCCTTTCCCACCCTGACGGACAAGGCGGCACGGATTCCCATGGCGAATTGCACGGCCATCATCGTCGGCGCCGGGCGCGGCCACCGCTTCGGCGGCCCCCTGCCCAAGCAGTATCGCGACCTGGCGGGCGAACCGGTGCTGCGCCATGCGCTGCGCGCCTTCGCCTCCCACCCCGCCGTGACACAGGTGATCGGCGTCATCCATCCCGACGACCGGGACCTGTTCGAGGCCGCGGCGGCGGGCCTGGACATCGCAGGCCATACGCCGGGCGGCGCCGAGCGGCAGGATTCCGCGCGCAACGGCCTGGAGTTCGCGGCCGGCCTGGCGGGCGGCGCGCCGGACCTGGTGCTGATCCACGACGCGGCCAGGCCCTTCGTGTCGCACTGCCTGATCTCCGGCGTCGTCAAGGCCCTGGAGCACGCCCCGGGCGCCGTGCCGGCTCTGGCCGTGGCCGATACGCTGAAACGCGGGGCGGACGGACGGATCACGGACACCGTGGACCGCACGGGGCTGTACCGGGTGCAGACGCCGCAGGGCTTCCGCTTCGCCGACATCCTGGCGGCCCACGGCGCGGCCAGGGGCAAGGCCCTCACCGACGACGCCGCCGTGGCGGAGGCGGCGGGCCTGGCGGTCGCCCTGGTGCCCGGCGACGACGACAACTTCAAGATCACCACGGAGGCCGACCTGATGCGTGCCGAAGACATGTTGAGCGCGGGCGAGACCCGCACCGGGTTCGGCTTCGACGTCCACCGGTTCGAGCCGGGCGACGGGGTATGGCTGTGCGGTGTCCGCATCCCCTTCGACCGGAAGCTCAAAGGCCATTCCGACGCCGACGTGGGCCTGCACGCCTTGACCGACGCCATCCTCGGCGCCATCGGCGGCGGCGACATCGGCCAGCACTTTCCGCCCACGGACCCGCGGTGGCGGGGCGCGGAATCGCACATTTTCCTGGCCCATGCAGGCGAAATGGCGCGCGCGCGGGGGGCGCGGATCGTCAACTGCGACGTGACGGTGATCTGTGAAGCCCCAAAGGTCGGCCCGCACCGCGCCGCCATGGCCGCAAGGATCGCGGAAATCCTGGAAATCGCCGTGGAACGGGTCAACGTCAAGGCGACCACGACGGAACAGCTCGGCTTCACCGGGCGCGGCGAAGGCATCGCCGCGCAGGCGGCTGCAAGCATTCGTTACCGGGCCCGGTCTCAGGCGTGACCGACGATCGGGTCCGAGAACGGCCGGTTCACATGGACCGGCGGATCGGTCTATATTCCAACCAAGCGGGCGTGGGAACACGCCGCGCAACAAAAGACCGGGAACGCGCCTGAATCATGGCGAAACTGAACTTTGGCAACGTCGGGGTATTCCTTGTCGATGGCGACGCCAGCGCCCGCCAGGGCATTCGCCACATCCTGTTCAACGAGGGCTGCCGCGACATCCGCCTGGGCGACGACTGCAAGGAGGTCGTGTCCGTCCTGGCCCAGAACGATCCGGACCTGATCGTCGCCGAACTGCGCCTGCCGGACGGAAATTTCGGCGCGGTGACGCGGAAGATCCGCCAGGGCCAGCTTGGCCACAATCCCTTCGTGCCGATCATCCTGGTCGTCGTGGAGGACGAGGATCCCAAGGCCATCAAGGCGGCGCTGGACATGGGCGTCGACGACGTCGTGCCGAAACCCGTTTCCGCCGCCGGCCTGATGACGCGCATCAACCGCCTGATGGACCGGCGCCGTCCCTTCGTGGTGACCGAGGACTACATGGGCCCCAAGCGGGCCCAGGACGAGGACGCAAAGACCATCGACGCGCCCAACCACCTGGGACGCAAGCTGAAGGGCGAGAAGATCGGCTTCCTCGACAAGGAAATGGACGTCGCCGCCGCCGAGGAGGATGTGAAGGGCTGCCGCCTGCAGTTCATCGGCGACGAGATCAGGAAACTCGTGGACTCCATTGCCCCGCGCCTGGAGAAAGGCGAGTTCAACGACGACCTGCGCAACGGCCTGGCCCGCATGGTGGCTGAATCCATGCGCGCCCAGGGCCAGCTCGAGAACACGCGCTATGAACACGTGGCGCGCCTGTGCAGCAGCCTGAGCGGCGTCGCCGCCCAGCTTCGCGACAACGGCGCGGAGGGCGTGGATCTGCGCCGGGCGATGCTGCTGCGCCCGTTGTCGCAGGCCATTCAGGTGGGATTCGCGGGCGGCATCGCCTCGGAAGCGGCGGCCAAGGCCATCGTTGAGAAGATCGGCGCGGGCGTCCTCGGCGGCGTCTGACCGACCCCGGCGTCCGGCCGCCCTACCCGCCGGTTTCCGCGGAGATCCAGTCCAGGAACGGGGCGTGCCCGCCGCCGATGTCCAGCACCACCAGGCACGGGCAGTCGTAGCTGTGCAGTTCCGCGGCGCGCGCGATGACGGCGTCGACCAGGGCGGCGCGGGTCTTCAGGATCACCGCCACCTCGTCGCCCCGCGTGACCTTTCCCTGCCACCAATAGACCGACTCCATGGCGCCCAGGATGTTGGCGCAGGCGATCAGCCGTTCGCCGACCAGGGCTTCCGAGATGCGTCGCGCCTCGGCGGTGTCGGCGGCGGTCATGTAGATCAGCTTCGCGGTCATGGTTCGGCTTACCGGTTGGCGGGACCCGGGAACTCAACTACCATCGGTTCCGGGACGGCCCTTCGGCCACAAGGGGGCGGCAAAAGCTAGCAGGAGGCATGATGTCGCAAGGACAGACGGAGATCAATGAGCGCGCCGTCGGGGGCGGCGGGCGCGTACCCGGCGCGACGGACACCGGGGCGCGGCCGACACCGCTGCAGCGCAAATGGCTGGCCCGCGGGCTCAACCAGGCCGGCGGCAAGCTGCCGCTGTTCGACGAAGTCGGCAAGAAGGTAAGCGACCGCACGGTGCGCGCCTGTATCGAAAACGGCTGGGCCGAACCCTGGTTCAACAATCCGCTGAAGCCGGACTGGCAGGTCTGCAAGCTGACCGAGGCCGGGCGGCGGCTGCTTGCAGGGGATGCCCGCTGAGCGATGAAACGGGCGTCGCATTTCGCAGCGATTTGTCAAAATGCCACGCGACCTGCCAGCGCCCGCCCCTGCCCGACGTCGGCGGAACCGGCCGGTCGCCGGCACGGCTTCGCGGGCGTTGCATCTAACGCTTTGAAAAACACGAGGTTCGTTGGGGGGATGGCAACCCAGCAAGCCGGCGCTTGGGGGGAGGAGGAGAAAAAGTTCCGGCCCGCCGGGTTACCGTTGCTGCAAAATGCAGCATTCGTGCCAGCCGATTTTCATGCGCAATTCGACGTCCCGGGCTTGAAATTCCATGCCGTCCGATGACGACGGTCCGTCGGCTGGGGTCCCGTCCGCTGCCGCGCCGCCGTCCGCCGGCTGGACCATCATGGTCTGCATCAACCGCCGCCTGCGCTCGGACCTGGCGTCCTGCGCCGCACGCAACAGCGGGGATCTGGCCGAGGCGATCGAGGACGAGGTCCGCCGCCGCGGCCTCGCCGTCCGCGTCGAGCGCACTGTCTGCATGGGGCGCTGCGACTTCGGGCCGACCGTGCGCATCGCCCCCGGCGGCGCCTTTCACCTGGGCATGACGCCGGCGGACGTGCCCGGGTTCCTGGATCGCCTGGAAACAGACCTGGATTTGAAAAAAGAATTTAATGAATTCAACAACCTACCCCCTCCCGGGAGCTGACATGCCATATTTTCCGCGCATTGTGACGGCAATCACAGCGGGCGCGCGGCGCGCCTGCCATAGTCGTGGTGTTGGATGGATTTGTAATGAATCCTCCCTTCCCTCAAGAGCACAGACTGCCGGCCGGGACTTCGCGTCCCGGCCGTTTTTCTTTGGGCCTGCGGCGCTTGGCGGGACTTCGCGTCCCGGCCGTTTTTCTTTGGGCCTGCGGCATGTGGTGTCAAAGCCGTGGGAGGCGCGTCCGGACGCGCCGGGAGCCGGGATTTCACGCCAGGCCGAGAAACACCAGAATCGCCCGGTTCAGCCGCACCACGTCCGCGTCGTCCAGGCGGCCGATCCGTTCTCCCAATCGGTCCTTGGATACCGTCGTGAGCTTGTCGACCATCAGCCGCGATTCGGTGCGCAGGCCGTTGCCGTCGCTCGGCCCGACCGGAATCCGGAACAGCGGGGCCTCCGTCGCGTCCGTGGTGAACACGCAGATCGTCACGGATGCGGTCGCGTCGAAACGGTCGTCCTGAACGATAACGGCCGGACGCGGCTTGCCGGCGTAGCCCGAACCGGAGGCCGTCCAGACCTCGCCGCGCCTCATGCCTGATCGTGGTCCGTAATCGCGTCGATGAAGGCCTGATCCTCGCGTTCATGCGCGCTCCGCGCCACCGCGAAGGACTGACGGTGGGCCTCCTTGACGAAACTCTCGGTGCGGGTATCGGGAACCCATATCTGGATCGGCCTAAGGCCGCGCGCGCGCATTCGTTCGCGATAGGTCCGCACCTTATCGCGCGAGCCACGCTTCCTGTTCGTATGCGTCGCCACAGGCGTCTCTCCGATTTTGGTTACATGTAACCTAGCCGGGTTGAACGAGTGGTGCAAGGCGCGTGACCGGGATTGTCACCCACGTATCGGGTACAATCCGTTACCCATGTCTCCGGGCCGTACAGGGAAAGAATGGTCGGAGCGGCGGGATTCGAACCCACGACCCCCACACCCCCAGTGTGGTGCGCTACCAGGCTGCGCTACGCTCCGACTTGATTGGTGCCGCGATCATAAAACTTGTGAGGGCCCGCGGCCACCGGCGCGATCGCCCGGAATGCCCGGGCCGATTGCGGGCCGGACTATACTTGCTGTGCCGGACGGGAGCAACAATCCAGGACCGGCCCCGGCGATTTTTCTGAGGCCTCGCCGCCCGGGGCGCGGGCTCAGTTCAGGAGGGCGCGGATGTCCTTCAATTCGGCAAGGATGGCCGCGAGCCGGACCGCCTGTCCGTCGTCGGCGGCGGGGTCCGGCTCCGTCGCCGGCGGCGCACCAGGCTCGTCCGTGACGCCGTCCTTCAACAGCTTCTGCACGCCCTTGATGGTGTAACCGTCGTCGTACAGCCAGCCGCGGATGCGCGACAGCAGCAGGATGTCCTCGGGCCGGTAGTAGCGCCGGCCGCCGCCGCGCTTCATGGGTCTGATCTGCGGGAACTTCGTCTCCCAGAACCTGAGGACATGCTGCGGCAGGTCGAGTTCGTCGGCGACTTCGCTGATCGTGCGGAACGCGCCCGCAGACTTCTTCACCGACCGTGCGTCTTCCGCAGCCATCGCCGCGCCGGCCCTAGCCGTCGCTCAGGGAACGGTTGATCCGGCTTTTCAGGACCTGCGACGGCCGGAACACCAGGACCCTGCGCGGCAGAATCGGTACTTCCTGCCCGGTCTTGGGATTGCGGCCGATGCGCTGCCCCTTCTGGCGGACGGAGAAACTGCCGAAGGACGAGATCTTCACCGTCTCGCCGCGCGCCAGGGCGTCCGTCATGTAGCCCAGAACGTTTTCCAGGAGGGCCGCGGACTCGTTCCGCGACAACCCGACTTCCTGATACACCGCCTCACCCAGTTGTGCGCGGGTGATAGTTTTACCAGCCATTGTTTCCGGTCCCCCTTAGGTCCGCGACCGAGGCAAAGGGTATCCCCGCCGGAGAAAGCCGTCAACGTCAAAGGGTTGCGGGTAACGACCTAAAATCAGGCGGGAATTTACCAGCGGATGAGGGCGGAGCCCCAGGTCAGGCCGCCGCCCATGGCTTCGAGCAAAAGCAGGTCGCCGCGCTTGATCCGGCCGTCCTTCACCGCGACGTCGAGCGCCAGCGGGATGGACGCGGCCGAGGTGTTCGCGTGCCGATCCACGGTCGTAACGACCCGTTCCGGCGGCAGGTTCAACTTGCGTGCCGTGGCGTCAAGAATACGCTTGTTGGCCTGATGGGGGACAACCCAGGTGATGTCGTCGCGTTCCAGGCCGTTGGCCTCGAGCGCCTCGTCGACCACGGCGGCCAGGTTGACCACCGCATGACGGAAGACCTCGCGCCCGATCATCCGCACGTGGCCCACGGTCTGCGTCGTCGACGGCCCGCCGTCGACGTAGAGGAGGTCGTTAAGCTTGCCGTCGGAATGCAGATGCGTCGACAGGACGCCGCGCTCCCGATTGTGGCCAGCGCCGGCGTCATCGGCCGACGCGGCGCCGTTGGGCGACGCCTGCAGGACGACGGCCCCTGCCCCGTCGCCGAACAGCACGCAGGTCGTGCGGTCTTCCCAATCGAGGATGCGGGAGAACGTTTCGGCACCGATCAGAAGCACCGTCTTGGCCTGGCCCGAACGGATGAAGGCGTCGGCGGTGGAAATTCCGTACAGGAAGCCCGAGCACACGGCCTGGATGTCGAAGGCGGCGCCGTTGGACATGCCGAGACGGGCCTGCACCTTGGTCGCCGTCGACGGGAAGGTCTGGTCCGGCGTCGTCGTCGCCAGGATCACCAGGTCGATGTCGTCGGCCGCGATCCCGGAATCCTCGATCGCGCGCTCGGCGGCGATGACGGCAAGGTCGGAAGTGTACTGCCCTTCCTCGGCGAGGTGGCGCTGGCGGATGCCCGTGCGCTCCACGATCCATTCGTCGGTCGTGTCGACGCGCTGGGCCAGTTCGTCATTGGTGACGACGCGCTCCGGCAGGTAGGAGCCGCACCCCAGGATGATCGAGCGATGCATGGTCATCCGTTCGCCACCGCGCCGCCGGGCCCGTTCGTCGTGCCCCCATCGTCCACCCCGCCGGCCTGCGCCGCGGCAAGGGCGTCGGCGTCGAAGGTCGCTCGGAACTGCTCGTAGTCCTGCTTGATGTTTTCGTTGAAATTGTTGGAGATCAATTCATAGGCCACATTGATGGCGTTGGCGAAGCCGACGGCGTCGGTACCGCCGTGGCTTTTCACGCAGATCCCGTTAAGGCCGACGAACATGGCGCCGTTGTAGCGCCGGGGATCGACCCGCATCTTCAAGGTCGTCAGTGCCGATTTGGCCAGAAGCGCCCCCAGCTTGGCCGGCAGGGAACTGGTCAGCGCCTCCTTGAGGAAATGCCCGAACAGCTTGGCCGTGCCTTCGGCCGTCTTGAGGGCGATGTTGCCGGTGAAGCCGTCGGTGACGATCACGTCCACGGTGCCGGCGCCGATGTCGTCCCCCTCGACGAAGCCGTGGAAGCGCAGCGGCAGCTTGGAATTCATCAGCCCCTGGGACGCGAGTTTCACCGCCTGGTTGCCTTTCAGGTCTTCCTGGCCGACGTTGAGGATGCCGACGGTGGGATTTTCCAGGCCCAGCACGTTGCGCGCGAAGACCTCGCCCATCACGGCGAACTGAATCAGGTTCTCGGCGTCGCATTCCACGTTGGCGCCCAGGTCCAGCATGACGCTTTCCCCTCTGCGGGTGGGGAAGTAGGTCGCGATCGCCGGCCGGTCGATGCCCGGCAGGGTCTTGAGCACGAACTTGGCCATGGCCATGAGCGCGCCCGTATTGCCCGCCGACACGATGCCCGCCGCCTCGCCGTCGCCGACGGCGTTGATCGCCAGGCGCATGCTGGAATTGCGCCCCTGGCGCAGGGCCTGGGCCGGCTTGGCGTCGTTGGTGACGACCTCGGTCGTATGGCGCACCTGGGACGCCGCGCGGGCCCGGGGGAACCGGTCCAGCAAGGGGTTCAGGCGCGCTTCGTCGCCGAACAGAAGAAAGCTGACGTCGGTCAGCCGCTCAAGAGCCGTGTCCACGCCTTCCACCACCATGTCCGGAGCGTTGTCCCCGCCCATGGCGTCGATGGAGAGCGTCAGGTTATCCGACAAGGAAATGTCCTTTCCCGACAGTCTCGTTTTGTTAGCGCCTGGAAGGCAGAGACTACGCGGCGTTGTCGGCTTCGATCACTTCGCGGTCGTCATAGTGACCGCACGCCTGACACACATGGTGGGGGCGCTTCAGCTCACCGCAGTTGGAGCATTCGTTGTACGAAGACGGCGACAAGCGGTGATGGGCTCGCCTCATGTCCCGTTTTGACTTCGAGACCTTTTTCTTTGGAACAGCCATGCTGACTACACCTCATTTGAAAAACGCCCGGGCGGCGGACCGCCTGCGGCGCAAAGCCGGTTACTTAAACAATCTCGCTAATGCCTGCAAGCGCTAACCCACCATTATTTTTCAAGATCACGTGTCTGCGCAAGGATCGCGAACGGATTGTCCGGCCGCGGACCGTCCTCCGGCTCGCCGTCCGAAGCCGGCGTTTCCGGCTCCGGGGCGTCGCCGCGGCGGGGATAAGGCTCCATTTCCAGGGCGATGTGCTCGCACAGGGCGGCGCCGGCGTCGATCACGCCGCCCTCGACCGGATCCGGGGAGTCGTCGTCGAACGGATCCATCTCGGCGTCTTCGGCGTCCGCCGCGGCATCCTGGTAAAGGCGGCGAATCGGGCCCTCGACGCGGGTTTCGAGAGGGTCCAGCGTGACCACGCAGGTCTGCACCAGTTCGGCCTTCAGCGTGCCGTCCAGGGAGAACCGGCGGCCCGGCTCGGCGCGCAGCCGGACGCGGGCGGTGACCGCGCGCACCTCGGGAATGCCCAGGAAGGCCGCCAGCGCCCCGCGTTCGTCCGCGTTGGCGTCGATGTTCAGGTCCCGGGCTTCGCCGTGCTGAAGTTCGCTGATGGCGACCGGGCGGCTGAGCGGGAACGTGGCGACCGGGCTCATGGCCCGGCCCCCTCCTCCGGCCATTGCGGGGCGGAGAACCCGGCCCGCCCGGCCAGAAGGTCGCCATCGTCCCGCGCCGCCAGGGCGGCGGTCTGGGCACGCACGTAGTCCGCCAGGCGCGCGACATGGGCCGTCGCGGGTTCCGTATTGCGGAAAAGGTTGCGGCGCAGCGCCGCCTCCAGCCCGCCGTCGCCGCCGGCGAGGCCGTCGCGGTAGGCGGTCATGCGGCCGTAGAAGCCCTCGACCATGCGTTGGATGCGGATCTTCACGCCCGTGTCGCCGTATCCCATTTCGCGCAGATTGATGTCCAGATCCTCGAACAGCGTGTCGAACAGATCCTGTTTCAGTTGCGCCGGGTCCGGCGAAACCCGGTTCAGGCGTTCCAGGACCAGGAACATGTGCAGGAGAATCAGGTCGTAGCGGCCGTCCTCCGTGTCGGCGACGCCGCCGGGACCGTAGAATGCGGTCCGGCGCGCCTGGCGCACGACGTCGCCGTACAGGGCGCGCGCCGCCGCCGGACGGGAAGAATGCTTGAAAAGGGACAAGATCATTGCCGTCGGGTCCGATTTGGGGGATAAACCACGAACTGGGCTCTGGACATGCGCACGCATGTGACCAATTATCAAGTCCCATGTCGTGCGCCCGATTACCGAAAGACGGACGGGCCCCGCATGAAAAAACACCACCGCTGGCAGCCGATGACACGAAAACCGCCCTTGCGAAAGTTCCTCGCCGCCCGCCCCTGGCTCGGCCTTACCGCCGCCGTGCTGGTGTCAGCCGCCGTTGCGGGCTGCGCGACGCGGGTCGCGGTGCGCGGAAACCAGCCCGATTCCGAGCGCCTGGCCGAGGTGGTCCCCGGCGACATGAGCCGCGAGGAAGTTGCGGAAATCCTCGGTTCGCCGTCCAGCGTCACGCCGTTCGATTCGCACCTCTGGCTCTACATCAACGAGAAGACGGAAACCTTCGCCTTCATGCCGCCCAAGGTGGTGGAACGCAACGTCATCATGGTCCGCTTCAACGACAAGGGTGTCGTCAGCGAGATCAAGAAGCTGGACCTGTCGGCCGCCCAGGAGGTCCATCACGTGGAGCGGGTCACGCCGACGTCGGGCAACGAGGTCACGTTCTGGGACCAGCTGTTCGGCAATCTGGGCCGCTTCAACAAGGGCGCCGGGAATGATACCACTCCCGGGGGGCCGACCGGCGGCGGGCCCCGCTAACACGCCGCGCGAACTACCCGCCGGTCAGACAAGAAAAAGCCCCGGAGCTTGTCGCCCCGGGGCTTCGTCTTGTTCGGCTTCGCGGAGACCCGGACTTAGAGTCCTTCACGTTTTGACGGAACCGTATTTTGCGTTTCTGAAGTAGTTTCGGCATTCTTCCTCGGTGAAGGTTCCGACGAGGTGTCCGACGTGTCGCCAAACGTCTTCCATGTCGCGTTTCTG
>Ga0210019_1000777_pt1 | contig 38041 bp, 33 predicted proteins | sample CryGeyCG2114_020_2_FD_183969 | JGI IMG/M metagenome (GOLD analysis project Ga0210019, IMG submission 183969) | Groundwater microbial communities from aquifer - Crystal Geyser CG11_big_fil_rev_8/21/14_0.20 (SPAdes) (version 2) | ecosystem: Environmental > Aquatic > Deep subsurface > Groundwater ...
AGAAAAAATACGGAATTCGTGATTTTTGCGGCTATGTGAAGCTCCGTGAGAGTTTAGATTTTCTAATATCACAGAAAGACATCAAGTATTCCAAACTCCTTCTAGAGGAAGATATTATAGCGCGCCACAAAGACGAGCCGCTTGATGTTGAGTATCTAAAATATCTTGAAGCAGAATACGGCTTGCCAAACCTTTGGCCATATATAGAGGTAGACCGCATCGTCAGATACAACATGCTGATTCGTGAATACCCGTATAACACGCCGCATTATACCCATGAGGAAATGATGCGTATTGTGCAGGTAACCGCGAAAGCGATTATTGCGTTTCTGCGGGACGAGCGGCCAAATGTCGTATGTTTTTCGGTGGTTGGTTCTATCAGCAGTATGCTCCTCTACCACATCGCAAAAAAAGAAGGTATACAAACTCTGCTTATCAGAAACTCATGCATCGGCAACAAATACTCGCTTACTGAAAATTACGAACGAATTGAATATGCTGACAACACTTTTAGTGACATACGGAAAAACAGGGACCAGTATAAAAAATACATCCTGCAAGCGGAAAAGTTTTTGACCGATTTTAGAAACAAGCCAATGCCATATTCCATTGTCGTCACGCCTGAAGGCAGGCCGATAAACAGAAAGAGGCAGTTTGCCTTTCTTCTGCCAAATAAAATTTTCGGTTCTATTTATTGGTTGTTCAAGATGGTTTATGCGTACTACACAGGTCCACATCGCGAAGATTATTCTACTATCAAGCCGTGGCATTATGTCTGGGACCGCTTGAAAAGAAAGGCGCGTGTCCTTATCGGTTTTGACGACCTCTATGATGAAGTTGATTTCGCGGAAGACTTTGCGTTCTTCCCATTACAAAGTATACCGGAAATGGCGACCATGCTTTACTCGCCGTTTTACACAGACCAACTATGGCTCATCAAGCAAGTCTCCCGTTCGTTGCCGATACACTATAAACTCTATGTGAAAGAGGCTCCCGCAATGTTTGGCTATCGCCCGCGGCAGTATTACAAAGAACTTAAAAAAATTCCAAATGTCAAACTCGTAAAACCGACAACGACGAGTTTTGATCTAATCAAAAACAGCAAGATCGTAACCACTAATACTGGAACTGCCGGATTTGAAGCACTATTTTTTAAAAAGCCGGTCGTAACATTCGGACACGCTTTTTATAATACGCTCCCGTTTGTAAAAAGATGCCGAGAGATTGAAAACCTTCCATGGATAATCAAAGACCAACTTGAAAACTTCAAGTATGACGAACAAATGTTGATAGATTTTATCGCCGCGCTCTTAAAAGAAAGCGCCGATGTTAATTTAATACAGCTATGGAGCATTGAGGGCGGCGATGATCTTGAAAAGAAAGAGGAAGAACTGGAGCCTCTGGTTGACCTAATAGCGGAAAAAATCGGCTTGAAACCGGTCACGAAAAGTTAAACTATTTTAAAAACACCCTGACCAACGCCGCCGGCAGAAACAAAAGAAACGCGAAACGGATATTGTAGGGATAGCAATTATAATTTTTTCTAAGCGCGTCAAAGATATACGCGGTTACATTGACGCGCTTTTTCTTTGCGTCAAGTAGCGTTGCCAATACAAACGCGGCAAAACGCTTTTGATACTCCTTATATTCGCCTGGCATATATTCTTTAACGACCCGCACCACCTCACTCGCGTCATATAAGTTCACTTGAAGAATTTTTGAAACAGCATTTGTCCAATTGTTTTCATTTTTTCTGTGAAGCACAAGCGGTGAAGCAATGAGATAGAGTTCTCCAAATTGTGAGATACCGATAATAATCGGGGTTTGGTAAAGATATACATTGTCTGCCCGAACATGTTTTTTTGCTTCAACCATTAAGTCAACGAATAATTTTTTCTTACAAGCGACCGCGCTCAATAAGCCGGTAAGATACAGCCAGCCGTGAATCTTCCGCACATCGTCTGCCTCGGCGGTAAAATTTTGTACAAACATATCCGTCTGAATATCCAGCCGCCTTTCGCCGATTATTTTATAATCCAGATTCCTCTCGTCCAAAGATTCAATATTTACCGTATTGATAAGAATATAATTCGGACTATGAGTATAAATAGATGCTAAAATCTTTTTTACCGCTCCGTCCGTAATCAAATCATCATCGCCAAAATGCCAAATATATTCTCCTCTGGATAAAGCGACTATTTTCTCCACATTTCCGGAAAGACCGAGGTTCTTTTTGTGATTTAAAACTTTTACAAACGGATACTCCCCCGCCAGCCGATTCAAAAATTCTTCCGTACCGTCAGACGACGCATCATTTCCGATGACAAGTTCCACGCGGTCAGACGCGTCCTCTTTGAGAATCTGCGAAATAAAACGAGAAACTGTCGTTTCCAAAAAAGCCACTCTATTGTATGTAGTGATAAGGATGCTCAATGTAATGTCTGTGTTCATAGTGATTGAATCAGTCCTATACCGCGCGGCTGTACGCTTGTTTTTTGATTGCAATGGATGCCGGTTTATACCATCACCGACTGAAAGACGACTTTATAGGTTTCAGAAGCGATTTAATAGGTCCGGGTATTTTTTTCAAGCGCACATACAATGCGTACACCATATACTTAGCAAGCATTTCCAACCCGCACAAGTTATTTTTCAATCTATCAGCAAATGAGTTTGCGTTGCATTTTGTCGCATATAAAATACTGCCGGATAAACCAATATTCTTGAATGTTCGTTGTTTAAAAACATATTCCCAAACAACCTGTCGCGGACCCGGCAATCCGAAAAGCGGTAATCCTTGCAGTATAGCCTTGAGATTGGGTGTCGTGTCGTGAAAAGCTATAATGCCACCGTCAACAACATACGGTGAAAAAAGTAAAAAATCATTTTTTACATATTCATATTCGTGGGCGCCGTCAATAAAAAGAAAATCAATCGGTCGGTCCCAGCTTTTCGCGGCATCATCTGAAGTCATTGCGAGCGTCGTAACTAATGCTTTCGTGTCGGTTTTTTCCAGATTGCGTTCAAAATCATCGCGCGTCCAAATTTTTACTCCCGGTATTTGATTTTCGCTGCTGCCGGTAAACGGGTCAATGGCGTATATGCGAGCACCGTTACCATGTTCAGAACCTTTTGCCATACACACGGTTGACCTACCTTGCCATGACCCGATTTCCACAATAACGCCGCCCTTTTTCTGTAATTGCGCAGTCCTATATAAAAACGCCAATTCATCAAGTGCCGTCCAGCCATGTATTGCATTTGTAAGTTTGCGTAAATAGTCAGTAATGTACGCTGTCTTGTTTTTCACAAACGCATTATATACCACAATCAAAGCGATTGACAAACACCGATTTATATATCAATCTTTATTGAACACAAGTTCTTTGAAATCAATGCCTTAGAAAGAGGAGAGATGCGAAATATAATCGGAGTAATGCAAGGCAGATTAACCGAATCAGACCAGCTTGATTTTTTCCCCGCCGAAACTTGGCGGGAGGAATTCAAAATTGCAAAGGAAATCGGATTTAACGCAATTGAATGGGGGTTTGCCACAACGCACTGGGAGAACAATCCGATACTCTCGCGTACAGGCAGACGCGATATCAGGCGTCTCATAAAAGATTCCAATATACCGATACCGTCGGTATGTGGATACTACTTCGCTGACAACGGATTCACCGGCAAAGATGCCAAGGAACACGCGCGCGTCCTGACTAACCTTATCGCATCCAGCGCGGACATCGGAGCAAACAGAATAATCATTCCATTTTTGGGACAAAACGATATCAAGTCGGAAAAACAGAAAGAGGAAATACTCATACGGTTACAACCATGCCTCGCGCTAGCAAAAAAATATAATGTTGAGATAGCATTTGAAACAGTGCTTCCTGCAATTGAGCTCAACGCGTGGATACGCCGATTCAACAATCCGTATGTAAAGGTATGCTATGACATAGGAAATTGTACCGCGGTGTTCGGCAATAGCGTTCCGGAAGAAATAAAAATTTTGGGGGACCTCATAACGAGCGTACATATTAAAGATAAAAAATTCGGTGCGCGGGACACGCTCATTCTCGGAAACGGCGATACGGATTTTGAGGGAATTTTCGTTTCTCTCAAGGAAATAAACTTTGGAGGAACTCTTATTCTGGAAGCTGCGCGGAGTAACATTATTGACTGCGTCACGCTCAATAAAATATATCTCTGTTTTATTAAACCGTTACTATCAGGAGGGCGGAATGAATAAAGAAAAAATCTTTGAACTCTTTTCACTTGAAGGAAAAGTAGCAATCATTACCGGCGGCAACGGAATGCTCGGAAGAGAATACGCCGGCATATTGGAAAAAGCAGGCGCGACAGTCATATGTTTTGATGTCGCCGGAAACAATCCGGTTGATATCACCGACCAAGCATCTGTACACGACGCAGTAGAGGGAGTCATATATCGGTACGAACACATTGACATTCTCATTAACAACGCGGCGACAACCGATTTTTCAATGGAGAGTGAAAAATTGTACCATCCATTTGAAGAATTCCCTTTCTCGTTGTGGGAGAAAGAATTGCATGTCTCGCTTGATGGTGCATTTATCTCTACTCAAACAGTTGTACCGCATATGAAGAAAGCGATGTCAGGAACAATCGTGAATATCTCTTCCACGCACGGCATTGTCGCTCCCGACAACAGGATTTACGATGAAGGAAAGTATAAATCGCTCGCATATCCTACTGTGAAATCCGGTATCTTAGGATTCACTCGCGGTCTTGCGTCACAGCTCGCCCCCTACGGCATAAGAGTAAATGCATTGTCTCCGGGCGGTGTAGAAGCGGCGTATATGGATAAAACATTCGTCACAAAATACAGTAAACAAACGATGCTCGGACGAATGGCGCGCAAGGATGAATATAATGGCGCGATACTCTTTTTGTGTTCCGACGCATCCTCATACATCACAGGCGCCACGCTCATCGCGGACGGCGGCCTTACAGCATGGTAGGAGGCACAAATGAAATTCCTGATATGCGGCCTTGGCTCAATCGGCAAACGCATGGCGGAAAACTTGGAGCAACTTGGGTATCAGTGCGGGGAAATAGGATTCTATAGAACCCGCAAGGGCACGCCGAATTTTGGCGACGACTTCATTAAAAGCCATCGTGCAAAGCACCCTATATTCCATGACATCGCATCCGCTCTGCGCCAAAAACCAGAAGTGGTGTTTGTGATGAACCCGACATCTTTGCATATTCCTACCGCTATAGCGGCAGCGGAAGCGGGATGTCACCTGTTCATAACAAAACCGCTTTCTCACACAATAAGAGATGTCTCACGGCTGATGGAGCTTGTTGACGAAAAAAAACTTGTCACATGTGTCTCTTACCAGCTGCGTTTCCACCCTCTGCTCATGCAAGTGAAAGAATGGCTTGATGCAAAAAAGATAGGGAGCATAGTGTGCGTTGAGGCAGAACTGTCAGAAAGAATCACTAATCTGCATCCGTGGGAAGATTACCGTCGCTCCTATATCTCAAGGACGGACCTTGGTGGAGGCGTCATCTTGAGCTTCTCTCACGAAATTGACTGTTTGTACTGGTTATTCGGAAAGCCACTCTGGGTTTTTACCTCGGGTGGCACGCTCGGAAATCTCGGTATAGACACCGAAGATGTGGCAAAAAGCATTATTCAATTTCCACGCGATATTCTTGCGTCCCTCCACCTGGATTTCCTCAAGAAACCCACGAAACGATTTCTAGAAATTACCGGGGAAAAAGGAAGAATACATGTGGATTACTTTGGTGAAAAAGCGGAGCTCTGGAATTTAGACGGCACGCGCGACGCAATGATTGTCACTTCCGGTTACGAACGGAATACCATGCACCTTGATGAACTCAAACATTTTCTACGGTGCGTTGAAAACCGCGAACAACCGAGTGTTAATTTAGCACAAGGGAAAGATGTTCTTGAAATATGCCTTGCGATGAAACAATCATTGCAAGCAAAAAGCCCCGTTCCGATATAATTTCGGAACGGGGTTTATTTTTTAAGTTTCTTCGCGCGTCTGAAGTAGAACTCCGCGAAATCCAAATCCTCTTTCGTTTCAATATTAACAAATTTATCTTCTATGATATACGGCAAAATCCTGTCTCCGAAAATATTTCCTTTTTTCATAATCGTATCGTATCGGAAAAGAAATACGAATCCATTCTGGGTATAGACTTTTTTCAGGCCTTGGCGCGGCGCGCCGTGAATCGCACGATTGTTCTTTTTCACAAACGGCTCCAGATACTTCCCTTTAAGTGTCCACATTTTATACGGGGTCACATCAGGTTCGCAAACCGCCCTAAGCGAGTCGGCTTTTTTGTCTCGGGCAAATGTCCTTATCGCGTCATCAATGCGTCGCGCGTCACGAACGGGATTTGGCGGCTCAAGCCAGACAATAATATCCGGCTTGTACTGTTCTTTCTCATAAAGAAATTCTAATGCATGTTTCAAAACCGGAAACGGCAATGTATCGTCTCGCGCCAATTGTGCAGGCCGTATAAATGGTATTTCCGCTCCATATTTTTTTGCAATGCCGGCAATTTCCTTATCGTCTGTCGTCACAATGACACGGTTAATCAAACTGCTTTTTTTTGCCACTTCAATTGAGTGCGCAATAAGCGGTTTCCCCGCAAGCGGTTGTATATTCTTTCTCGGCAACCCCTTACTGCCACCCCGTGCCGGTATAAGTGCAATAATCTTTAATTTTTTATGCATAAAGGATTATGTGCATACTTAGCAAGAAAAATAAAGCCCCGGCTGATATCGCCGGGGCACACGGTTATTCAAGGTCTTCCCATGTAATAACGGTGTCTTTTGGTATGTCCGTCTTACATCTCTTATTTTCAAGTTCGTGAAAATATGTTTCGTCAAGATACTTTGCCGGAATTCCGGAGCCGGGCCGAGCAGGACGAACATTTGCCAAAGTAATGAGTTCTCCTTTTTTCAGGTTTCTGTCGGAAACGACGCTATGGAAAGCCCATGACCGAATTTCCGCTTCTTCAGGAAGCACGATTTTTTCGTTTCCTTCAATCGCTTTCTCAACCTTTCGCACTGCGTCCACAAGCTCGCGCATCATACGCGGGTCCAGACACATACCATCGTCCGGAAACGGTCCGTTTCTATCAAGTGTAAAATGTTTCTCAATCACCTTCGCGCCAAGCGCGATTGCGGCAAGAGAGCTGTATATTTCCGTACTATGGTCGGATTGACCGACCATCACGCGAAATTTTTCCCGCAAGACTGGGATTAAACCGAGACGAAGATGTACGTAATCGTTTATCGGATATTCAGATGTACAATTCATAAGCAGGAAATTTGCACCTTCTTCCGTATAGAGAGCGATTGTTTCTTCCAACTCTGCCATCGTGCACATACCTGTTGAAATAAATACCGGCTTCCCCGTTCTTGCGGAAATTTTTGCAAGCTTTCTGTGAAAAGGCAGATTGCATATTTCACCCGAGCCGGTTTTGAAAGAATGCACACCCATTCTTTCAAGCGTGTCTACTGCTTCAAAAGAAAACGGGGTGCAGAGATATTCTATGCCGATAGATGCACAGTATTCCATAATCCGTTCATGATTATTCGGAGAAAACCAAACTCTTTTTAAGATATCCTGTAAATCACCGGCCCACATTTTCACTCCGGAGATCATCTCTCTTTCAGGAAAATGCATCTGGAATTTCACTACATCTGCTCCCGCATCTTTTGCGGCACCTACAAGCTGTTGCGCTTTTTCAAAACTGCCCATGTGACCATCGGATAATTCGGCAATAATAATTGCCGGATAATTCTCGCCTACACGCAATGCCCCTATATTAAACACTTCTTTCATTGTCAATGTCCTTTTGTTAAAAAGTTTAAAAGAAATAAGATAACTGCAAAGGATACTACAATACGCTACCGCAAATATCAAATTTCTATCATGGAAAAAGCCCTTCAGTAATATTACTGAAGGGCTTTTAGAAAGTTAAGATTCGCGTTAGGATTCGCGTTTTGTAATTTCCAAACCGGTTAATAAGCGGTCCGTATTTTTCTCTTTGCGCACATTATGGAACACCGGAAACATATGCGCCATTTCCTGCCATCGGTCAAACGCATCCTGTCGTGAACACCATGGAGTGTTGATTTGCACAAACTCCGGACGCATAGCCGCATACGAAACGGTGGTCAAAACATCCTTCTCGTCAGGAAACGCAAGATAGCCAAACCGTTCACAAAAGAAAGACAGGTCTGTTCCAGGATACGGAGTAGCAATGAGCGGAGTGATGCCTGATACGCCAATAGCACGAAGTTTCTTGCAAAATTCAAGCGTATTTTCAAAAGCTTTTCTGTCTTCACCGCGCATATAGACCTTGCCGTCTGCTTCCATAATATGTTCGGCATAGTTTTTCCTACACTCTTTCTTTAGGCGTTCTGTTTTTATTTCACCACCGGGATACCCGACGATAAAAAAACAGCTGACTTGAAGCCCCGCGCTGACACACCATTCCGCAACAGCAAGCGTTTTCTCAAGATGATTGAGCGCGTCCGGCTTGTCCATAGAAGCAAGCACTCTGGTATCACCCGATTCAACCGGCAAGTATGCAATTTCAGCACCCGCGTCTTTCAATAAAAGCGCGAGTTCCATGCTCATCCGGTCAATCATAATACCATTTGGAAAAGAGCAGGTGACAGGGTATCCTTTGTTGCGCAATTCCTTGAGAAAGGAGAGCACTTCAAGCGCGCGGTTTTCGACGAGTGTGAAGTTGTCATCCTCAAACTCAATATGATTCACTCCCCATCGCTCAATCGCCATTTCAATTTCGCGCGTCACCCGTTCGGTAGTAAACGGCCTCCAGAGCTGACCTTTTTCCGGAATAGAACAAAATTCACAAGTAAACGGACATCCGCGTGAAGAAATAAGCGAGAGTGTTCTGTCCGCCTTGTTTCCTCTTGGCGACCATTGCACATACTCTTGCATGGGACGAAAATCGTACCCGGGCGGAGGAATAAGATTCGGGCTTCTCAATTGTTGGCTTCGCTCGGGATGTTCATATATATCGCCATTTGTCTGCCTGAACACCAAACCTGGAATATCCTCCATATTATCGCCATTCAATATCCGCGAAAAAGCAATTTCTCCCTCTCCCTTCACTACAATATCCGCTCCGGATTCTTGAAGAACCTGTAGCGGTAGCGTTGTTGCAAGTACACCGCCGATGACAACAGGAATCCCTTGAAATGCTTTCTTTATCTTCCGCACCAGCGGATATAAAACGAGTCGTGAATCAGTAAAGGGTGCGTTGATACCGATTATATCGGCATCAGACGGAATATGCCGAATAATATCTTCATCAGAAATGCCAAACCGATTGGTCTTTTGGTACCTAGTTGAAACCGGCGTTTTAATTTTATGCCCACCGTTTAACATCGGGTCAATATACGCAACGATGTCATGTCCGAACCTCTCTTTAGCATATGCTCCGATATATCCCAATCCGAGCTGCTGCGACATAAACTCAACCTCGTCGTAAAAAGTCCACGGACAAGCTATGAGCACTACTTTCTTTTTCCCGCGTGAAATAAATTGCGTATCGGCGTCAATAAAATTTGACGGTGCCGTGCTTGGTGAACTCATTGCCGTATCCCCTCTGCAAATATGATTTTGAAATATGAAAGAACAAAGAATGAGTATATATAAACACAAAAGAAGCCAGTCCGTCAATCGCGGACAAATACATTATTATTCTACATTCTTACTCGTTACGCGCTTTGCTCAAGTAAAGCGCGTACCGCATTAACTTTTTTAGACAAAGCGAACCGTATCCGAAACATTGATTTCACAGCATTCATACTATCGCGCGCAATCGTAACGGTACTCGGCCTGCCGGCATACTCCTTCTCATGCCACACGACCGGCATTTCTTTGTATGTGATACCAAGCCGTTCTACCAACAGCGTATATTCAAGCTCTGACCACCATGTCATGTCTTCTGTCGCAAGCATAACCGGCGTAGTCCGTTCATTCATCATCTTAAGAGGACATTGTGAATCACTTGACCGCAAACCGGTGATTAGTTTTGCCAGTATGAGAAATCCGTGCGATACGATATTTCGTATTTTCGGCCTCTCGGATGCGTCCGCACCGCGCATAAACCGCGAACCAATCACCACTTCATACTCACCGCCAAGGATTAGATTGAGCGCTTCCACAATATCAAGCGGACTGATAGGAAGGTCTGAATCGGTAAATGCGACAATCCCGCCGCCTGCCGCCTGAAATCCGGCGCGTATCGCCCGTCCGCGGCCTTTTTCATTCAAACGCAGTGCGCGTACGCGCGCGTCTCCAAACGCCTCCACCTCACTGACGGTGTTGTCTGTTGAAGCATTGTCTGAAACTATAATCTGCCACGGTATCGTCATATGCGCTGAAAAATCACCCACTACCCTCGCCAATGTGGTGCGAATAATTCCGGCTTCATTATATGTAGGGATGATAAGTGTAAATTTTTTTTCCATAGCAATGTCACGGCGAACACATTCAATCGGCAATCAAACGGCTCAGCTGTTTCGCCGACAATACCGCATTTAAAAGTTTTCCGCCTAAAATAGAAAAACAACCGAACCCATGTTCAGTAATATCCGATGTTCGCGCGTCATCATGTTCGCGATAAGCATTCACACCGCGCAACACATATTGCGCGCGCAAAAGTTTTGCTTCTTTAACGATAGGAAACCAAATAGCACTCTGCTCAATCGTTTGTTTAATGCGTGAATGCTTTGCACTCTCAAAAATGTCCTTCGGCACCAGCCCGTCTTTCGGTACAAACCGCCTTAAAATAGATTTTTTAATGTGTACAAGAGTAAACACACCATCCGTACCTGTCGGCACCATATTTGTAAACTCACCGTCCATAACAGCAAGCGAGATTTTTGGAATGTTTAATTTAACCCATAGCGCTTCAACAAGGTCTATGCGAATCGGTTTCCGCGGAAAATTAAACCATGCGCAGAAATTATTATACCGCGCGTAGGTCACATTTATCACATAATCAAAAGTTTCTCTGCGAATAGTACCGCCTTTTTTAATTATGAGTTCTTTTCTTCCGTCAGGAAGTATCCGAGCGCCGATTATTTCGGCGCCGAGGCGTACATTTACTTTGCGCTTTTTTAAGAGTCCCGCGGTAATATCTTTTAATTTTTGGTAATTGTATATCGGCTCATATGTTTTGAGACAAATCGCCGTTTTCTCTTTATCAAGAAATTGTTTGTCGGGAAATTCAAGCGTGTACGGCAACGAATTTTTATCGCAAAACGCCAGATATTCTTCCGGCGTTACTTTGGAGTTTTTTTTGGCAACGCCATAATATGTCGGGAATCTGGTAATAATCGCGCTCTTATACCGTTTTTCAAAATCAGTAATCGCGTTGGTAATGTCATTTACCGTCTCCTGACTCCGCGGATAGTGATACCCCCAATGATGCCTATATTGATTTATATACGATGCTTCTGAAAGAATGCTCTTATTTTTTTCAAAAACGGTCACATTGCAAAACGGCGCGAGCTCAATCGCGCAATTTGTACCAAAAATACCGGCGCCGATAACCGCAACTTTTTTTCTGGAAGACGGAGTCTTTATCACCATCTGCCGTTTTGCCGCAATCTCCACAATGCGATTCCCCACATCGGCATCCGGATAGTCGGCGCTCGGCTTCCGCACCGCGCGTATAAAGGCCCGTAATTCATTCTCAAGCGCCTCTGTTGCGCCACTTACATCAACGGTGTTTTTGACTAAACCGTTTTGATATACCGTAATCGTCTTTGTTTCAAGGTTGCACAATATCTGTTGGTGTTTATATAAAAGCCGTATTGTTCTTTCTTTTTTTTCCCCAGACCACCCGAGTTTCATCACGGCACGCATACCGCCGCGATACAACAAACTCACGACATGAAGCCTTCCTTTGTCTTCCGTGTGTTTTTCCGCAACGGATTTATTAAATAAGTAGTCAACAATATCAAACGGATGGAGCATTTCAAGTTGAACATCCCTGCCGTTATCGGAAATCAGCGGATTAATGAATGTCGCCTCAATTGAATGCGGGCGGCTTTTTTCTGATTTCACCATTTTCTTAAGTCGCATAATTGCTGGATGAAAGCGAAAAATATGCCCAACCATCAAAATATGCGGCGAGGAGTTTGCCAGTTTTTTTATGTCTGCCGATTCTTTGACGCTTGGCGCAAGCGGTTTTTCAATAAAGACATGCGCTTTTGGTAGACACTTGGTAACGAGTTCAAAATGTGTCTCAGCCAGAGTAACAATATCTACCGCATCAACCTGACCAAGGAGTTCGTCTGACACGCCACAATACACCGGCACGGTCAATTTCCGTTTCAGCGCCTGCATAGAGCGCTCGGTGCGCACAACAACTCCAGCAAGCGTTAATACACCTTGTTTTTCCAATTCAAGAAGAGTTTTGAGATGCTTTTTCCCAAATGTTCCGGCACCAATAAGAAGAATGTTCGGTATCCTAGAGCTCATATAAGCGAACTATATCAGTCGCCTAGTGTATAGACAAACATGCCGTTTGATTCAAATACCACTGCCGGTCCACCAAGTGTATTGGCGATTTGCTCATCCAAAGGACCTACGGATACGATATAATCCAAACGATATTTTTGTAATTCATTCCGTATGCCGTTTTCCAGAAACTGTCGGTAATCTTCCGGAACGCGCGCTACACGATACTCCACTATAGTATCCGAAAAATCTGGAAAATCTGGAACATGGTATAACCCCTTCCAATTTGAAAAAAGATACGCTCGTGCTTCTCTGATGTGTTCTAACAAATATTCATCAATATTCCCTGCTGTCGCGCCATTAAAGAATATGCGAGTAAAATAATTATGGGACACTCTCTCCTGTGGCATCAGAGAAAATATCCATGTTGAATTATAACTATTGCAATGCGTAAACGCGGGAATATACCCGTCCAATAAAAACTTGGCATCGTGTTCCGCGCTTACCAAAACGGCGCAATCTTTCTCTTGCGCATTGAGCCAATCAAAGAGCGGCGCGTATTCTTGAAATCCGGCGTGCGTATCGTACGAATTAACAAATGCGAATGCTTGCACATACGCGCCATATGCTACCGATGCCGTTATTGCAATCCAAACACCAATGACCCATACGAGAAACATCCGCGGACGGACGACACGGTACAAAAGCGTCATCAATGAAACTATGACCAGCGGTATTGAATACTGAACAAAATGATACGGCCAAACCGTCTGCCCTGTCAGAATCTGCTGGCTGTATACCCAAAGCGCGCCGAGAAGAAACGCGAAGGAGAAAATATGCCATTCTTCAAAAAACGATGCACGGCTATTGTTTTCATTTATATGTTCCTCACCGGCAAACCGTGACCGCCGCCACCAAATATATTGCCAACCTACCAAAACCACATAGACGAGCAGTGCGGCAAGCACGAGCTTGTTCAAAAGCGGATAATGAGTATAAAACAGACCATTCCGTAACAGCGATTCATCGTACCACTGGCTTTGACGCGCAGTCCACACCACATACCAATACGGCGCGGCAAAAAGCACGCCTGAAAAAAGCATGAGCCCGATTTTTTGTGCCACCGTGTACTCTTTTCTTAATAGATATAACATTAGAAGCATCGCGGAAACAGATAATGCCATACCCCAGCTGAAAAAATAACTCCCGATCATTAACGCAAAAAACATAGCGCCACATATAAGCGTACCTACTGCCGGAACGCGTTGCTTCGTTCTCTCCACAAGCCGCCAGACGCACAACAAAAACGAGAACAAAAAGAGCGCGCCGATAATCGGATTCACTATTCGTGCCCACACCAGAAAACCTCCGGGCTCCGCTTCGCCGGACACAAACGACCATACTGTACGATAATCAATCAAATCATATCCGAGTGTCACAAGAAGCGCGCCTGCCAGTGCGTTTAATTTTCCATTCCATTCTGTGCTCACTCCACATAACCGTAGAAGCAAAAAATAAACGAGCAGAAAAAGAATGAGCGGAAACACAAAATGGCTCGCCACTACAATATGCGCCGGCGATATACCAAATACCATACTCGGTATCGCGTAAAACATCTCTCCAACCGCAGGCGCAAATGGCGGAGCGTCTTTATATTCATAAAACGCCTGCGAACCTATGGCGGGATGCCCGTCTAAAATCTCCTGTATCCGCGAGATATAATAATCATCGTTTGCCGTCTGGAGCATCGGTATATCCTCATATCGGTCACCAAGCGAAACAATAAAAAATATGTTCGGGGCTATGTATATCAGCCCGACAATAAACGCTACAACAATTGCCAGACGATGTTCTTTAAAAAATTGCGTGTTCATTTATATGGAATTTATAACATCGGCGATTTTTTTAATTTCATGTTTTTCTAAAAACGGATGCATCGGCAAAGAAAGTATCTCCGATTCAAATTTTCCGGCACGCGGAAACACACCCTTCGCGTGTCGCTTAAAAAACGGCTGACGAGCCAACATCATCGGATAGTGGACAAGCGCCTGGATGCCGTGTTTTTGCAGTTGCTCTATAACATCTTCTCTGTTTTTGACGCGAACGACAAAAAGATGGTACACATGCCCGTCACCTATTTCTTCAGGTGGCAAAATGACCTTTGGATTTGTAATGAGGCGCCGGTACAGTTCCGCAATGTGCTGCCTTTTTTTATTCCACCTATCAAGATATTTCAATTTTGCGCGAAGAATCGCGGCTTGTATCTCATCAAGCCTGCTATTCACGCCGAATACCGAAGAAATATTTTTTTCCGCCTGACCATAGAAGCGCATCGCCAATAATTTTTTATACCGAGTGATGTCGTTTGTCAGTATCGCGCCGCCATCGCCGTACGCACCGATATTTTTAGTAGGATAAAAACTGAACGCGCTGAAATCACCGAACGAACCGACTTTCTTCCCATCCCACTCGGCACCGGCCGACTGCGCGCAGTCCTCTATCAACATAAGTTTTCGCGACTTAGCGAGTTTTTTCAGTTTATTCATATCGCATGCCTTGCCGTACAAATGCACCGGAATAATCGCTCTCGTCTTTTTGGTGATAGCTTTTTCTATTTTTAGAACATCAATTAAAAATGATTCATCGCAATCAACAAACACGGGCGTTGCCCCGCTCATTATCACGGCAGTGGCGGTAGGAATTGCTGTATTCACCGGCACTATTACTTCATCCCCTTTCCCGATGCCCGCGCACACCAAACTAAGATACAGCGCGTCGGTGGCGGAATTAACGCCAACGCAATACTTCGCGCCGATATATTTCGCGAATGTCTTCTCAAATATAGCAACTTCAGGACCAAGCACAAACCAGCCGCGCTTCAATACGCGATAAACCGCACTGTCAATGTCAGCTTTCACGGATTTATATTCTCGTGTAAAATTATTAAAAGGAATCATTATTTTCCAGAATTTTTCTCCAAAATAATATATGCATCAACTCTATCTTTTTCCTTATATAAGGTAAAGCCATCTTTTTTTTCTTTGTACGCCGTCGCCGTTATAATGATTTCATCAACGGCTCCTTCATAAATTTTTTGAATCTCTTCTTTTCCGATTGCCTTTTCTTTATGCGGCTGAATATACTGATAGTAATTGTCTGAAGGAAGAAAAAGCACTACTTCGGGAACATCATATATAAAAAAGCTTGTGCTCGGGTTATATACCTCAAAATAACGCGTCAATGTTGCGGTCTTATCGGCATCATAATGCTCTGCGACCCATGAATCAAAGCCAAGCTGATAGAGATGGAGCGCGGACACGATAAGAATGATACTTGCAGTGATAGTCATCGCTCCCATACCCACAAACCGACCGGTTCTCATTTTGAAATATGATACTACCGTATATATGGCATACGGCGCATAAACGATAGACATAACAACTGCCGGAAAAAAATAACGATACCAGCCCGGCGTACGCAGATAAAATACAAAAACGAGAAGCGAAAAAATAATAGCGATACTTTCTGTAACAGAAATATTCTTTTTGATTACCCGCGCTCTTATATACATAGATACAGCCCATACCAGGAAAAAACACAGAGCATATAGAGGACTTAATTCGGTCACAAAACGGGTGATGTTACCGAAAATAACGCTTGTCAGGTCTGTCACTTCATACGGATTTGCATAATAAGAGATAATCTGTGCGACAGAATCGCTCGCCTTGAATTGTGTGACAAGCCACACAAATATCGGAACAAAAAAAGCTACGACGGCCAACCCGATTTGTTTCCAATGGAATGCAATGCTTTTTCTCTGAAAAAAAAGAGTGGCGCACACAGCCGGAAGCACGAGCAAAAATATCGGCTTTGTCGCAACGCACAGACCCGCAAACAATCCGGCAAACAGATATTGCAGAGTGCCATTGAAATTGTTCTTCTCTATCCTAGAAAGCGCGAGAAGAAACAAAAGAAAAAAGAAAAGACCGGGCACTTCTCCCAGCATGCTTTTTCCATTCCCATACAAAACAGGAAATGTCGCAAGTAACATAGAGGCAAGCATCGCGAAACGCGCCCCGAACATACGCCTTGTAAAGACATACGAAAGCAAAACGAGCGCTACAATAAAAAATACCATCACTGCTCGCGCCTGCAAGACTCCAGCACCGAAATATTTAAATACTACACTGACCGGATATATAAGCGGAAAGCCAACTGTGCTGTTTGAAGCGGAAGCAAACACTTCTGGTGCGATCTGGAGCCCTTGCTCTCCTGTACGCATCCAGTTCAATGCCGCCTGATTATAAAACCCTTCGTCGTACCATACCGGCGGACTCTCTGTAATCCGATAGGTAGAAAAAAAGAGCGTGGCTAAAATCAGCAACGCCGGAAAAACCTTTTCAATGCGTGCGTTTGAGGCAATCGCCATATCGTCATACTACATAAAAATCTACTGTTTGCCAGCGCCAATGATTCTCAATAAACGAGCGACGGTAACAAGCAATAAAAAAACCCGAGCGGCGACCATCGGGTTTTTTACTTCTGTAAGACACCACGCTTAAAAACAGGACCAGCCATGCGTCTCAAAGTTATTTGCATAAGAAATGCGTTACTCCCCTATATATCTGACAAACTCATCATAGTTGCGGATGTAATCGTTTTCATCGTAATAATCGTTTGCTACAACAAGAATAACGCAATTGGGAGAAAAATTGGTCATCGTATGCCATACTTTTTTCTTGAGAAGCACCCCGTGCGCCGGATTATTCATGACTATATTCCATTTCTGCCTGCCATCGTCTAAACCAAGGTCAAAAGACCCGTTGATGCAAAAAATTACCTGTTCCAGATTTTTATGCGCGTGCTTACCGCGAATTGCCTGCGAATCCGCAAGTTGGTTGATAAAATAAAACCGCTTAATGGCAAAAGGAATATGCTTCAGCGCCTCACCAATAAACAAACGCCCATCTGGCGCGTCTAAAAATGATTGAAGCGTAATTATATCCACATCTTTTTTGTTCATAAGTATTCCAGTAAATAGATATCGATCAATCCGAAAATTGAAGTGTGTTTTTTTATACGGCAAAATTTTTTTAATATCTCCAATTCAACTTTTGGAGAAGTAGCGGCCTTGTCATGCGCGTATGGCGCAAAAAATGCGCTTCCTATTTTATTCAAAATACCTTGTCTGCTAATACCAACTATCAAATCGTGAGGTTTGAGGTCAAATAAAGCTGTATATATTTTTTCCGTGGTCATTTCATAAAACACTTCATTGATTACAGCTATATCAAAATCCGCCTCGTCAAGATTATTGATATCAGAACAAATATCCCCCCCCCGTATTTATATCATAACCAATATAATTTTCCTTATTTTTAATAAATTTTTTCAACTCTTGCGTTCCACAACCAAAATCAAGAATTTTTTTATTATTAAGCTCTCCGATCTTAACAATAGAGCGAAGTATGGCGTTAAAGTATATTTTCTTTATACCTGTGTAATAATCCATACTACTTACTAAGGATAAAAACCTGATACGGGGACAAGCCGCTCTGGATATCAAAATTTTCTGTAATAGAAAAGTGCTTAACGACAAGCGCTTCGTAAGCATCTTTCGTTCGTATAAAATCGCCGTTGTCCAAACGATGCAGCAAGCGTGTCAAAAAATTATTTTTCGGACGGTCCACATCTTCCATAAGAAGCATCATACCGTCTGGCGCAAGCACCCGTCGCGCTTCCGCGAGCACGCGCGCACTTGTTGCATCATCAAGATGATGCAATACACCGAGAATAACGATTTTTTTGAAAGCTCCATCGGCAAAAGGTAATTGTGTCGCGTCTCCGACAAAGAATGCGCCGGCGTAATGTTTTTTGGCATAGTCAATATATGCGTCTTCAATATCTATACCGGTATAGTTACCGGTATTAAAAAATACGGAAAACTCTCCAGTCCCGCATCCGATATCAAGCACCTGCTCGTCCGGACCGCATACAAAATGCTCCGTGAGCACTATCTTTTCGCCTTTGAAATTATTCTCAAGAATCCGCCGGAGGAAAATAAAAAGCGATGGATTTTTTGAAAGTTGGGAAATATAATTTTTAATCATAGGTGTTTTTCTTTTCAGCACGGCGTCCATTCCGTACAAACAAATCAAACCAGAGAAGCGTGAGCCGATACAATGTCTTTGCGACGCGAGAAAAAGTAAAAAACTGTGACGAGCCGTAGGTACGGTTATAATGAGAGACACCGACTTCGGCAAACTTGAAACCGCCTTGCTCTATCTTTTTAATCATTTCCACGCAAATTGTGCCGGTATCGCTATGCAAATTAATATTGTCCAAAACGCGTTTACGGATGAGACGGAAATCACAATCAATATCGCGTATTTTGAGCCCGAACACAAATTTAATGGCGTATTGGTAAACAAGTCCTATAATAATGCGGTAGAGCGGGTCCGACCGTTTTATTTTATACCCATTCACAATATCAACAGCATCATCAAGTTTCCCCAAAAGAAGCGGTAATTCTGACACATCGTACTGCGCGTCTCCATCCGTATAGAATACTAGATTTTTTGTCGCTGCCGCAAACCCGCTCCTAAGCGCGCCGCCATATCCCTGATTCTCAATGTGGAATACGAGTTTTAATTCCGGCACCGTATCCTGCAGCTCGCGCAATAATTCACGGCTCCCGTCAGTAGAGCTGTCATCAATCACAATAATTTCAAAATCGGGAGTCAACGATTCCGCGACCTTTTTTGCTTCAAGCACCATTGAAGCGATGGTGCCCTTATCATTATAACAAGGGAAAAATATGGAGAGCGAGACTACTCGCTCGCTCAACAGCCGTTTCTGCTTCATAAAATTTCCAGCTTCCAGCAAGCTATCAAGCGTCCCGATATCAAACCACTCTTTCGTAAGAATGGCCGATTTCAACCGGCCTTCTTCTATGTATTTGTTGTTAAGATAGGTAATCTCATATTCGCCGCGGTCTGATGCCGGCTGACCGACCATTTTCTTGAAAACGGTATTGTCGTAAATATAGAGACCGATGACCGCAAGATTTGATTTCGGGGCTATTGGCTTTTCTTCAATTTCTACAATGTTACCGGAATCATCCATCGTCACGACCCCAAAACGGTCAGGGTCCGACACCTCTTTCAGAAATACTGTCGCGCCGCCGTGAAAATTTTCAATCTGCTCGGAAATATCGTCTTCAATAATATTGTCGCCAAGGTAGAGCACGCAGTTGTCATCACCGACATAGTCCTTCGCGATATAGAGTCCGTCCGCAATTCCTGACGGCTTATTTTGGATGCCATAGACGATCTGTATCTGCTTGCCTGTCTTTTTTGAGATAAAATCCTGGCCTGAACCCAAAATATCTACAAAATGTTTCTGATGTTCCGGCGAGGTGACCACCATAATCCGGTCAATACCCGCTGATACCAGTTTGTGGACAGCGTAATAGATAACCGGTTTATCGTAAATCGGCAAGAGATGTTTATTGGTAATATGGGTAAATGGACGCAATCGCGTCCCTTGTCCTCCCGCTAAAATGACCCCCTTCATATGGATATAACCTACCGTAAATGTGCGTTAATCGCCACCTTTTTACGGATTACATTCGCAATCCATTTTGGATTTTGTACATACCATTCTATTACCTCTGGTAATTCGGTTTCCAGCGAATAATCCGGCTTCCAGCCAAGCCGGCGCAATTCGTACGCATCTACCGCATATTTTCTATCATGTGCCGGCCTGTCTTTCACAAAAGAAATAAGCGATTTCGGTTTGTCTAGTATTCCGAGAATTTTTTTCGCGATTGCGCGGTTTGAATATTCTTCACCGCTTGAAACGCCGTACACGCCGCCAATATCGCCTTTTTGAAGAAGCGTCAGGAGTGCCGTTGTGTGGTCATCAACATACAACCACTCGCGCCTATTTGTACCGTCTCCATAGAGCGGGAGTGGCTTATCTTCAAGCGCGCGAAGTGTAAAAAACGGAATCAATTTTTCCGGAAACTGACGCGGGCCGAAATTATTAACCGAGCGCGAGACGACAACCGGCACACGATATGTCTTTACATACGAGCGGATTAGGAGCTCCGCGGCGGCCTTGGAGGCGGCATACGGAGAATTTGGCAAAAGAGGCGCGTTTACGGTAAATTTCTTTTTTGAATTGATCGGCAAGTCGCCCCACACCTCATCGGTGGAAACCTGAATCATTTTTTTCACATTCGGCGATGCGCCGATTGCTTTCAGAAGCGAGTGGGTGCCGACAATATTTGAATGGATAAACGCATCGCTCCCGCCATGGATAGACCTGTCTACATGCGTCTCTGCGGCAAAATTCACCACAAAATCCGCTTTTTTCATAAGCTGTATCGCGAGTGACTCATCAGCGATATCTCCGCGCACAAATGTATAGCGTGCGGAAGGAACGCCTAAAAGATTTTCGGCATTGCCTGCATATGTAAGCAAATCGAGATTTGTCACGCGCGTGCCGGAAAAATGCTCCAAAATATATCTGATAAAATTGGAACCCATAAAGCCGCACCCGCCGGTAATGAGGAATCTCTTATTCTTAAAAAATTGTGGTGTATATGCGCTCATGGATTATCGGCTGCGATGCGTAAAAACAAAAATTTTATATCCAAAAAAGTTTCCAAGAAACGAAACCGGGATAAGCGTAGCGAATGCAATATTCGCCCATACTTTCGGAACTATTCCTGCCGGAGCGCCAAGCGTGTTAACAATGATGTGGAGCAAGAACACATTAATAATGGATGTAACGGTTGTAACGGTCAAAAATTTCACATACTCCATTTTGCCATTGTTTGTATCATGCGCCTTAAATGTCCAAAACTTATTCCAAAAAAAACTATGCGTTATTGTAATCGCGAACGCAATCACAAAGAATATATCCACTACAAATCCTTTTGCAATGCCTGTAACAAGAATCAGAAAATTAAAAATACCGGCGCTCAAAACAGTATTCAACGAACCTATAAGCCCGTACTTGCTTACCTCAAACACAGCCGGCCACCGCGCGCTTAAACGCGATGCGATATACAGCCACCCGACGGCAAAAGCCGGCAATGCGACAAGCCAGAGAAAAAGAATGGAGGTGCGATGCGTTTCCACAAACGACACCTCAAAAAAACCTATATTTTTTAATATAGGAATACCAAGAAGCGCAATTGCGCCGCCAGCCATCGTCCCGCGCGCAAAATCTGTTTTAGTAAATATATGGCCGACGAAACGCCGACCGTCATCTTTGTAAACCATCTCCGTCGTTCTGCGTGTTCCTAAAAAAGAGAGAATTCGTGTGGCGCGAACCTTCCATGTATACTGATTTGCTTTCTGTAACGCGTGTGCCGCAAGATTTCGCAGGGCATCCGGTTTCGCGATGTTCGTTTTAATAGCGCGCGCGAGTATCTCTCTATCATCCGGCGCAAAAAATACCGCGTCATCATCTGTAAGCACTTCGCGAATAGATGGAACATCGCTTGCGATAATCGGCGTGCCGGACGCCATATATTCAAAAAGCTTCATCGGAGAAGTATACTCCCGTCCGATTTTTTCTTTACCGCTCGTTGGCAAAACAAGCAAGTCGGCCGCCTTAAGCCAGATTGGCATCTCACCGTGCGGACGATGACCGGTAACAACAAGATTTTCAACGCCCGCGTTTCGGCTCCTGAATGCTCTAATATCGTCTTCGGTACCGCCAACAATATAGACAAGTACATCATTGCCAAGTTCCCGCGCGGCGTCCGCCAACACCTGCGCTCCTTTCCATCCGTACAAATGCCCTGTATAGAGAACTATTGTTTTATCAGGCGACAAATGGAGTGTTCGGCGGCTTTCTTCTTTTGATAACGAGATATTAAACATTCCTATATCCGCCGCGTCCGGCGCGACAAGAATTTTTTCTTCCGGTACGCCCGCGGAGAAAAGCGCCTGTTTGAGTCCACGGCTAATTACAACGAGTCCGGAGCATCTCCTGAAAACGATGCTGTGCCACCACCTTATGCGCTCCGGCAACATATGGATTTCATAAAAAAACGGTCCCGGTAAAAAAGAGAGATACGCCGCAATAATAAAATCACGCGTGTACGGAATCATACCTCTATGAAAAAGCGCGTACCAAAAAACCATTTTTGCAAACCCGATACTTTCAACAAAAAACCAGAGCGTTTTCCAAAATGGTAGAAAAAGCAGGTCTATTGTCGGAAGTCGCGTCACTGTAAAATTCCTCGCTACACCATAATATTCAAACGGGTCTTTTTTTATTTTGTTTATCCGCCGCGGCACGATAAGCCGCGCGCGCGTTTCCGAGTGCTCCGAAAACGCTTCAAGCATCTTCATTATCTGAATGCCGTGCGCCTTCTCCGTTGGCAAGCGCATATTCGCAAAATAGAGCAGTTTCATATTATTTGGACATACTAAAAAAGAAACCGAGCGCAAATTTTTTCCTGTCCAAATTCGGCTTCAGAAAAAAAATAAGCCGGTCAAACAAAAGAGCACACGGTAGAAGTAACATTTTGAGTACGCGCGGCATCATAAATTCAACCTGCGCGTATCCTGCGGAAAAAGGCCCGTAACCGATATGAGTAACGCGTATATCTGTGAAGCCGGCTTCTTCAAAGATACACTCCAGCGCTTCATTGGTATATCTAAAGTAGTCTCGCGGGTCGGCATGGTATCCAACTAAAAACGGCACCGCGCCGACGACCTGCCCACCCTCTTTCAGTATCCGTCGTATTTCACCCAGTAAAAAAGTATAGCGATACACATGCTCAAAGATGTTAAACGCGAGTACGGTATCCATGCTTCCTTCAGTGTATGGTAGCGCGTCTTTCTCAAAATTAATGTGCTGATGCCTGCCGTCAAGCGAGGCAATACGCGCGCTTTCTTTACCAAAAAACCGGTGGTAACTTGCTATCGCCTCACCGCTTCCCAAATCAAGCACTTCACCGGATAGCGTAAAACGCCGGCACTGAAGATTCATAAGCGTCCGATAAAGGTCTTTACGATGCCATATTTCTCGTATATGCGTAAAAATACTCATATGCGTATATTATAGCCCCTCGCCCATATTTGAAAGGTGAGAAGAGCCCAAAGCATCACGAGATTGTATTCTTCTGACGCGCGATGGCGAGCGAGCATCTCTCGCGCCGCGGCGCTTTTAAAAAGCGGCGCTGTCTCCGCGTAGTAGCCGGAAGAAAGGATATTTTCCGCCATCCGATACACCGTATCATCACGAAGCCATTTCGCCGCGGGAGAAAACCAGCCGCGCTTCGGTTGTCCGAACAAATACTCCGGAATGTCGCGCCTAAACGCTTCTTTCAAAATAATTTTAGTTCCCCAGAGCCGTGTCTTATATTGAAACGGGATGCGTTCGGCAAGTGCTACCACTTCATTGTCAAGAAACGGCACCCGCGCCTCAAGTCCGGCCGACATCGTCATTTTATCCGTAAGCATGAGTGAAAAATCAGGAAGCCAGCTTCTCCGGTCTGCTTCCATAAGCCGTTCTTCAAACGGGCGTGAATCAGCTTCCGAAAAATATTTCTCCTCAAAAAATGAACCTGTTATGTGTTCGTCCAGTACATCATCGCGAATAACTCGCTTTAAGACGGCGTCTTTCTGAAACATAAACAATGCGTAACGCGAAATGTCGGCCGGCGTATTCAATTTTTTGAGGCGTAAAGAATTCCTTGCGGCGACATTCCGCACTATCTTCGGAAGCTTTTGCCAGTAATGCGCAATGATGCTCAAGCGATATCGCTCGTACCCGCCGAATAGCTCGTCACCGCCATCGCCGCCAAGCACAACATCAACCTTTTGCTTCGCGAAACGCGCGAGCTTGAGCATTGAAAGCGCGGTTGGATTGGATATCGGCTCGTCCATCTGCCGCACTGCATCTTCAAACAGAGCCGGCACTTCGCTTGGTGACAGAAACACTTCATGATGACGAGTACAGTAATGCGCGGCCGTGCGGCGCGCTAGATTAAAGTCGGCATTGAATTTTTCGCGCTGACTTTCCTCCGGCAAATCAAACCCCACGGAAAATGTATCTATATTTGCCTGTTCGCGCGCCATCGCGTGGAGAACTATACTTGAGTCAATACCGCCGGAAAGGTATACGCCAAGCGGCTTGTCCGATACAAGCTGTCGGCGCACCGCGCCGCATACGGCATCTTTAACCAAGCGCGCCGCGGCGCGCTTGGTTCCTGCAATATCCGCTTTTCTTTCGGATTTCCTATACGATTCTATTGTCAAATCCACGCCGCGAAGCGTCGCGAACGATTCTGGCGGTAATTTTCTGATGCCGGCAAACATCGTGAGCGGCTCCGGCACATAAAGTACGCGCAGATAGTGATTGAATGCCTCTCTATCAAGAATACGCGGTATACCATGCGACAAAATTGCCTTGATTTCGGATGAAAAAATAAATGTCTTGCCATTCCAGAAATAATACAGTGGCTTTACGCCGGCCGGATCACGCGCCAAAAAAAGTGACTTCTCGCGTGCGTCCCAGATCGCAAACGCAAAAATGCCGTTCATTCTGCCCACACACGAGGCCCCCCACTCACGATATGCGGCAAGAATTACTTCGGTGTCGCTCCATGTTCTGAATGAATATCTATCGGCAAGCTCTCTTTTTAATTCTTTAAAATTATATATTTCCCCATTAAAAACAATAGTGAAATTTCCATCGCAACTTTTCATCGGCTGCGCGGCGGCATCGCTCGTATCAATGATTGCCAGCCGATTATGCCCGAGCGAAACGCCATCACCCCAAAAAACACCGGTTCCGTCAGGTCCGCGATGTCCAGTCACTGCATTCATTCCACGAACCAGACGCTCGTCTTTGAAATTAAATCCGTTGATGGCACACATACAGAATCTAGGTGAGAGTACGGACTGCATCCGTAATAATACCATCCAGTCGTTTTTGCGAAAAAAGTTTTTTACTTAAACGGATTGAGTTCGCGGACAGCTTCCTTCGGAGAGCAGTGTCCCGCATCGCAAGAAGCCCGTCGGCGAATGCGTCAGCCGTCTTAGCGCATAAAAGGTGTTCTCCGCACGCAAATGGATACCCTGCGAGCCCGCGCGGAGACACAACGGTCGGAATACCGCGCGCAAGCGGTTCAAAAATCTTCTGTTGCATACCGGCACCCATTAGAGATGGTACAAGCGCAATATCCATCGTACCAAGAAATGTCTCAAGCTCTTCCCCCATTTTTATGCCGTCATAGGATACTGCATCCGAAATAAAATATTCCGCGAACGCATCCGGTACTTTGCTTCCTATAATATGAAATAAAAATGCGCCTTTCGCCTGCCGTTCCACGCGTGGAATGATTTCTTTCAAAATAAATAACAGTGCATGCCTGTTGTGATGCACATTGTAAGTAGAGCCCATAAAAAAAACATGGAGCGTGGCGGTGTCTCGGATATTATGTCGTTCTCTGATGCATAGCGGTACACCGCGAAGCGGTAGTGTTGTTACATTTTTTGCGCCAAATCGGCGATAGACCCGCTCTTCATGCGGCGTAATGGAAAATAACACCCCGCTTTTTCTGATAGTAAAAATCTCGCTCAAAAGTTTCGGCAAAAATTTTAAATAATTCTTGAGTGTTCTGCCGTCTTCTTCAAGAAAGTGCGTTGCTTCAAAATTGATAGAGCGCGTGATGATAGGAATACCGCGCGCGCGGAATATGCCGTAGAGTGGCCATAAGTATGTATAATCAAACCACACAACATCCGGCTTCCACCTATCTAGAATGCCCAAAACGGCCTCTCGCGTGTCCTTATGGGCATATTCATACGCCGCGCCATCCCAATACAATGGATTTATGAGTCGTTTGAAATAAAATAACGCCTGCTCCAATCTGTTTCGTTTCTTCTGTGATTCATAAGGCAGAATAGTAACGGGAATCTCGTGCCGGCTTGAAAAATCATCAATATCCTTTCTACTCTGAAAATCAAACACTTTACCGATAACACGCACATCAAAGCCAAGCCGTTTCATCTGAAGCAGTCCTTCATAACGGTCTTTCTCGCACGCGCCGAGCGGAGGAATCGGGAAACGAGGCGTAATAACAAGCACTCTCTTCCTCATAAGCACTTACAATATCATACTTCCGGTCCATTTTACAGAAAAAAAGACCCGCCGAAACGGGTCTTTTATCAAACGCTATGATGGTAATATTCAATGCTCGGTGCATTCCGCGGAGCGAAGCCAATTGAAAAGACGGTCAATACCTGCTTCCACCGGTATAAACGGCTTCCACCCGAGCGTTTTCTTAAGTTTAGTTATATCACTCACATATACTTTCTGGTCACCGGGGCGCCACTCCGCGAATGAATACGCGACAGATGGGTTCTGTGTCTTTTTTCGAAGAATCTCAATAAACTCAAGAAGAGAGAGTGTATTCTCCAGTCCGCCACCTATGTTGAAAATCTCTCCGGAAATATATTTTGAGCATTTAATATATTTCAACGCCGCGTCAAACGCGCGAATAAGGTCTGAAACATACAAGACATCGCGCACCTGTTTGCCATCTCCATACACGGTAAACGCTTCGCCTAACAATGCTTTTCTGGCAAGATACGCGACCCACCCTTGGTCTTCCGTACCGAATTGACGCGCCCCGTAAATGCATGAACTTCTGAACACAACCGTCTTTAATCCATAAATGCGCGCGTAATCCCGTACATACTGGTCAGCCGCGCCTTTTGAACATCCGTACGGCGAATGAAAATCAAGCTGTGTTTTTTCAGAAATACCACTTCGCAGACGCGTGAAGTAATAGCGTGTCGGTGTGAGCGCTATTGGAGTGTCAATGTTCCCGTATACTTTATTGGTTGACATAAAAATAAGCGGGGGAGTTGCTCTGCGGTATTGTGCGGCGCGTCTGATTGCTTCAAGTATATTGAGCGTACCAAGCGCGTTTACTTCAAAATCATGCAGCGGATTCTCAACCGATGTTGTTACAGCGACTTGCGCCGCGAGATGAATAACCGCGTCGGCACGCCGTACCAGCGCACGCAAGGTAGTGAAATCGCGTATATCGCCTTCAACAATTTTGAGACGGGGAGCGTCAAATGATTCAAGCCATAAGCGGTTGCGTAACGCGCCTTCACGCGAAAAATTATCAAACACAATAACCCGCCACCCTTTATTCAGGAAATACTCCGCAGTATTGCTACCGATAAACCCGGCGCCGCCGGTAATAAGAATTGTTGCCATCACATTGCCCTCTCATATATAAAAATATAAAAGACCAAACTATGTTTGGTGTATCACAGTTGGGGATGTTAGACAAATCTGCGCGCGCATAACTCTGCGCCTATGACTATGCGCCTATGACGCGACGCATATAACTCTGCGCCTATGACAACAGGTTAAATTTAATGATATGCCAGATTGCGGCAAAACCGTCTTTCCAGTTTATCTTCTTCCCTTCCTCGTAAGTGCGGCCGTAGTACGAAATGCCAACTTCATAAATCCGCCAGCGCCTTCTGTAACCGCCAGAAAGCACAGTCCCGCCATGCGCGATTTTCGCGGTCAATTCCGGCTCAATGCCGAATTTTTTTGATTCCAGAGTATCTTTGAAGCTGTCAACAACCTCTTTCCTGAATGCCTTATAGCAGGTTTCCATATCCGAAAGGTTCAGACCTGTAAATATGTTTGAAAGCATCGTAAGAAATTTATTCGCGAGATAATGCCAGATGTAGAGCACGCGATGCGGGTCGCGGCCGATAAACCGCGAACCATACACTACATCGGCATGCCCCGATATAATCGGGGAAAGCAGGCGCGGGTATTCATTCGGGTCATACTCAAGGTCAGCATCCTGAATTAGAACAATGTCGCCGTTTGCCGCCTGAAAACCTGTTTTCAACGCACCGCCTTTCCCTTGATTTTTGTCATGCAATATAATCCGAATACCTTCAATTCTTTCTAATATCTCCCTTGTACCGTCAGTGGAACCATCATCAACGACAATGATTTCTTTTGTCCGTACACCGTGTACAGAAACACCGCGAACGAGCCGTAGCAGCGTTTCAATGGTCTCTTTTTCGTTGTATGCCGGAATAATGACGGATAATTTCATTGTACCTAATGTTTAACTCAAAAATTCGCCAATTCGTTCCCGAATCCTATCAAGATTCCTAAGTGCGTCAAACCCCGCATTCGCGAAAAAAACAAGCGTCAGCGCTATAAACGCTTTGATTTCATCGCGCTTCTGAAAAATATCAAGCGCGCCATAGCCCGCAAATACCGCAAACATCGGGTACGCGAGAAAGCGGTAGCGCGTCTCAACGATAATACCGATAATCGCGAGCGGCATCATTAGAAGTATGATTGCCAAAAGCCGAGCGCGCTCCATCGTCTCCGGCGGCGCGTGCCGCATGCGATAAATACCCCAGAAACCAAAGATAAATAAAAAAATGGAATACAAAGCGGATAAAATAAGCGTCGCCGCCCTGCTGAACCCTTCCAGATGAAACCAAAATCCGGTCGGCCTAGCGAATGAAAAATAAATTGACGCGCGTTCCAGCGTAATTTTCAAAAATTCAATAGGGTGGAGCATGATAAAATTGAGCGCCGCTTGGAGCGCAAGCTTATTCCCGACGATTCTCCCTTGGCTCATATATTCTTCATTTAACGCGTAAGGTTCAAGCTCTCCTGTTGCGCCCGGATGATTGCCCGCCAGCAAGTCGTACCCAAACGCAAGGTTTGTCGGAATAAAGGTGCCATAGACTTCATAATTTCTCACAGTCCATGGCATAAATACAAACAAAAGCACGGCACAGAACACGGCGCATTCAGATAAATGCTTCCGGTATATGAAATATCCGGCAAACGGAATGAAAAGAAATGCCGCTGGGGTCCTAACAAGTACCGCGGCGCCTAACAAAAGCGCTAACACAATAACGCGCCACACCGCCCGCTCATCAGTATTCACATACCGAAAAAAGGCGTACACGCTCGCGGCGATAAGAAACACACCGAGTGTTTCAGTCATAAGCATTCCGTTTATCGTAATGAGATCCGGGGAAAAGCCGATAAGTGCTGCGGAAATGAGGCCAAGCGGCACACTCCATTCTGATGTAAAAATTTCTTTTGAAATCAAAAATACCAAAAAAGCCGTTGCGGCGGCAAGCAACGCATTCAATACCCAGACAATCCAAATACGATGCCCGAACACAGTGTACACGCCAGCTAGAAAAAATTCATACCCTGGTCCAACACGGAGTATCGCGATATCCTCATCATACGAAAGTGCCGTATCTTCTTTGTAGCCGTTACCTTCCGCAAGATTCCAGGCGATATTATCGTATGCCCGCGCGTCCACAGACGGCTCAATCTGAAAATAGAGAGAATATGCAAGTGATACAATGAATGTCGCGAGCACCACGAAAATAATCGCCGGTATCTGCCGTATATTAGAGGATAAACTCATGCACCAATATTACCGATATGATGCCGAAACGGCAAACTATGACGCGATGGTTTGCATAATATCCCGAACGAGATGTCCTAAAGAGTGATTTTCCGAAACGATGTTTTTAAGTGCCGGCACATCATCGGCAAAAGCGGCGAGTGGCAGTTTGTCCGCAAGTTCTTCCGGAGTCAGCATGCGTATCGTATGCGTCTCCGGAAGCATGCCGAAAAACGCTTCGTTTGAGGTGAGCACGGATATGCCGGACGCCATCGCTTCAAGGACCGCTTTATCCAAGCTCCCTGTTTCCGAGAGATTTACGAACACATCGCCTGATTGGTACAATGTTTCAATTTTTGAATATGGGACAGAGCCGATAAACGATATCTCTTTTTCAAGCGCTCCGTCGCGGACTGCGCCGGAAAGCTTCGCCAGATATTTTTCATCGTCTTTCGTCACCGGCCTGCCTGCAATTTTTAATTCAAACGAAATTCCCTTATCTTTCAGAAGTTTCGCCGCGTCAATCAGAATATGCAGATTTTTTACCGGCGTAATTCTTCCCGCGGTAATAATGCGCAACAAGTTTCCTTTCGCGTCCGTACGCTTCCCGGCTCCGCGTTTGAATTTTTCAATATCAATACCGTGCCCTGTTACCACAACTTTCCTGCTCGGAAGACGGAAACTTTCTTGTGAGGCGGTAAAGATTATATCAGCGAATTTTTCCGCAACGCGCAGTTTCAAATTAACACGCTTGTGCGTATACCATAGCGCAATCTTTTTTCCGAGCATTTTCCAGCATATTCCCGCAAGTACGATATATATCGGATTCATATGCACAAACGCCGTGTCATAATTACTCCGCTCTTTCCAGATATACCGATACAGCCGTGTCAGATAGGTGAGCCGGCTTCTACCTTCATCTTTGCCGAGCGAAAGCACGCGGACATTTTTCGGCAAATCATACTCGCCTTTTTGTAAACAAATGACGGTAAGCTGTTCTGTATATTTTGCAAACTCTAAAAGCCATCGGTGAAAAAATCCGAGATTATCGTCGTTTTTGTCTACTTTTTGCGTAATAATAAGCAATTTCATATCAAAGTAACTACGTAGTACGCTATATAGAGTACTACGTAGTTACGCCGCACCGCTCCCATCCGGCTTTTATTCCGGCAAGATACTCCTCACGAGAAGGCAAAAATTCTTTTGGAAATAAAGGCTTTTCTGACGGTTTTTCGTTTTTCAGCGCGGCATATAGTGCTTTAGACAGGCAGGCGCTATCGCCGACCGGACAGATACCCGCATGCGAACCTGAAACGATATCACCTGCAATTCCGACATCAGTCGTAACGACAGCAAGTCCGGACGCAAATGCTTCAAGAAGCGCCAGACCATATCCTTCATAGTTTGATGTCTGCAAAAATACATCGGCAGTTTTATAATACGCTACGGCATCTTTCCGGAAACCTTCAAAAAATACCTTCTCCGCAATGCCGTGTTCGCGCGCGCGCGCCGAAAGCGCCGCGCGCTCCCGCCCTTCACCGACAATTAAAAGCGCAGTATCTTCCGGCTTGTCTTCGGAAACGGCGCGCGCGAACACGGCAAGCGCCAATGCCACATTCTTTTCCGGTTCAAGCCGCGATACCATAAGAACGATTTTTCCAAACTGCGGATATTTTTTATGTAAATCCATCGTCACGGGCGCGTGTTGAATCGCCGAGATATCCGTAAAAACAGGAAGCACGGAAATCGGCGCGCCGGTCATGCCGGTGATTGAACGCCGGACGCGTTCGGACACGACGCGTACGCAATCCGCCCGTGGCAGAAGAAACCGCGCGAGAAGCCGGCGAAGACGGTTCAAAAAACTGCCACGGACAAAATACGGGCTCATAACATCGGTGTGTATCTGAAGTTCCAGCTTCGCTCCGGTTCTACGCGCGATACGCCATCCGGCAAGTCCTTCAAAAAAATCCTGTGTGGTGACCGCTGTTATATCAGCAAACTGTTTTCCGATACGGACCGCGTCATATACATAGAGCAATCTGCTACGAGAATTTGTGGGATAGACAGTCACAGTATCAGATAACCGCGTAGCGGAATATCCTCTGCGGGAAAAAACTATTATATCCAGCCGGTCCGTAAACGCGCCATACTGAACCATCCGCCGCGCGACGGCGGATGACGCATCAAGTATGCTCTTGTCATTTGATATCATCAAAACTTTCATGAAAGTTTTTCAAATAAGGATGATAATTCACGAAGCATTTTTTCTTTTGAGAATTCCAGCGCTTTCTTTTGCGCGGCGGCGGAAAAGCGCCCCCGCGCTTCCATGTCACGAAGCGTTTCGCCTATCGCGCGTACAAGTGCCTCGCTATCACCATAGGCGACAAGCCGTCCGTGCACACCATCTGAAATGAGTTCGGGGTTACCGCCGACACCTGTGGTAACCACTGGTACAGAGAGCGCCATTGCTTCAAGAATTGCATGCGACAATCCTTCGTAGCCGGTATTCAATACAAAAAGGTCGGCTGCCGACATGTACGCAAGCATATCGTTGTGTGGCATTTTTCCTATCAAAAAAACATGTTGTTTCAATCCAAGGCGCGCGATTGCTGACCAAATATCGGTTTTTTCCGGCCCATCACCGATAATATAGAGTTTTGCGTCTGGAAATTCTGCTATGGTGTCGGGCATACTCTCAACAAGAGCGCGAAACCCCTTCCACGGAACAAGCCGCCCGACAGACACGAGTACTAGCCCCGAAATCCCGACTTTTTCCCGTGCCTTATCGCGCGGAAGAAGAATCATCGGCGGTTCAAACGCGTTGTATATAACAAGCACACGCTCTTCCGGCACACCCCAGCCGGAAACCAGAAGTCGTTTCAAGTATTGGCTAGGCACGATGACTCGCTTCGCGTGTTTCGCGACGAATGTTTGGACTCTCTTTCGCAGATACACAGAGAACCCGGCGTGCATACCCTGAAAATCTTCAGGAGATATAAAATCATTTCCACGATTCAGAAACTCTTCCCACGCGCGGTCGCCAACCACTTTGAGAAGAAACTTCTTGCCGAGTAGTCGCGCGGCGAAAAACGCCGGCAAGCCGGTGCCGAGCGGGTCCTGCGCGTACACTATATCCGCATCGCGCGCTACATATACGAGCCGGAAAAAATATATGAGATGCTTCACCCCAAACGGAGCGTTAATACGGTTCAATACTTCTACTGACACGGAAACACCGCGAGCCGGAAACTCGCGTACCAAAAGTTCGGAATAGGTCGCCGGACCTCCGACATCAGGAGGATAAAGCGGTGTTGCGATTAGAATTTTCATGCAATCTCGTTATACTAATGTATGTATTCATAAGTGTTCACCGAAAACATTGCGCAGACGGAGAACAGCATACTTCACACATATACCTGCACTTACTCTACCGACAGTCGGCAGAGAATACAACAAAAAAACTGCCGGAACGGTCACAGACCGTTCCGGCAGTCATCGTCAACCAATGTGCTGTAGAAAGAACTTCTTGTAAAGCTCCGGTTCATAAAACTTCAGATATTGTGCCACTTTCCCTCCTACTGCATTTGTAAAGCGCGCGCCGCGAGCTGCTTTCTTGTCTAAAAATTGCAATACCATCTTTTCCGCCATACGAACCATGCCTGTGGTATGTACAATTTTTTCCACTTCAATCACTTCGTAAGTGAATCGGGCGCCGTCTTTGCGTACAGGACATCCGATTGTACGGTCAACGCACAATGTAAATGTCGGGTCGCCAGCAATTCGGTACACATCACGAACAGTCTGAAACCGGACCACCGGAGCATATCCGTAGAAGCAGAGCAATCTACCGGAAAGCGGCGCGTGCTTCGAGATGCCGAGATGCCAGCGAATCGCGAGAGCTCCGTGCGCGTCAAGTGAGGATAATTCTTCATACGCGCTTAACCGGCCTAAGCAACCGTCGCGAGGGACTTTCAGCCCAAAGCTTGAAATGTGTTTGCCTTTTCGGTCGGTCTCTTTCCGAACACGAAGCCAGCAACCCCGCGACAAAAGCAAATATCCCGCATCTATATTATCGTAGTAGGTATCGTCTTGCCGAAATCTACCGGCAAATGTTGATTCATCAACAATAATTTTTACATCAGACAGCGTTTCTGGTTTTATTTTTCGTTCAAACTCTATTGTTTTTCCGGTCATCATGCCCCTCCTCCTCAATAGTTGAAAAGATTTTTTTGTCCATGTCTCGGGCTATTGTATCCCAGTCGTATTTTTTTTCAACCATCGCTAATGCGGCGCCGGCAAGACGCGCTCCGAGCGCAGGTTCTTCAATGAGTCGCCGTACCTGCTCGGCAATACTTTCAGGATTGTCCGTCTCGCACACGAGGCCTGTCTCGCCATCTTTCAAAAAGTCGGTAATACCGCCGACCGCGGTACCAATAACCGGCAACTCGGCAGCCATAGCTTCTATAAAAGCGGTACCCATACCCTCGGAACGCGACGGGCGGATGAATATATCAGAGCTGTGAAGAATCTCCGGCGTAGCTTCGTGTGCTATGTTCCCGAGAAATTCCACGCGGTTTAGAACGCCTAGCTCTACCGCAAGCGTTTTAAGCATACCGCGAAGCGGTCCATCGCCCGCGACACGCAGTATCACTTGAGCCGGCAAAAGCGGGAGCGCGCGGATAATATCGTCAACCGCGTTTTTTGCAACAAGTCGCGACACTGTAACAAGTACGGTCTTTCCTTGCATGCCGCCTCGCCTGCCGACAGAGTGGAACTTCGCAATGTCCACACCATTCGGTATTACATCTATCCGTCCGCGGTACCCCATACTTCGTGCAAAGCCAGCGAGATAGCGCGATATCGTTTGTACGATATCCGCCGTCTGAAATACGCGCCGAAAAAGCGGCGCGACAAGTCGGATGCGCAAACGCTTTGTCATATGCTCAACCGAGTCCCCTTCCTGAAGCGTCAAAATATATGGAATGTTCGGATGCCACCATTTGAAAAGTACTGCCGCAAATCCAGCGTACGCCATCATTGCCCATACCGCGTCATACCGACGCCTTCTATGAAGAAGGCATGCCTTCATACACGCGCGCACCGGATAAAAAATTTTCATTATGTACCATGGAAAAGATACCAAGTCCTCTGTTTTCGGCGCGCGCTTGGCAATACCGACACGATACACACCCACATTCCCGACACGCTCAAACTCCGGCAGACAAGCATCAAGCCGGAGCGTCACAATATCAAACTCATATTCCGGCAGACGGTCCGTAATATGCCGGAGCGCGAGCTCCGCGCCACCAATAAACGGATGGTACGCAAGTGAGAAAATGAGTATTCGTTTTTTCTTTTTATCGGTCATACGCTTGGTCCGCCGTGGTCTGTTGTCTCATCTATAATTGTATACCTGTCTCCTTCGTTTCCGCCATGCTTCCGCGAGAGTACCGCCCCAAAAGCGCCGGCAAGCGCAACCGCAAGCATTCCAAAAAGAAACAGAGCACCGCCACCGACACTACCGGCTTCCACCGCCGTAACTGCCGCGCCTGTCAAAGCGTCTCCGGCAAATGCCGGTGCTTCCGTGTCATATCCCTCATCCTCCGATATTTCGGGATGTCGGAATACCGCGGCGCCAGTGATAGGAGCCGTATCCGCATGCACAGCATCTACCGCATATGGCTCGCGTGGCACATATGGCGCAGGTGGTGGCGCAGGTAGCGCATACGATACCGCGAGCGATCCATTCGGATACATAAGCGCGGCATCAGACGGATTTATAAAAAAGAGACCGGTTACAGAGTACGGAAATATTATTTTCTTGCCGGAAAAAAGCACGGTATGCTCCGGCAACGGAAAAAGCGACCTCCCGTCGGATAGCTGCCAGAACGAAATATCCAGCTCACGCGACGAACGGTTCTCCAATTCAATAAGCGAATCAGCGCCTGTTTCCACGCGTGAAATAACAATGTCCGCCGGCTCGGCGGTTACAGTAATTCTATCTGTCGCGCTATATTTTCCGGATTGAACAGATACGAACACGGCATATACTCCCGGATACCGGTACGCGTGAAGCACATGTTCCCCTTTTGCTATCGTACCATCACCGAAGTTCCATATATAGTCCGCACGCGAAAGAGGCACGCCCGCCGTGCCGCGCGCGCTGGCACGGAACGCTATGTCGGCGCCAACAATAGCACGCCGGTCAAGTCCGCTGGACACGCTTATATCATTTGTGTCAGGCACCCATCCGGCATCGGATGACGGCGCATTATTCTCATAAGACGCGCTATCTGTTTCCGTGTCGTCGGTATATGTTGCTGTCGCGCCGCCCGCCTCATACGCCACGCCAGGAGTCGGTGACGCGGCAATCAAAACGCCGGAAACAAGTTGTAGCGAAGCGCCATCACCCGCACCACCGCTCTCCGAACTGTACGACACCTCACCGACAAGCGCGCCGTCTAGTAAAAGCCCTACAGAGCTCTCACTGTTTACCAAAGAAAAAGAGCTGTCAAACAATATGCCGGAAAAGCTCGGCCACTCGCTTAAAAATATTTCCGGCTTATCCGCAATAATCGCATATGCCCCAGCCAGTACGCTTCCATCACCTTGAGTAATACTCAACAGATGATTTTTCCCGTTTTCATAAAATTTCCAGCCAGACGATAAGTTAATTGACTCGCTTCCTGTATTCAAAATCTCAACCCATTCCCTGCCTTCATCGTTTCCTTCCGGATTGTACATTATCTCGGTAACAACTACCGAGCCGTGCACGAAAGACGGAATAAAACACAGCGTTAAAAATATACTAATTGACTTGTGATACGCCCGCATGCACCAATCTTACTCATCTCACCGAATGAAAACAAATCCGCCCGAGCCACACCCGGCGCGAATATACGACACGCTGTTATTTTTCAGACAGTATTTTTTTAAGCACATCTTCAGGAACCTCGTTTGTGTTTCCGATCGGCGATTCCGGAATATTGTCTTTCCGTGGCAGTTCGCCCGCGCCGGCAACACCTTTCCGCGCGGATATTTTTTTTCTCCGCGGTAGAATTACCGGCGCGTCTGCGACAGGAGGGGTTTCGGCAATGGTTTCAGTAGACGCCGATATTTTCGTCTGCGTATCGTGGTTCGTGTTCATAATTCCGGAAAGCGTCTTTCTCAATTCATCTAAATGCGGGCGCGTCGCGGACTTTTCGTCTTCTTTTGTCGATTTTCCTATCATTGTCCGACCTCGTGAAGAAAGAGCGGAGAGCGACACCGGACGCGCCGTGTCTGCCTGTGCCTGCCGCGGCGCGGCAGATGGAGACAACGGTGCGACGCGCCGCCCTTGCGCGGAGAAACGCTTCTGTACAACAGGTCGCGGCACCGCGGATGGAGCACGCGGTAGAACACGGCGCGGCGGCGCTGTCTCTACAACACTTGCGCCAACTGAAGTTGACGGAGACACACGCGAAGGCACGGACGCCTCCGTACGAGCACCACCTGAAGAGGCAGAAGAGGCCGGCGCAACTGGAGCCCACGCGCGCTGGCGAGCCGTCTCGGAAAACGCTGCGCCGACACGAGCTGGCGCGACAGACATATCCGTATGTTGCTTATTGCCAATGGGCTCACTCGGTCGTGGCGTGGCTTCGGTCACAGTTTTTTGCACAGGTGGCTCATCGCGAGGAAGATGCCTTTCGGGCGTACGGGGCGGGCGAGCTGAATTAGTAGAATCATCTGCAACCGGATGCGCAACGCGCTGGGAACTTTTTTTATCCGGCTCTACATGCTTTTCGTGCGTATGCCACGCCAAAATTTTCTCCTCAACTTCAGCGCGCGGTTTTGCGTAGTGTTCGCGTGTATATGCGATGACTTCGTTTTTGTACGATGATTCCGGCAATCCAATCGGCGGAAGCGTAGTCGCGGAAAACGGCGCGGACGACACGCCGTCTATCATAAGCTTCAAGTATACCTGCGCAAACCCGAGAGACACCATATCGTCCTTAGTAAATTTCGGCGCGAATTCACGCTCAAAAATTTCAGCGTCAAACGC